>Ga0326597_10000451_pt1 | contig 73504 bp, 82 predicted proteins | sample RVTome_12_FD_203789 | JGI IMG/M metagenome (GOLD analysis project Ga0326597, IMG submission 203789) | Soil microbial communities from uranium-contaminated site in the Upper Colorado River Basin, Wyoming, United States - RVT100D185 | ecosystem: Environmental > Terrestrial > Soil > Contaminated >...
TTCTTCTTGCAAGCCCAACGTTTGCCGATACGCCGCCCCCGGCGCCTGAACCATCCTCTACGTGGGAATGTCCGCAGTCGGACGGGAGCTCGGTCTATACCAACAAGGAACGAGCTGGTTGTCGAGCCATGATGCTGAAGCCCTTGTCCGTTGTGCCTTCGTTGGAAAATATGCCGACAATTCCGCGGGCTATGATTGCGGCCGCGCCGCACTATGATATACCACTCTACCAAGACCGCTCGACGGGAATGGAGGGCAGGAACGTTCCGGATTGGGCCCGAGATTGGTATGCCAACAACACATCTTCGGGTTCTGTGCAAGCCGAAGTCTGCGGGATGTATATGGAATGGCTTCACCTGGTGCAGAAAACTCGCGGTGGGTTCTTTTACGGTTCTGATCCGTCCTACGGAGGAGATGTAACAGGCCGAAACCAGCGTGGACCGAGCACTTCGTTCTACGACAACGCGCGGTATGTGGCGCTGTCGAGAGTTTTCGGGACGGGATTTGTCCCGGTGGGTTGCCCGTAATCTCGGAGGCTGGGAGACAAGCCTTGACCGAGGTCAGACTCGGTAGAACTCGCGATACCACTTCACAAAGCGTGGGATGCCTTCTTCGATCGTGGTCGCCGGCTTGAACTTGACATCGCGTGCGAGATCGTCGATGTCGGCATAGGTGGCCGGCACGTCGCCCAGCTGCAAGGGCATCAATTTCTTCTCCGCCGTTTTCCCGATCGCCTTCTCCAACACCGTGATGAAATGCAGCAGCTCCACCGGCTGATGGTTTCCGATGTTATACACGCGGGCCGGGGCTGAACTCGTCCCTGGATCAGGTTTGTCTCCCGTCCATGACAGATCGGCTGTGGCGGTATGGTCGAGCGTCCGGATGACCCCCTCGACGATATCATCCACGTAGGTGAAATCGCGCTTCATCTTGCCATGATTGAACACCTCGATTGGGGTGCGCTCTAAGATCGCTTTGGTAAAAATGAAGAGCGCCATATCAGGACGTCCCCAAGGTCCATACACCGTAAAGAATCGAAGACCCGTACAGGGCAGCCGATAGAGATGTGCATAACAATGGGCCATCAACTCATTGGCTTTCTTGCTCGCGGCATAGAGTGACACCGGATGGTCGACATTGTCATGGATCGAAAACGGCATGTGGGTATTGCCCCCATAGACAGAACTGGACGAGGCGTAGACCAGATGCTCAATGTTGTTGTGGCGGCAGCCCTCCAGAACATTCATGAAGCCTTCGATATTGCTCTCGGTGTAGGCATGGGGGTTGACGAGCGAATAGCGCACGCCGGCCTGTGCCGCGAGATGGACCACCCGGCGAATTGGTTCGTCGGCAAAGAGATCTCGCATGCCGCTTCGGTTGGCAAGGTCGAGCTTGATGAAGCTGAACCGCTGATGCGGCATCAGTTGCGCGAGACGCGCTTCTTTTAACCGGACGTCGTAGTACTCGTTGACGTTGTCGAGGCCGATGACGTGATCGCCCCGGTCCAATAACCGCTTGGCCACATGAAACCCGATGAACCCTGCTGCGCCGGTGACCAGAATCGAAGCCTGTGCCCCGCTCATGTCGACTCCTTGCAATAGGATGACTGTCTAGGACCGTCCGCCTGACTTCAGAAAGGGCGGATCGCCATGATCCAGCCGGTAGAGACTCAGAGGTGTCAGGGCATCCCCCGTCGAGACGACGTCTACGCGGCCTTTGCCGGTTGCTCGATACACATCCAGGGCACGAGCACAATGATACCGACAACCCTGCGGGGCCAGAAGCTCTTTCAACTTTTGAGGAGGCTCCCAATGAGCCGTCAGCAGCGCCGTTCTGGCCGGATTCCGCTGGCTGAACATGAAGGAGAGATGATCGGGATACCACTCGGCTCCGCCGGTTGCGTAGGAGACGAAGAGGTTGGCACGGGCATCGGCGCACACCTCGGCGAGATAAGCGTTGGTGAGATGACCGTTCTCTCCGACATCCAGCCACTTTCCAGGGTGCGAGAGCGGCGCATGAGCCGCATGACTCCTGACTTCGATCAATTGCTGTTGCGAGGCGCACACCAGGGGGATCGGGCCATACTTCTCGGCCAATTTCCGAATCACCCCGTCTTTCAGGGCCGAACGCCCGTTATTCGTCGGCCCGCTGTCCGCGTGCACCAGCACATTATGTCCTCGATCCGAAATCAAGTAGCAGTTTCGCGGCATCTCCAGATCGCAGGGGTCTTCACCATAGAATGGCACGGACACCACCGTCCCACCCTCGAATGACCAGTTGTCCCCATGGGCGAGCTCGACGACTTGATCAAATCCCAATTCATGAAGCAATGACACATAATCATAGAACAATATTTTCCGGTTCCGACGGCTGGGTACGATGATCGGTGTGTCCTTCGGCAGATGCAGCAACGTGCGCGGGTCCACGTGATCATCATGGTCGTGCGTGAGAAACACCGCAGCCGGTTTTGGGAGGAGCCCCCCCCACAGAGACGGCACAGACGATTCTGCAAACCAGGGCAAGAGCCACGGGTCGAAGAGCAATGCCGTGTCTCGCTGACGATAGAACAACGCCGCGTGCCCCAGGTGCACCAGGTCTTGATCCTGAACGATCTCGAACCAATGCCGGCTGATGGAGGTCGTCGGTGATGTGACCAGACAGTCATATTGATACAGCGATTCGACGACCTTTGTCAGCACGCTCTGCGAATTAGGTGACGCTGTCAGGACGGCCGTTTTGATTTCGTCAACCAGGTGTGTCCCATTCAGCAGGCCGAGAATTTTGCCGACCGTCGGCCCCAATGGTCGTTGCTCGAATCCGATCGGGATCGCTTGGCGCTTGACGGAATGGAAAATGCGGAGTCCCCCGTTTGTCACTGTCACGGATTTGGCCGGATCGGTCGGAAACTCCCATCGAAATGTCCCGTCCGGCTTGCGACCGCAGTGAATGTGCTGACGAAGATACGGGCGAGAGTTGACCAATTCAGCGTAGGCATCTTCCAGGCGCCGCCGGCGATCGGGGTCCTCCAGCGGAGCCCGCTTCGAGAAGACGTCGCTGATGGCGGTATCGATGGAACTGGACAGCAGGCCATGGGCTTCATGAAGGCTCGCCACTACTTCAGGCGCCACTCCCGCCATGAAGGGGAAGGGGCCGGGAGCCTCGGCGCTTTCTAATTGAACCCAGGCCCAGGGGGCCAGGCTCATATACTGTCCGCGCGGCAAGCTGTTCCAGATTTGACTCATGTCTTAGCACTGAATCTGAATTGACTGATCGTCGGCTCGTAGAGGGCCTGGATGGCGTTGCCGTCTGGATCGGCAAAGTAGAACGAATAGCTGCCGTCCCGATGCTGTTTGGGAGCCGTGAGCACCTTGCCGCCCAGTTGTTCGATTCGGGGAACAAGATCGCCGTACATCTGATCAACTGCCTGGGGGCTGTCGAGAATCACTCCGATGTGATCGAGGAGCTGGGCCTTCGGTGGCTGGTAGGCAGGGAGTTCGTCTTTCAAGATTTGATGGAGTGCCAGGTTGTCGGTTCCCGAGCTGAAGTAGACGTTCTCCGAATCCGGTTCCCAGACCGTCTGCATGCCGAGCAGCTGTTCATAGAATCGGCGAGACTGCGGAAGATTGGTGACGCGAAGCGCCAGATGCCGAAGCCCTCGATGCAGTGGAGTTGTCATAGCGGTATCGGAATAGTCTCGTTTGACACTCGAACAGAAGCTTATATAGTAGGGAGACCCTCTGCCAGCCGTCAACGGAAAATCGGTCCCTGCGTCATGGACGAGGGCTATGGTACGATGGTGTCTCTCTGGCGCGAGCGAAAGAGATGGGTCCTATGACTGCGCTGATACGAGCGGTGACTCTTGCCGTGGGTCAGGTAAGAGCCCGTTCGGCGTATACGACATGGCCGGCAACGTCTGGGAGTGGGGCAACGATTGGTACGACGCCGTGTCTTACGAGAAGAGCCCGGCGAAGAATCCCAAAGACCCCGAGCGCGGTACGAAGCGAGTGCTCCGTGGGTCTGGGTGGCAGCACGAGACCCCGACCGTCCGCATCTTCACCTGCGTGGATAGCGATCCGATGATCAGGAACGAATCCACGGGTTCCGCTGCGCGATGAACGTTTCAGCGAAGTACGGCTTCGTATGAGCGACAAGGGCTTCTCTGAGTTGACGGTCGCCTCGTTTGAGTCTCGCATGGCTGCGGAGATGACAAGGCTGATCGAACGCTACGGCGGACGACCGCTCGTCACACCTGCCCTTCGTGAGATCCCATTGGATAACAATTCCGCAGCGCTGCAATTTGGGGTTCGGCTCACGACCAAGCGAGTCGACCTGCTCATCCTGCTGACCGGCGTCGGAACAACTGCGTTGTTCAATCTCCTCAAAACGCATCATCCCTGGTCGTCGGTTGTGGCGGCACTCAAACAGACGACCATTGTTGCCCGAGGACCCAAGCCGGTCGCAGCCCTCAAGGCATTCGGTCTCCAACCAACCGTGACGGTCCCTGAGCCGAACACGTGGGTCGATCTGATCTCCATACTGGACGAGTCCCTTCCGGTGAAGGGATTGCGCGTTGCCGTGCAGGAGTATGGCGCGTCACATCCTGATTTGCTGGCAGCCTTGAAACAACGCGGAGCTGAGGTCTTTCCGGTTCCCATCTATCGCTGGGCGCTTCCTGAAGATCTGGGCTCGCTGCGGCAGGCACTCGACGAAGTGATCGCTGGGAAGGTGGCCGTGCTCCTGATCACCAACGCCGCCCAAGTGGATCATGTGATGCAGGTCCTGGAGAGAGACGATAAGGTGACGCCCTTTCGTGCGGCACTCAGAAAGATGGTTGTCGCATCGATTGGCCCCACCGCCAGCGAACGCCTCCGTCACTACGAGTGGCCGATCGATCTTGAACCATCACACCCGAAGATGGGGACTTTGGTCAAAGAAGCGTCCGCGCGCGCGCAGATCCTGCATGATCGCAGGCCGTGACACTCAGTAACTGACGCTCGTCTACTGCGGCGTTGTTTCCTGTGATTCCCAGGAATCCTTCACATCCCGCGCACAGCGGAAACCCATCCAGTGCATGTTGGTGTTTGGATCGGCCCCGTTGCGCCGCGTGGCCCGCGCACTCGGCGTGCTGTCGATCCAGCCGCCGCCACGGACGCTCCCTGCGTTCCCTTCTCCGGTCCTTTGGGATTCTTGTCTGACGCCGTTGCGTAGTACTTTGGATCGTACCAGTCGGCCACCCACTCGGCCGCGTCCAATGCGTGAACTGATCCGCCCATTGCAATCAGTCCTGTCATCACAACGCCCGCGATGATTCCGAAAACTCACACGCCACCACCGTGCGCTGCTACATGCTAGGCCCGGAAGGCCGGGGTGCCTCCTGTTTGTCGAAGTCTTCCAGCGGGTGAAAGTTGACCGGTAAGTTGAAGAGGGAGTCCGAAACCGGCCGCATTTTCACGTGCTGGTATTCTACGATCCAGTTCCCATCTTTCTTCGCGAGTTTCATCGGAAAATGAATATCCGTGGCGATCCACTGGTAGTACCGCTCGACATGTTCCCCGTGCTTCGTAGTAACCTCATACAGGATCGTCGGATGCCCCTCGCGTGTTTCGGTCCCGATCTGTTCCCGTGATACCTCGCCGTCGAGCGTTTCCGTGACCATCAAATCCTGATCCGCGCTATACGGTATGGTTTTGAAATGTCTCATGCGCGAGAGCAGCAACCACACGATCTGTTTATCCTTTCGGACGATACTGACGTTCACCGGCCCCTTGGCGTGGTGCTCGATCCGCCACATATTGTCACGATAGTAGACGACAGCTTTGCCGGTGCGCCCATCCATCTTTGTGATGCGATCGGCCGTGAACTCCAGCGCCCAGCTTGGGAAGCCGGCTCCAAGAATGACTGCAACGATAAGAGGTCCAAGAAGCCGTGACATGATGTCGCCAATTTATCATACCCGGGGGGCGCGATTTCCAGACTTGTCGAGCGTCACAGGGAGAGGACGGCCGCCCCTTGAAAGGCCCCAGCCTTCAGCGCCTGCAGCGCGCGGTTGGCCTCTTCAAGGGGAAAGCGAACGGTGTGCGGTTTGATTGGAATGGCGGCAGCCTCACGCAGCAAATCGAGTCCGTCCTGCCTGGTATTGGCCATGACGCTGCGGATCACGCGCTCCCCAAAGACCTCGCGAGCATAGTTGAGCGGGGGGATCGGCGACATGTGAATGCCAGCCAGCGCGAGCGTGCCGCCACGTTCCAGGGCGCGTAACGCCGGCGGAACCAATTCGCCGGCTGGCGCAAAAATAATCGACCCGTGCAGTTTGTCGGGCGGCATGTCTGCCGCTCCACCGACCCAGACGGCTCCCAATTGCTTCGCCAAGTGTTGATGCTCAGTTTTGAGCGAACTGACATAGACCTGGCAGCCCCAGTAGCGCGCGATCTGAATGGCGATGTGGGCCGAGGCGCCGAACCCATATAACCCAAGGCGCTGTCCGGGCTTGACCCCGCTGAGGCGCAACGCACGGTAGCCGATAATTCCCGCGCAGAGCAGCGGAGCGGCTTCGTCGTCTGAAAAGACCGGCGGGATCGAATAGGCAAATCGCGCGGGTACGACGGCATACTCCGCATACCCTCCATCAAGCTGATAGCCGGTAAACCGTGCTTTCGTACACAGATTTTCCCGGCCGCTTGCGCAAAATTCGCAGCGTTCACACGTGCTCTGAAGCCAGGCAATCCCGACACGATCCCCAACCTTGACATCGGTGACCATTGCTCCGATCTGTGCGACTGTGCCCACGGCTTGGTGTCCCGGGATCAGCGGGAGCGTGATATCTGCGAGTTCCCCCTCCACCACGTGCAAGTCCGTGCGGCAGACTCCACAGACGTGAATTTTGACCAGTACCTGGCCAGTCTCCGGGACCGGTACAGGACGATCTTGTAGTTGCAACGGGCTAGTGGAGGCATCGCCCGTATGATTGAGCACCATGGCTTTCATAGAAGATCCCATGCGTCTGACCAGGTTGGCGAGCGGCATTGGGAAGTTGGTGATACAGCGGCGGTTCAACGGGGATATGCGTGATGGATCACCGGCTAGGGTTGCTTGGCCTTGATACACTCAATATCAAGCCGGATTTGAACTTCGTCACCGACGACCAGACCTCCGCTATCAAGGGTTTTGTTCCAGATCATGCCGAAGTCTTTGCGGTTCAATTTTCCTTCGGCGTTGAATCCAGCCCGGATATTGCCCCACGGGTCTTTGGTCACTCCATTGAACGTGCCGACGAGGATGATTTCTCTCGTCACGCCGCGGAGGGTGAGATCACCGACCGTCGTGTACCCGTCACCCTGTTTCTTATAGCTCTTCAACTTGTACGTCATCGTTGGAAAATTCTTGACGTCGAAGAAGTCCGCATTGCGCAGATGTACATCTCGTTTTTCTTGATTCGTATTGACCGAGGCGGTGTTGATGGTGGCTTCGATCGTCTTAAAAGTCTTGGCGTCCTGATCCATTTCGACAAACCCGCGATAGTCCAGAAATCGCCCGGCTGTCTTGGACACCACCATATGCGCGACGCGAAACTCGATGATCGAGTGATCGGGATCGACATCCCAGCGAGCGGTTTCGGCTCCAACTCCCGTAGGCAGGGCGGCCATCAGCCCGCATATCACCACGCCCGCCATCCGGATCACCCGTGCTCTCATCTGCTCTCCTTCTCTGCTTCGCCGCATGCGATCGGTATTATTTCCTGGGTGTGCCTGTCCCCGCATGCGGACTCGGCGGCTGAGGGTTCGCGACTGATCGGGTCTGCTGGGTCCTCGCTTTTACGCCCGTCCGCATCCGCACATGGACATCGACCGGTTCCGACCCCACCTCATCGGGAAATGGAGGAAACGGTTGTGCATGGACGACAGCATGAATGCCCGCCTCGTCAATCTCGCGCGCGCCCGACCCCTTTTCAATTTCAATCAACTGGGCCCGCCCGCTGGGATACAACCGAAACCGGACACGAACCGTCTCGCTCGATGGAGAATGACGAACACGGCGCGCGCTGCGGCTCCAGCTTCGACTTACGAGGGAACTGACTTGTTGCCAATAGGCCTGTCCTTGTCCCGGTGTGGGCAGCGGCAGGAGATCCTCTTCCACCACAAGTCCACTGGCGATGGGAGTCACATCGGGCTGAACTTCATCTTGACTCACGTCTCCGTTGCCAAATTCATCTCTGCTGGGAAGTGGGCGCTCGTTTGTGTCGCTCTCTGGTTCTTGGGTCCCCAACGTCACATAGACGATCCGTGTCATCACCCACTCCAATTTTTTCTCATTCTGAGAGCGGGCGAAGGTGACTTGTACCCGCGCGACTTTTGGGCTCACCGAAAGTTTTCCCTGAGGGATGGGTTCAAGGGTCGCCGTCGCTTTCATCACCATCGACAGGGGATCTGGCTCCAACGTGACGATCTGTCGCTGGAAGTGGATCGATTCACAGATGGCGACCAATGGGACATGGCCCTGGGCCACCCCGCCAAGTGCGATAGATAATTGGAGCGGCGTGCTGACTTGAATATCCCCCGAGGCATCGGGGCTGGCGAAATCGAACGTGACCCAGCGCTTTCCTGAAGAGGCGGTCTGAGATACAAAGGGCGAGGAAGCGGCTTGTACAAATGTCTGGGCCGTAGGCTGACACAGAATGATCCCGAAAAGGCCGGCAACCAAAACAAGACGGCTGGAGACTGAACGGAGCATACGTAGTGGCATCCTACTCATCGCGGGAAGCCTGTGCAACCCGTTTCTTCACCGAAACGCAGATGCCGAACTCATCGAGTTGGTATAGAATGCCTGGATGCACGCGCTCGTCAAGACGACTGCCGCGCCGGGTTTGACTCCGACGAACTGGCCCGACCCGGCCCCAGGCCCGCGCGATGCCATCGTCAAGGTGGCCGCCACGTCCCTGTGCGGAACGGACGCCCATATCTATCGTTGGAATGAATGGGCCCACCGGCGCGTGCAACCTCCACGCATCATCGGCCATGAGTTGTGCGGGCATGTGGTGGAGATAGGGCGGGAGGTTTCGCTTGTGAAGGTCGGTGATTATGTCGCAGCCGAGTCGCATCTCACATGTGGAACCTGTTTCCAATGCCGGACCGGGCAGGCGCATGTCTGCAAGAACTACAAGATTTTAGGAATCGATCGCGATGGATCCTATGCTGAGTATGTCGCACTTCCTGAAGGCGTCTTGTGGAAAACCGCACCGGAGATTCCTCCAGAGTTGGCGTGCGTCCAAGAGCCCCTCGGCAACGCCGTCGATGCTGCGCTTGCCGAAGATCTCACCGGCCAGACGGTCCTCATCACGGGCTGCGGGCCGACCGGCCTGTTTGCCACCGCTGTTGCCCGCGTCGCAGGGGCTGCGACCATTATCGCGTCCGATGTCAGCGACTATCGGCTGGGGCTTGCCAAGCAATTGGGCGTGGATCATACGGTGAACGTGAAAACCGACCCGCCGGAAGCGATTGCCGGAGCGATTCACGGGCTGACTGCTGGTGAAGGCGTCGATGCCGTGTTGGAAATGTCGGGTGATCCGGCCGCGTTGCACCAAGCCTTTCGCGCCGTGAAGAACGGGGGACGGGTCACCCTCTTTGGCATTCCGACGGGATCGGTCTGTTTCGATCTCCCGAATGAAATCATTTTCAAAGGCATTCGCGTGTACGGGGTGACCGGCCGGCGGCTTTTCGGAACGTGGTACCGGCTCGCGGGACTCTTCAAAGCCGGCCTGAACATCCGTCCGGTGGTCACGCATTCGTTTCCGATGGCCGAGTTTGCCACGGGGTTTGATCTGATCCAGTCGGGGCAATGCGGAAAAGTCGTCTTGATTCCATAGAGGGTGCGCGAAGGGCGGGACATGCGAGAAAGGCGGGACTAACCGTCGGTCCATTTCGCGCAAGTCTCACCCGTCACGCGAGTCTCGCAACCACGATCCATGGCCTACGATTCGCTCAAAAAAGTCCTCGAAGTCCAGCTTGCCGAGATTAACGCTGCCGGTCTGTATAAGCGGGAACGCCAACTGCTCGGCCCGCAAGGCGCTGAAATTCGAGTGGCACAAGGCCCTGTCCTGAATCTCTGCGCCAACAACTATCTCGGACTCGCGAATCATCCGGTGATTGTGCGGGCAGCCATGGAAGGATTGAGCGAGCATGGATACGGCATGGCCTCGGTACGGTTTATCTGTGGCACGCAGGATTTGCACAAACAGCTCGAACAGGCCGTCAGTGTTTTTCTGGGTACCGATGACACCATCCTCTATAGTTCCTGCTTCGACGCGAACGGGGGCTTGTTTGAAGGACTCTTGGATGAGCGCGACGCCGTCGTCAGTGATGCCTTGAACCACGCAAGCCTGATCGACGGCATCCGGCTCTGCAAAGCCAAACGATTGCGGTATGCTCATGCGGATATGATGGAGCTTGAAGGACGGTTGCAAGAATCGACGCATTGCCGTCTGCGTCTGATCGCCACGGACGGGGTGTTTTCAATGGACGGCGACCTCGCGAAGCTGGATCGTATTGTCGATCTCGCTGACCGCTACGAAGCGGTCGTGGTCGTTGACGACAGCCACGCAACCGGCGTCCTCGGCCCCAGGGGGCGGGGCACACCGGCCTACTTCGGCGTAGCCGATCGGGTCGAGATCGTCACAAGCACGCTGGGCAAGACCCTGGGCGGGGCCACCGGGGGCTTTACCTCGGGCAAGGCCGAGATCGTCGAACTGCTTCGCCAGCGGTCACGACCTTATTTGTTCTCGAACGCGCTTCCCCCCGTAGTTGCTGCCGGAGCGGTACGCGCCCTGGATCTTGTCGCGCATGGGGACGATTTACGTACGATGCTCCGCGACAATGCCGCGTTCTTTCGCGCCCAGCTGACCGCGCTGGGGTTTCGCCTCATTCCAGGCGAGCACCCCATCATCCCCGTGATGTTAGGGGAGGCCTCTCTTGCCACCGCGATGGCCGAGGAGCTGTTGAGCGAGGGCGTCTATGTGGTCGGATTCAGTTACCCCGTCGTTCCGGTAGGCCAGGCGAGAATCCGTGTCCAGATGTCGGCTACTCACACGAGCGCTCAGCTGGAGCAAGCCGTGAAGGCCTTTGCGAAAGTCGGACGCGCACTCGGGGTCATTCAGTAGAAAAGCGTCAGCCCGAATTGACTTTTCAGGATCACCCCAGTATTCTCTTTTTCTTTCCAACAGAAGGAGTTAGGGGTATGAAAGTCATTCTTCAGGAGACTCTCGAAGGAGTCGGCCACCTCGGTGATCTCATCAATGTGGCCGATGGATTTGCCAGAAATTTCTTGTTGCCCCGCCGTAAAGCGGTCGAAGCCAATAGCCGAAGCATCAAAGCCTTTGAGCACGTTAAACGGGTCGCAGCAGAGAAGGCCAAAAAGGAAAAGCTGGAGATCGAAACCCATGCCAAGAAGGTGTCGGCAGTCACGCTGACCATTGAGGCGCAAGTGGGCAAGGACGATAAGATGTTCGGCTCGGTCACGGTGAAGGACATTGCCGAAGGATTGGCCGCTCAAGGCTTTACGGTGGATCGACGGAAGATTCAATTGGCGCAGCCGATCAAGGAACTCGGAACCGTCACAGTACCCATCAAGATGCCGAGAGACGTGACCGCCACGGTGACCGTTCGCGTGGTGAAGAAGCAGGAGCCTGAAACGGTTTCCGCGTAGCCGGTGGAGTTGGTGGGGAGATCGATGCGCGACGCAATCGGCTCATTGGATGCACTGAAGGCAACAGATCCCGACGTCTTCGCCGCGATTGAAGCGGAAGAGATCCGGCAGCGTGACAAGCTGCTCTTGATTGCGTCGGAAAACTTCGCCAGTCCCGCCGTGTTGGCCGCTCAAGGTTCCGTACTGACCAACAAGTATGCGGAAGGGTATCCGGGCAAACGGTATTACGGCGGTTGCCAGCATGCCGACACGGTTGAAGATCTGGCGATTCAGCGATGCAAACAGATTTTCGGGGCCGAGCACGTCAATGTGCAGCCGCACTCTGGCTCGCAGGCCAATATGGCGGCTTACCTGTCGGTGTTGAAACCAGGAGATACGATCCTTGGTATGGATTTGGCCCAGGGCGGACATCTCACGCATGGGAGCAAAGTCAATTTTTCCGGTATCCTGTTTCGAGTTCTTTCGTATGGTGTCGATCGCAAGACAGAAGCCATTGACTACGATGCCGTCCAGAAAATTGCCGATGAATGCCGGCCTCGTATGATTGTGGTCGGTGCCAGCGCCTATGCCCGCGTACTGGATTTCTCTCGATTTCAGGCCATCGCCAAATCGGTCGGAGCCTATTTGCTGGTCGATATCGCCCATATCGCCGGCCTCATCGCCGCAGGGCTTCATCCTAATCCTGTTCCCTATGCAGATTTCGTCACGACGACGACCCATAAGACACTTCGTGGCCCGCGTGGTGGGGTCACGATGTGCCGTGCCGAGCATGCCAAGGCCGTCGACAAGTTCGTGTTCCCCGGCATGCAAGGCGGCCCCTTGATGCATGTGATCGCGGCCAAAGCCGTCGCATTCAAAGAGGCCTTGTCTCCGGCCTTTCAGCGCTACCAGCAGCAGGTGATCGCCAATGCGAAGGCGTTGGCTCAGGGACTTATGGATCGCGGCTACAAAATCGTCTCCGGTGGGACGGATACCCACCTCATGCTGGTGAATCTCACCAATAAAGGGATCACTGGGAAAGACGCCGATGCCGCGCTTGATGCCGCCGGAATTATCGTGAATAAGAATGCCGTCCCGTACGACGAAAAACCGCCGGCGGTCGCCAGCGGCATTCGACTGGGAACCCCGATCGTGTCCACGCGAGGGATGCGAGAACCAGAAATGAGCCAAATCGTGGACCTGATCGATCGTGTTCTGCAGCACCGGCAAGATCCGGCGGTGCTGGAAGAGGTTCGCGCTCAAGCCAAAGCCTTGTGCGACCGGTTCCCTATCTTCCACTCCTACTAACGAGCCCAGATCCAAGAGGGCAGGGTCACCGCCTGTGAAATGTCCGTTCTGCGATGAACTCGAGGACAAAGTCGTCGACTCCCGCATGGCCAAGGAAGGCGAGGTCATCCGCCGCCGCCGCGAGTGCCTCGGGTGCAAACGTCGCTATACCACGTACGAACGCGTCGAGGAGATTCTCCCGGTCGTCGTCAAAAAAGACGGCCGCCGCGAGTCGTTCGACCGGACCAAGATTCTTTCCGGGATGAAAAAAGCCTGTGAGAAACGGCCGATCAGCACGGCGACCATTGAAGTTGTGACTGACCGGATTGAAAAGCGGATCCAGGAGATGGGCGAAACCGAGATCGAAAGTCGGGTCGTGGGTGAAGAAGTCATGAAAGAGTTGCACCAATTGGACCAGGTCGCCTATGTCCGGTTTGCGTCCGTCTATCGAGAGTTCAAGGACATCGACCAATTCATGGATGAGCTGAAATCTCTGGCTCAACAGCGCCGCGAACGTTGAGATCAGACTCCCAGAGCCCATCTTCTGTCTTCGCCGTTTCTTCTTCATTCCATCCCGACCGGCTCGACACGCATCGATTACTCACACCGACGGGCAGTGTGCACGGAGTTCCAAGACGATGACCAAGCTGCAACCTCAGCGAGTCCGGCAGAAAGGATCGAACCCTGGGGCGACCAACGTCGCCATCATCGGCGCAGGCCGCGGAGGCACCGCGCTGATGGAAATCTTTGCGAATGATCCTCTCGTGCAAATTGTAGGGGTCGCGGAGGTCGATCCGGAGGCGCCAGGATTGAGTCTTGCAAAACGACTTCGGATTCCGGTGACGCGGGACTATCGACAGCTCTTGGCGATGGAACGGGTCGACTTGATTATCGATGTGTCGGGGAATTCAGAGGTCTGGCAATTCCTCCAGGACTTTCATCGGATGGGCGTGACGATTATCGGCGGAGCCAGCGCCAAGTTCATGTGGGAACTGATTGAAGCCCGCATCCGGGCGACGGCGGAGATTGAAAAAACGCTGAACAAGTATCAATCCCTCTATCGGCTGTACGTGAAGGAAACCGGCACAGCGGTGACGGAAGAACGAACCAGGATCGCGTGCGAGATCCACGACGGACTCGTGCAAAGCTTGGCGGGTGTCAATTTCAAGCTCGATCTCTGCCAACAGCTCATCCGGAAAAATCCGAAAGCCAGTCTTGCTACCGTTAAAGAGAGCAAGGCTCAGCTCAAACTGGCCATCCAGGAAGCCCGCCAAGTGATCTTCAATTTGCGTCCGCTCCACTACGACAAAATGGAATTGATTCCCGCCTTGACGAACTATCTCAAATCATACGAGACCCAGTCGCATATTGCCGCTAAGTTTTCCGTGACTGGAGATGAACAGATTCTCTTTCCTCGAACGAAGATCTTCCTGTTCCGAATTATCCAGGAGGCTTTGAGCAACGTTCAAAAACATGCGCAGGCCGATCGTGTCTCGGTTCAACTGGAAATCGATCTTGAGATGTTGCGGATCACCATTATCGATAACGGCGTCGGCTTCGATATGGAGACCGTCCTGCGCGACCCTGAAAAATGGGATCACTTTGGAATCAGAGGCATTTTGGAACGAGCCAGGCTGGTCGGCGGGGAGGGACACATCGAATCCAAGAGAGGGCGAGGCACAAAGATTGTCGTCGAAGTGCCACTGGTCAATAAGGAGGGGGAGGGCAATGGAGAAAATTAAGGTCCTGATCGCCGACGATCACCGAGTCGTTCGAGAGGGGTTGGCCGCTATTCTCAAGACCAAAGAAGACATTCACGTCCTGGGCGAAGCGCAAGACGGCATCGAGGCGGTGGAGAAAGCCCGCGCTCTCCTCCCGGACGTGATTTTGATGGACGTGAGTATGCCACGGATGGGCGGAGTCGAAGCCACGAGACAAATTAAGCGTGAGTTTCCACACATCGGGATTGTCGCGTTGACGATGTACGAAGAGCAGCAATACATCTTTGACCTGGTCCGAGCCGGAGCCACCGGGTACTTACTCAAGGATTCCGAATCCTCCCAAATTGTCGCTGCCATCCGGGCGATCTATCGTGGTGAATCGCTCATCCACCCTTCCGTCGCCAGTAAGATCTTGGCGGAGTTCTCATTGATGGCTCAAAAGAAAGGCAAGAAGTCGGCGTGGGCCGAGCATGATCTGACCGAGCGAGAGATCACCGTTTTGCGATTGGTTGCTGATGGGAAGACGAACAAGGAAATTGCCAACAATCTCGATTTAAGCGAGAAAACCGTGAAGAATCACGTCCGAAACATCTTCCACAAGCTCCAAGTGTATGACCGTACGCAGGCCGCCATCTTGGCCATACGGAAGGGACTGATCGAGCTGGATCCAAAACATTAACCGGTTGAATCGTGACATTAAAGCGTGCGGTGCACCGTAAAGCTGGGAACTGGCTATAGACCGATCCGGCTGAGCCAGATGAGCACTCGCCTGAGTCAGCGCCACTTCGACTTCATACAATTTGGCGAAGATCTGTTCGATGGTGTGGCGAAGACGTGGCATGCAGTCTTCCTTTCGGCCCGACCCTAACATAGGATCTGGACCCGTTCGAGTGATGAGCGCATTCCAAGCGGGGAATGCCTACCCTGCCGTCTACTCGCCGTTCCCGCTCTTGACCGGTGCGTCGCTGGGGCGTAGAGTGAATACTCGTTCACGAACCGCCTCATGCTGCAGGTGGTAACCATGATCCTCCGTGGAACTCACATCCAACGGAACGGACATGGCAGGTGCGGTCTCCTTCCCAATCGATCCCTTTCCGCCAAGAGAGCCGAGCTGCCTGCTTCCGGCGTGGCTTGCGCACACCCGCATGAGCTCTTGCGACCATATCCTCACTATCGCCGCTTCAACCCAGGAGGGTATAGTACGTGGCCCTTTCTAAGAACCGGAAACAGTTTCATGTGACTCGAGCATGGCGCCGTGTCGTTCGCCTGCCACGCGCGGAATTGCCCGATGCCGGAAGGAGGTCGTTATGTCGTACCGCTACAACACTATCGACATCATCGTGGGTGTCGGAATGTGCGCGATTGTCTTTGGAGCGCTGCTGTTTTTCGTTGCTGCCAACGGCACCTATCACGTAGCCCTCCCGCAGGGCTTCGTACTTGAACAACCTGCGGGCATCGAACTTGGCATGACCTGGCTCCAGCCGGCCCTGGGGCAAGCCATTCTCGAACAGGCGCTCTCCGAACGCCGCGCCAATCAGGCCATAGCCCAATCGGCATCCGAGTGGAACCGGGCGACGCTCGCGTACCACGAGTTCCAAGCACTTCCGGGTGGTCCCTTCGGAGCCGTCACGCGCCAGGCTGCAACAGTCCCAGCCGACCATATGGCCCGCGTCCAGGGTATCATGGGACGGGCGATTGTGAATTTCACTGCACGCGGCATTCGAAGCGGCATGTTATCGGCTGACCGATATCTTTCTGAGTACAACACCACCATGATTCGCGCGACGAAAGCCAGAGGGCAGCGTCTTCATCATGAATTCGCATCGACATGGCAGGCGACGCTTGGACGCGGAATTGTCGATGCAGCCCAACGTTACAGAAGGCAAGCCGACGCGATCCAAGAGCGACTCGGAACGGCGCTTCTGCAGGTGGCACAGGCCCAGACAGGCTTGGAAGCAGCCCGGGCAACGCAACAAGAGCAACTGGCAAGCCTCGTGGTGGCCGCTCTTCGCACTGAAGCGCTGGCAGATCGCTTAACCCTGCTGGCAGCCGTCGCAGCATTGCCTGCAGACCTCACTCGTGGCGTCACCGAACCGGCATCCTGGCCGGAGATACCGACGGGCTACCTGATTGTCGCCGGCCTGATACTGGCCGCCGTCTTTTTTGGAGGACTCTCACTGGCTGCGCAGAGCCGGGAAAGGAAAGCGCTCGCCGAGATGAAATACGACGCATCCAGGTGGGTGTATCGCATGGCGGCGTGAAGGCGCAGAGAAAAAGAGGCTTGTGTGGTTCACACACGAGTGCGTGGCCCATGTCATGGGTGTTTTGGGGAGTCGTAGTGGGTCTCAGAGCAATGGTGGGGTCAAAGGCCATGGGGTGATACGTGTCTCAATCTGCCGCGAGGGCGACGCGCAATTCCGTGCTGAACTTCCAGCGGCGAGAGCAAGCGATGTCCATCAGGTTGCTCATTGCTGAGGATCAACGGCTCTTCAGGCAAAGTCTGCGGATGCTTCTGGAGCACGAACGGGATCTCAAAGTCGTTGCCGAGGCCACGGACGGCCGCGAGGCGTTCGACCTGGCGATGGAATACAAGCCCGATCTCGTGCTCATGGACGTCGATATGACGAACCTCGACGGGGTAACAGCCACGAAACTGATTCGTGGCTGCTTGCCTGACACGAAGGTCCTGATGTTGTCCATCCACGATGAAGATACGCGGATTGTCGCGGCAGTGCAGGCCGGAGCGTTCGGCTATATTCTCAAGGATGCCGACCATACTGAATTTTTGCGCATCATCAGGGCCGCCCATCGAGGAGAGCATGTGCTGTCACCGTTCGCGCCGGACCGCTTTGCGCGCAACGCCATGGCGGCGGTCGGGCAGGCACGGGGCGATGAAAACGCCCTTCTGTCCAACCTGACTGACCGGGAACGAGAGATATTGGCCTGCGCGGCAGCCGGTCGGAGCAACAAAGAAATCGCCGACCAGCTGTGCGTCTCGATCGATACGGTCAAAACCCACCTGCATCATATCTATCAAAAACTCTCTGTGCACGGGCGCGTCGAGGCCGTTCTCGCCTATCTGCAGGCTAAATAAGCTAAGCCGCCTGTCTCACCCGAACGGTGTAGGTCAAATCCATCCTTTAGGCGATGGCGATGCGGCCACTCCAGGCCCTAGCATGCCAGTAGAGGTAATCCGTAATGACGCTCAATCTGCAGAACCCGACGTTCAGCAAAGGCGGTGTGAGGATGGACACCGAAAGAGCAAGGAGGTGAGCAGAGATGGAGAACATGTCACAAAAAGGACTGTTCATTCTACTGGGGACGTTCCTTACTGGGATCCTTGTGTTCGCCCTCATGACGGGCGGCTTCTAGGCGGATCAGCCGCAATGGTCGGTACCGGCACTGGAGCAATCCATCATGGCGGCGGTGTTGCCAGCACCAGTTGTCATCAAGAAGGGTCCCACGGGGGTCGTCATGAGTTGGCTCCGACGGGCAAACGGAGGGAATACCGCGAAGTAAGAGGAAGTAAGAGATAGAGACGTGACAGCATGGGGAAAAGGACTCGTGTGGCTCCCACGCGAGGAAGTGGCTTATGTCAGGCGTCTATTGGGGGATCGTAGTGGGCCTTGTGGCGATGGTGGGGATCTTCTTTGTCTGCATCGGTTTATTGCGCTCCAACGCGCAGGAGTCACCCACCGCATTGGGCGGCAAGATCGATGAGCCGAGGGAGGCCGCCAGGCACGCCTCAACCGTCCACCGCCGGGCCGCTTAAGGGGCATGCGGCAGGCCTAGCCGAATCGCATTGTGACAGGCGAAGTGCCGTAGAGCCGTATCGTGAACGGCATTGGCCTCGGAAGGTGAGGTGTGCGTGTACGTCCGTACGCGTGGTTGATGGCAGAGAAAAGATAATCCTTAACCTCGATTCGTGCACACGCTTTCATTGATCTCCTCCTGATTGAGATGGTGCCGGCGCGGGCCTCTTTAACACCCGCCTTTCCGCCTTGCGCCAACCAATTAGGAAACAAGCTGCTCAATCTAACTCTGCTATGAGGCAAGCGGCTATGATCCTCAAAGGGTGTGAAATATCCAGGCAAGCGGTAGGAGAAAGCGAGGGGGAGACTAGCGGCGGGAGCTCGTTGTGTCCTGTGATGTGGTGAGGAGGTCGGTCTTGGAGGGAATCTGAGTCAGGAGATCGGGGCGCACCTGAAACACTCCTCGCAGGCGCTCACCAGTCGCGTAAACCAAGTTGCCGACATTGTTCCCGAGGGTCAGCTTCCCCGCAACTCTCCCGTCTTTTCCCGTGGCCACAAACTCAGCGGCCGGGGCCAACAGTCCGTACGGAGCCAGCGGCGCCGAGTGTTTGATGACGCGCTCCTCCGCCGGGAGATTCGCGACCCGGCTGACAAAGAGATCTGCCGTTTCTTGGCTGAGCCGCTCTGTGGGCCGGTCTTCCAGGACCCATTCTCCATTCTGATGGATGAGGACATACTGTTGATCGCGCGTCTGAACGGAAAGCATGGCGATATCCGTATAGTCGACTCCGAGCAATCGTTTGTCCTGAAGGGTAAAGAGCTCCTTCGTGAGGTCCTTGATCGTTGTGGGGCTGACGCGATAGAGCGGAGCGTCGGGCGTCGTCTCGGCGATCGCCTCGCCGCTCTGAGGATCTGATTGATAGAGCTTGACCGTCTGGTCGCCGGCTGCGGTGTGCAGGGTCACCTTCACTTTGGGGGTGGTCAGGGTCCTGGCGACTGCCTCTCTTTCAGGGCCGGGATCGATGATGCCGAGCGCCTTGAGCTCCTCCAACCGAAACATCAGCGAGCGAACTTCGGTTTGATCGGCTTCAGCTTCGAGAGGGTAGCGGATTGTCCAAACCGGCTTCGGCTTGTCCTTCGCCCTATTGTAGAGCACGATTTCCGTCGTGGGATAGGTGAGACGCACACGTTCGATGTCGTTTTGCACGAAGCGCAAGAGCTCTTTTCGTCGGAAGATCAGCAGCGATTTGTTGACGAAATCCTTGGGCGCCAGGTTGGTCAGCAGCACCTTGTTGTCCGATCCACGGAGCACGTACAGCGTATTGGAGAGAGGGCCGCTGTCGCCGATTGCAATGGTCTCTTGCTGTGTTCCGGCGGTCACCGTGATAGTGGTGACAGGCTGATCGAGTCCAAATGGCGCGAGCGCTGCGGCTCTTTCTTCGACCGTTCGTGTGACGGTTCCCGTCACCAACGCTCGAATGAGCGCCTGGACTTCCCGGGTGTCGGCGTCCGCTTGCAGCGGAGCCGCAATCGTCCACTTCCCTGATCCCGAATGCTTGAGTGCAACAGGGCCCTGAGGGGTCGAGACTGTCAATCCAGTGATGGTCGTCTCAGGGAAGGGGAGTAACTGTTTCTGCTCGCTCTGTTGTTTGTCTTCGCGTTGCTGGGTGGGGATCTCTATGAAGTAGAGATAGCCGCCCAATCCGGCCAGAATTACGAGCATCAGGAGTGTTGGCCAGTAGCGCATAGTTAGCAGGGTGGTGAAAAAGTCTCTCTTCTCACCCGCCCACCCTTGGCGCACCGAGACGCGCCATTCACCGAGCTGCGTTCTCGCATCGTTCAGACCCTCAACATACCCCAGAGGGTACGCGTCGGCCCTTCACTCGCTGCAGCCTTGCTGGACGGCCATTTTGACCATCCTGTAGGAGGTCGGTAACGGCTCTCAATACCCGTCACAATCGCCGGCGCTTTCTCCACACCATCATGCCGGTGAGGAACGTCATGAGTGGGAGGAAGATGACTTGAATATAGAGGAGCGCCCGCTCCTGCGTAGGGTTGGGTGTGAACGGCCGCAGGGCCGGCTCTTTCGGTGCGATGGAAATCAGGTCACGTTCTTCGGCGAGCCATCCGGTCGTGTGGAGAAAGAAGTCGCTGTTGCCGGGAAAATTAAAGAAGGCGTTGGTCGCGAAGGTGGAGTTTCCGATGACGACAATGGCCGGACGGGGCGTGCCCTCCTCGGGCGCCTTTTTGGGTGCCAGCGCTGCAGCCAGTGGGAGGGGGCCCTTCACATCTTCCTTTTCGTTCAGGCTCACGACGCGGCCTTGCATGTTCGTCTCCGCCCAGCTGTTGGCCGAGGTGCGGGCCAGCGGTACGTACTCCCATTCCTTGCCGGCTTGCTCGTCGAATGTAATGTGGCGCGAGAGGGGAAAGAGAACTGCGGAGGTCAAGTCTTGGGTAATTTCGTGTTCAGTGAACGTTCGGACCAACAGCGCGGTGAGATCTCCCTGTGCGAGCCTATCTTGTAGGTCGACCAAGACGCCGGGCCCCAGACCGAGCCCCCAGCGAGCGAGCAATGATTCCAGTCCGGTTTGGGTATCGGGATCGACCAGGACGAGGAGATGGCCGCCCTTTTCGACATACGCTTGAATACGGTCCTGCTCGTCTTTGGTGACGGCACGGCGCGGGCCGGCGAGGACCAGCACGGTCGTGTTGCTCGGAACGGTGGACTCCTGGAGGAGTGAGACGGTGCCGATGTCGTAGCCTTGTTTGGTCAGAGTCTCCTTCACGATGGACAGGCCGTTGCGTTCTTTGTCCTCCAGACTCCGCTCGCTATGCCCCTCCACAAAGACGATGCGCTTCTTGGTGTCTTTGGAAATGCGGAGCAGGGCCCCTGTCAGTTCCACTTCCGAGGGCGACATCACCCGGATGGTTTGCCCGTTACTTTCGAAAATCGCGGTGTCTGTTCGGAAGATCCCATAGTTTTGGGCGATCTTCGGCTGCTTCTCCGGGTCGATGAATTCAACCGTAAGTTTGCTCGACGCCTGCCGATAGCTCTCCAGCCTTTCTTTGAACGCTTGGTAACCGGCATCCTTTTCTCTGGTGAAGACCGTGATCTTGACGTCGTGCGGGAGTGTGCGAAGGACGCGATAGGTTTGGGGTGCGAGCGTGAAGTTCTGATTTTCGGAGAGATCCCAACGCACGGAATGCCGGGAGGCTAGGAAATTCACGATGACAAGAATGGCGGAAAAGAGCAGCACCATCAGGATGCTGTTCACGCCCATTCGTGTTGAACGCCGACCGGAGAAGGCTTTGACTGCATCACGATGCAGGACAAAAAACAAAATCAGGCAGACCAGCGCCAAGCCTTCTGCAATCGTGACGGCCCAGAGCAAATCCGGCCGCAGGCTATACGCAATCATGCCGCCTACGGCGAGCACGATTCCAAGAATGCCGAGGGGGAATGATTTGAGGCTCATTTCCAGCGCGCCGATTCCACGACTCGATGACTGAGGAACAGCATGAGAATCAGACTGCTTCCAAAATACACAAGGTCGCTCGTATCGATCAGTCCTCGAACGAGGTGGTCATAGTGCTCCATAAACGAGACATACGAGATAATGTGGCCTGCGGTGGTGTCGCCGAGGAGCGTGCCGAGTCCTGAGATCAGCCAGACCGTGAGGAGGATGCCGAAACTGACAAAGGCAGCGACAATCTGATTTTCCGTCAGGGCTGAGGCAAACACGCCAACGGAGAGAAACAGGGCGCCGAGGAGCGCCATTCCCAAATAGCCGGTCAAGATCGGATTCCAATCGAAGTCGCTGAAGAGCATCAATACAGCCGGGACCAGCCCGGTCAGCCCTAACAGGCTCAGATAGATCAGCAGCACGCTTACGAATTTGCCCGCGACAATTTCATTGATTCCGATGGGCGAGGTCATCAAGAACTCGAATGTACGCAACTTCCGCTCTTCGGCGAACAACCGCATGGTCAGGATGGGCAGGATGATCAGCAGGATAAAGCGCATGCTGGCGAACAAGTTTCGAAACACCAGATCGTTCAAGTTGATCTGTGCCATGCCCCCCTGCATCTGCATCAGCTGCATGGCCTGCGCGCCGGCGAACACAATATAGAGGTACGAAAGAAGCCCAAAGATGAGCAGAAACACCGCGCCGACTACATAGACGATCGGGGACACGAAATAGCCGCGAAGTTCCTTGGCAATGACGGCCTGCACCGGGGTCATGAGGCGGTCTCCTGTGTGATCTCGGCTCGATCGGAAGTCGATCTGGCCGACGTTTCCGCCGATTGAGGCATGCCCTCTTCGTGGCGCGTGAGTTGGAGAAAGACATCTTCCAGCGTCATTGAGATGGTGCGCAACTCAAGCAGCCCCCAGTGATTGGACACTACGACGCGGGCGATCTCGTCACGCAGGTCGCGGCCCAGCACGCATTCGATGATGAAATTTCCGGTGGTTTGCCCGGGGAAAATGTTCAGAATTCCGGCAATCGCGCGGAGCTTTGCCTCGCAATCCACAGGGGGCGCCTTGAGCGTAATCGAAATTTTTTCCGACTGGCGCAGCCGGGCCGACAGTTGCTCAGGGGTATCCTCCGCAACGATGCGTCCCTCGCTGATGATGACCACCCGCTGGCAAACGGCGGTGGCTTCCGGAAGAATATGGGTGCTGAGGATCACGGAATGCGAACCAGCCAAGCTCTTGATGAGTTCTCGAATTTCAATGATCTGTTTCGGGTCAAGACCGACCGTGGGTTCGTCCAAAATCAGCACAGGTGGGTCGTGCAGAAGGGCTTGCGCAAGGCCCACACGCTGGCGATAGCCGCGGGAGAGGTTGCCGATCAGGCGATGACGGACTGAGGCCAACTCCAGCCGTCCGATCGATTGATCCAGCGCTGAAGTCAAATTGCGCCCCACCATCCCGCGCAGCCGACCGACGAACGTCAAATATTCCGTCACCGTCAGTTCTTGATAGACCGGCGGAGTTTCGGGCAGATAGCCGATGCGACGTTTCACTTCGAGCGGTTGGTCGGCGCAGTCGAAGCCGGCGACGCGTGCGGTTCCCTCCGTTGCGTGCATGAAGCAAGTCAGGATCCGCATCGTTGTCGTCTTCCCGGCGCCGTTTGGGCCGAGGAATGCCAGTACTTCTCCCTTGGCCACCGAGAAGGTGACCCGATCGATGGCGGTATGATGTCCGTACCGTTTGGTAATGTTCTGAACGTCGATCATGGATGTGATGTCGGTGCGATCAACTGCGGAGGATGTGGCGGTACCGCTCTCGAAAATTCAAACATCCCATATGCCGTAGGGATCTTACTCAGTCCGGTTGAGGCAGTCAATATGGCGGGGCGTGATCTTACAGGATGAGGCTGGGCTTCTAGATTTTCGCCGTAGCGCCTCAGGTGTAATATGCGGCTTGTTTGTGAACAATGGCAGTGTCGAGAGGGAACTATGAGGGATATCGTTGTCGGCGTGGAGGACATCCTGAGCGAGAAGTTCGCGAACCGGATCTCTAGTTCGATGAGCCCACCCTGCGATTCAGGTAGCGCGGATTTGGGGAGGGCCGCAACCCGTCGGGTAGTTCTCAGGGATTGACTCAGCCTCCCTTCTCCTTTTATATATAGCATCACCGCTTACATCCAAAGTAGTCTTTGCCGTCCGTTTTTGTACGCTCTCTCACAAAAAGACGGAGCGTAATTCCTCCATACGGAAGTAGGGAAAAGGGGTACTCAGTCGGTATTGTTGAAGTCTCGAGCGTTTCATACTCTGGATCGTACGTTAGTTTCTTAGGTGATTCAGAGGAAGGCGATAAACGGAATGGGTACGCATACTCAGCAAAATCAGCTGTCATCCTGTCAGATTCTCGCGCTCGTTCTTTGCCTCTCGTTAGGGGCCTGTTCATGGATTGCCAAAGGCGAGAGCGGGCTGGATGTGGGGATTAAGGACCGGGGGGTTGCGTCCTGGTATGGAGCGCAGTTCCACGGGAGGTTGGCAGCCAATGGGGAAGTGTTCAACATGGATGCGCTGACGGCGGCCCACCGGACCCTGCCGCTTGGGAGCATGGTTCGGGTCGTCAACTTAGTAAATGGGAAGCATGTCCGGGTGCGGATTAATGATCGGGGGCCGTATATGAATGGAAGAATTCTCGATCTCTCCTATGCGGCAGCGGCTCAGTTAGGAATGGTGGACGAAGGGGTCTCGGTTATTCAGCTTGAGGTGATTGGAGACCACCGGCCGGACTTCGTCCTCGCGGCGGAGGAAGCCACCCCGTCGATTCAGTCCCTCCTCGCAATCCACCAGCTCGATGAACACCCGATGTCGTCTTTTCCATCGCCGGGCCTGGACCGTCTGGATCCCACCATGACTCCCGTGCATCGACTTCCACTCAATGACGTTCGCATCCAGCGCCGCTGGAGATGGGAACCATCCATCCTCTCTGCCGATCCAACCCATCGGGCTCATGCGGGCCTCGTGCTTTTGTAGTTCCACGCACTATCGCCGGTGCCTCGGTTGACAGTACCGAAACCTCTCCTCTAGACTGACCTGCCTGGACTCAGGGGGGTCGGATCTTCCAATAGACAATTAGAGAAGGAGCGAGATTGCATGGCAAAGAAAACCGCAGCGGAGTCGGAAGAAGTTCGATTGAAGAAAAAGATATCGGCAAAGCGCACCGGGCATAGTAATCCCGAAGGGGATGCCGCACTGCGGGCGCTCCAGAAGCGACTGAAGCGGGAACAACGCAAGCGGCGTGTGCTCGCGTTGCGTAAGAAACACGCAGCCGGAAGCAAGGGTGTGGCAGCGACACCGGCGTCAGCGTAATCATTAGACGGTTTCCCCCGCGCTTGCAGCAGTCGGATGCATATGGAACAGAAACAAAAAGACCAGCCTCACGAGACGTCCCCAATCACTCAGCCGGTCAGTGATGAACTGACGGACCACGTAGCCGCCGATCTGGTGACCGCAGATTCTTCGGCCCCTGACGAGGCTCCAGCTGGTGTGCAGGAGGCGGTGGCGCTCGAAGAGGAACACGTCAAGGATGAGATCGAGATCCAGGTCGATCTGCTCAATGATCCGGACTGGGTGGTCCGTCGCGAGGCCGTCATCACACTCGGTGAGATGGGTGATGCGCGGTGTGTGGAACCATTGGCGCGCGCATTGCGCGACGGCGACTGGCAGGTCCGGGAAGTGGCGATCGAGGCGATGGGGCACGTGGGCTCCCCCGCCGTCGAGACGCTCCTCAAGTTACTGCGCGACTGGGAAGTGCGTAAGTATGCCATTTTGGCACTCGGCAGGATTCGCGATGAACGGGTACTTGATCCCTTGATGCTCCAGCTTCGGAACGATGAATTCAAGGATGATGCCATCAATGCGCTGGTTGAACTCGGCGAGCCGTCAGTGCCGAAGTTGATTGCGGCCCTCAGAGACAAGGATGAAAATGTCCGCAAGAGCGCGGTGCTCGCACTGGGCCGGATCAAGAACAGTGAAGCGATCAATCCGCTCATTGAGATGCTCGATGACAAAGATTGGTTCACACGTTTGACGGCAGCGGCGGCCTTGGAATCGATCGGTGACGAGCGTGGACGCGAAGCCATCAAGCCGTTGCTCAAAGACCCTGACATGGTTGTGAAGATGAGAATAGAGCGAATTCTGGCGAAGTGGAAGAAGCAGACGGTTTCTCAGTCTGCCAACGCGTGAGCTAGTTGTTGAGTAACTGATCCATCCGGTGTTGGAGATCGTCCAGTTTCTTTAACGGCACCGATTTCCCCATCGCGATCTCCAGACGTACCTCCCGCAGTGACCCAGCCAAATCCCGCACGGCGCTGGTCGAGTCGTCCGGCCGGATTCCTTTGATGGCGGCCTCCAGGGCATCAACCGCCTCGGCCAGTTCTTTGGCCGCATCACCAAAATTGCGATCGAAGACGTTTGCCTTTGCCTGTACCAATCGTGACTTGGCATCGACGAGTCCCTGGCGCCGGCGGAGGTCGCGTTCGATTCCCAACGTCGTATCCAGGACATTTCTGGACAAATCTTTCAACGATTGTTGAAGGTCGGAGACGGTCTGTTGCAGCGTGCCCACGGGCCGTTGCCCGAAGTAGTAGCCCGCTCCGAATGCGCCGATCACCAAAAGCACCACGCCGATGAATTTGAGCATATCGATCCTTGCGAGTTAATGACGGCGTTGCGATGAACTCGAACGAGCCAGCTGTTGCAACAGACTGCCTGCTGCGGCGATACGGACGGCTTCGTCAGAATCTTGCAGGCCCCTCACTAACAGGGGGACAGTGGACTCTGACTTCTTTCCCAATGCCTTGGCGGCCATCAGACGGGGGAGCGGCTGCGTATCTTGCAGCAGGGTTTGGAGAATAGACAAGGCTTGTTTCTCCGATGTGGCGCTCAGCGCTTGAGCCGCGGCTCCACGTATGGAAGGATCAGGGTGCCGCGCGAGATCTGCCGCGAGCGGAATCGCCGAGGTGTCTCCCAGGCGAAGCAGTCCTTCTGCGGCACTGGCACGCACTTGAACGCTGGGGTCTCTGGTCAAGGCGTAGAGCAATGGGCGATTCTCCTTGAGGCCGAGCCGTCCCAGGCTTCCGGCGGCGACGCTACGAACCATGGCTATTTCGTCCCCGACCGCATGCGTCAACGGGGCTGCTCCACCGGGGGAGCCGAATTCTCCCAGCGCGCCAGCGGCGAAGGCACGCACCGACGGGTGGGGATCATACACACCTTGAGCAAGGACTGCCAGGCTTGCCGGGCGTTTCAACCGTCCGAGCACACCGAGCGCTGCCATACGCACGTCCGCATCCGGAAGCGTGGCGGCGTTGGTAATGTCGGCTAACATGTCGGATCGACCCATCTTATAGAGGGCTGCGTAGGCGAAAATCGCTTCAGGCCCTTCTTCGGTTCGACCGATTTCGATGAATCGCTGTGCGAGGTCAGTGGCCTTCGTCTCTGCAAGCGCGTTCATGGCCGCAATGCGGACCGTGGGCATTCCGTCTCCCAGCGCCCGCCGCAATGCGCCTGATTTCGCAGCCAGTCCGGCTTTCCCAATGGCCTCTGCAGCACGTGCCCGTACGAGCACAGAGGAGTCCAGCAGGCCATCTTCCAAGATCGCCGCTGTTTCCGAAAGGCCCAGTTCCGCCAAGACCGTATAGGCGGCAATGCGGACATGTTCCTTGTGGTCGCGAACGCGGCTGGTGATCACTGCGAGCGCCAGAGGACGGAGGAGTGCGGCATCGTGGGTTTTCCCGGATGGGTTTAACTTCGCATAGATTCTGAGCGCTTCGTCTGTTCGTCCAAGGCGGACATAACTCAGCAACGAGAGGCGTAGGAAATGTTTTGATGGGGTCGCTTCAAGAGGCAATCCTTGAAAGAGGACCACCACAGCGGCATAATCCCCGGCCTTGAAGAATCCTGCAGCTTGCGATTCTACAGAGGAAGGTGTTCCAGTAGCGGCAAGGGCAGGGCCGGTCAATCCGAGGCACAGGATAGCGGTGCACCTCAGGACCCACACGGCTGTCAGGCGGAGAACCGGATCTCGAAGATGGTACGGATCATGCGCATTGGACTGCGTTACCATGTCGAGGGGGTGCGCACGGTGGCGGCGCTGTACATCATCCCCACATAGTCCTTCACCATGCGCTTGGTGCAGAATTGTGGAGCGATAGTGCGAATGCATTCTTTGACCATCTGGAGCCAGCCTCGGGGGATGCCGTCTCGGTCGCGTTGGTAAAACAACGGCACGGCTTCCTGTTCTAACAGGCGATACAGTTGTTCGGCGTCGTGACGGTCTTGGGCCTGCACATCGGCCTGTTCGGACAACGGCTGAATGCCCCACCCATTGGCGCCGTTGTAGCCCTCGACCCACCAGCCGTCGAGGACGCTGAGGTTCAGTGCGCCATTCAAAGCGGCTTTCATCCCGCTGGTCCCGCTGGCTTCCAGGGGGAAGCGCGGCGTGTTAAGCCAGATGTCGACGCCTTGGACGAGATACTTGGCCATGTGCATTTCGTAATCTTCGAGGAACGCGATGTGGCCGCCCAGCTTGTGGTCATGGCAAAAGTTCAAGACTTCGTGAATGAAGTAGCGCCCTGGTTCATCGGCCGGGTGTGCCTTGCCGGCGAAAATCAATTGGACCGGCCTCCATCTGTCTTGAAGGAGCTGCTTCAGCCGTTCGAGGTCTTGGAAGAGGAGGGTCGCCCGCTTGTATGTGGCGAAGCGCCGTGCAAACCCGATCGTCAACGCTTCGGGATCGAGGAGTGTGCCGCGCGTCAGCACTTGCGAGGGCTGCAGCTGTCCATGCATCCAGCCGTTTCTGGCTCGTTCGCGGATAAAGCTCATCAGTTTCCGTTTCATCGTCTGCCTGACGGCCCACAGCTCATGATCAGGGATGTCCATCACTCGCTGCCACATGGCGGGATCATCGCAGGTGTTGGTCCATGTCGGACTGAGTGACTTGCTGTACAGATTATGGAGTTCGGGAGAGATCCAGGTTGGTGCATGGATGCCGTTCGTGACGCTGCGGATGGGAATCTGCTCCGTCGGCAAGCCCGGCCAAAAGTGTTGCCACATCTCGCGCGTGACTCGGCCATGTTCGCGGCTGACGCCGTTCACGTGGGCAGACAGGCGCATCACCAGCGCGGTCATGTTGAAGACCTGCCCGCGCGATTCCGGTGTCTCGCCGAGGCCGAGAAACTCTTCGCGTGAGAGGCCGAGTTGTTCCCAATAGCCGGCAAAGTATTGATCCATCAGATGGTGAGGGAACACGTCATGGCCGGCAGGAACGGGAGTATGTGTCGTGAAGACAGTGCTTTGACGAACGATCTCGCTGGCTTCGGCATGCGACGAACCCTTTTGGATTAACTCGCGCACTCGTTCGAGCGTGAGAAAGGCCGAGTGGCCTTCGTTCGCATGCCAGACGGTTGGTGCGATTCCCAGCGCGCGCAGCATGCGCACGCCGCCGATACCCAGCAGGATTTCCTGGCAAAGCCGCATTTCCTGGTCGCCTCCGTAGAGGCGGGCGGAGAGCGCGCGGTTCTCCGGGCTGTTTTCCGGGACGTCTGTATCGATGAGAAAGAGTGGTACGCGGCCCACCAACACCCTCCAGACAACGGCGGTCACGTGGCGGCTGCCCATGTCGACAGTAATCCGGCAGGGTTCCCCGGACGGGGTCTGTGCCGGATGAATGGGGGAGTCCTCACGATTAAACGGCGAGTATGCCGCTTCCTGCCATCCTTCCGCGGTGATGCGCTGGCGGAAATAACCTTGCGGGTACATGAACCCGATCCCGACGAGCGGCAAGCCTAAATCACTGGCTTCTTTGCAATGATCTCCGGCCAAGATGCCGAGCCCGCCGCTATAGATGGGGACGGACGTATGCAAGCCAAATTCGGCAGAGAAGTACGCGATGGTGCTCTTCGTCAAGTCGGCGTGCTGGGTGCCGAACCAGCTTTTCTTGTTGGCGCGATACTCGTCGAATAGCCGAAACACCGCCGAATACTGCCGAAGAAACGAAGGATCCTCGGCCAACCGCACCAGCCGGTCCGGTTTCACATCGGCGAGAAGTTTGACGGGGTTATGGTGTGTGAGAAACCATAGTGTCGGATCGATCGCCTCGAACAGCTGACGCGCTTCCGGAGTCCAGCTCCACCAGAGATTCTGCGCGAGTTCCGAAAGGCGGCTGAGGTTCTGCGGGAGATGGCCGGACGAACCGTTTACTGGTGCAGAAGTCTCCACGCGTGCTCCTTTGACATGGGTTGCAAAATGAATGTGGGGCAGCGGGGGGGCGAGACCACTGTTTCCCTGATCCAGGTCAGGCGTGTCCCGCTTTATGCCACGAGGCCCACTCTTCGGAGAATGCCACGGTGGCATAACGTTCGCCAAGGATTTTTGCAACTCGGTTCAAGAGTTTGTTGAGTTGCTGGAGTTCGGTCGGTGTCAGATCGTCGCGGAAACGTGGATGGAGGCCCCAGCGCGTTTCCACTGCTTCACCCGACACGCTCGACATCAGGCTGACGAGTTTAATCTCTTGGCCGGTGCATGCTTTCTGCTCGCTTCCGCTATCGATGGCCGAGGCTGTGGCTTTGGGATTGGTTGTGGGAGCGGGAGGCGCCTGTCCTTGCAGCACCGCGCTGATGGCCGGCACGATTGCGCTGGCGCAGAGCGTCGCCGCCGAACTGAGCTGCGCGTGGCCGGGTGCACCGATGAGTTCTGCCACGCGCTCGCCGAAGTCGCGAAACATCTCGTTCTTGGTCTTGGAATCTTCGGTGATGAGGAACGTGTACTTCTCATAGGTCTGGCGGCTTTCCGCTACCGCGTTGCCGATTGTCAGTATGATTTCCATTTGATCGGCGTTATTGCCGAACGCCGGATCGAGCACGCTTTTCAATTGCGCGGCGACCGCATCTTCGAGCCCGTTCATGAACACCAATTGATCGTTGATCGGGATGTGCAGCGCGGCGAGCCGGTCGGTCAGGTTAAACATGATCTTGAGAAATTCGAGATAGATCCCCCACTCGTCCTGCCGCTTTAGCTTCAGAGCCTGATCGGGTGCATTGCGCTTCATCATGGTAACGGATTCACCAGATACGGCGAGCATGAGCTCGGCGAGCTGGCGAAGTTGCGGGTGGTATTCTTTGTTGGCGGTTGCCATAGGGTCTCCTGTTCAGCGGCACTGATTATAACGGAGACGCGCTCGGCGATCCAAGAGGCTGTTTCAGCGTTGTCTTGCCTGAACCGCACCCCGCGAGCAGGATGCTCCGGACATTGCTGTCTTGGAAAGCGGAAGATCCGGAGTGTGCTACAGAATCATGCCAGCCGAAAGCGTACGCGCGAGAGAGATGCTGAATCACGAAGGTGTAATTACAAGACCGTGCTGTCGTCTGGTTCCCCGCCAACTGACTTTCTCAGGTATTCCCGTTATTCTGTCCTCTGAACCATTCGCTGAATGTCGTGGAGAGTGATGGATTCTCATTCAGGGCCAACTTCGTCTCGCGAAAGAGATTCGAAACCCTCCGGAGAGGCGTTGCCTCGTGAGGATGTGCACGAGCACTTGCTTGAGGTGGCGGACATCCTTGCCAAGGTGTTGGATACGACGGTTCGAATTCCCGGCACGTCGTTGTACCTTGGACTGGATCCTTTACTCGGACTCATCCCTGGGATCGGCGATGCGCTGGCCAATCTCATTGGTGCCATCATCCTCGGTCTGGCGACGCGCTTGCGGGTTCCGCGGATCGTACTGGCTCGCATAAGTCTCAATCTGTTGATCAACGGCGCGGTGGGTGCGGTCCCGATTGCTGGAGATCTTTTCTCTGTCTGGTTCCGCAGTCACGCAAGAAATGCCGCCTTGCTTCGAGAGGCTGCCGCAAAACCGGACCGAGAGACGCGACCAGATTGGTTCTATGTGGGTGGGATCATCGGGGGCACAGTGGCGTTCTTGCTGCTCACGATTGCCTCCGTGGTCTGGCTGGTCGTCTGGGTCTGGGTGATGCTGGCGCTCTGATCTGCCGCGCGCTTTGAAAGGACGGCGGGGAGTATGTTATACAGCGCTTCCCCTGAATGATCCGACTGCTCGATGGTTCCTGCGCGCATCTCTTTATGGAACGAGAAACAAAAACCTATGTGCTCAAGCGGCCGGTTGAAGAAACCGTTTCCCGGAAGCTCTCCATCGACTATGCGGCGGCGTTGAATCCGCAACAATTGTCGGCGGTGACGGCGGGTGAAGGCCCGTCGTTGGTGATTGCGGGGGCCGGCAGCGGCAAGACGCGCACGCTCGTCTATCGCGTGGCATATCTTATCGATTCTGGCGTCGATCCCTCGAACGTTCTGCTGCTCACTTTCACGCGCAAGTCGGCCCAGGAAATGCTGGCACGTGCTGGTGATTTGATCGGTGCCCGGAGCCAGCGGGTCTGCGGGGGGACATTCCATTCGGTGGCGAATCTTTTGCTGCGGCGGCATGGCCGTTCGATCGGGGTAGAGCCGGGCTTCACGATTCTGGATCGTGGCGATGCGGAAGATTTGATCGCGCTGGTTCGGTCGCAGTTGGGGCTCAATGAAAAGGACAAGCGCTTTCCCCGCAAGGGGACGATCATGGAGATGCTGAGCAAGAGCGAAAACACGCTCCGCTGCCTCGACGAGATCATTCTTGAGGAGTTCAGCCATTTTGCCGACCATTCAGAGGATTTGGGCCGGTTGCAGAAGGCCTATCAATCGGCAAAGCGGCAGAAGCAGCTTCTTGACTATGATGATTTGCTGGTGATGTTGCGGCAATTGCTCTTGCTGGATGAGACGTCACGCACGACGATTTCCCGCCAGTATCGGTATATTCTTGTAGACGAGTACCAGGATACGAATCGGTTGCAGGCCGAAGTGATTCGCCAGTTGGCGACGACGCACAACAACGTGATGGTGGTCGGCGACGATTCCCAGTCCATCTACGCGTTCCGCGGGGCGACGTTCAAAAACATTATGGAGTTTCCTGTCTTCTTTCCCGGCACAACGATTTACAAGCTGGAGGAAAATTATCGCAGCACGCAGCCGATCCTGGACCTGGCAAACTGCATCATCGATGAAGCGGCGGAGAAGTACACCAAGCGCCTCTTCACCAGAAAAATCGACGGGCCGCTGCCGGCCCTCGTGGAAGCTGCTGGGGAAAACGCGCAGTCGCGGTTCATTGCACAGAAAATTCTCGAACTGCGTGAGGAGGGGGTGCCGCTGAGTGAAGTCGCGGTGCTGTTCCGCTCGAGCTTCCATTCGTTTGACCTGGAAATCGAACTCTCCCGCAAGGGGCTCCCCTTCATCAAGCGTGGCGGGGTGAAGTTCATTGAAACGGCCCATGTCAAAGATTTGCTCGCCCATGTGCGAGTGATCGCCAATCCGCTCGATACGGTCAGCTGGCATCGTGTGCTTATGCTTGTCGAGGGTGTGGGGCCGAAGAAGGCTCAGGACCTGCTCGCCGCGATTGTCAAGACCGAACAGCCCTTTGATGTCTTGCGCGGGGTGACCGGCCGTTCGGGGCAGGGGCTCAAGAATCTGGCGAACACGCTGGAAAGTCTAGCCGGATCGGATGATCGGCAGCCGGAACATCAAGTTAGCCACGTTTACGAGTACTATTTGCCGATTCTCAAAGAGCAGTACGACGATTATCCGAAGCGCACGAGAGATCTGGATCATCTCCACACGATCGCTGAGGGCTATCCCGGCATTGACGAATTTCTCGCCGACTTGGCGTTGGAACCGCCGGACGGCAGCGCGGTGGATGTCGAGGCGCCCGATCGCGACGATGAACGGCTTGTCCTCTCAACGATTCATTCGGCGAAGGGACTGGAGTGGCAATGCGTGTTTGTGATCTGGGTGGTCGACGGGAGATTCCCGTCGGCCTATTCTTTTCTCACGGATGATGAATTGGAAGAGGAGCGGCGGCTGTTCTATGTGGCTGTCACCCGGGCCAAGCGCCATTTGTTCATGACGTATCCCATTAATGTCTATGACAAGACGAGTGGAATGCTACTCTCAAAACCTTCTCGGTTCCTTGACCATGTGTCCTCGGATCTTCTCGATACGCTTGCGCTGGTTGAGGAAGATGGGCAAGGTGATTGGAGGCCGTCACGAGATCCGTATTACTAGCAGGGTGTTGAAAAAGCCTGCCAGCGTCGTTCTCACGTCGCTCAGAGGGGCAACGTACGGCACAGCGTAGCTTTGCCTCATCGCTTGCTGCGGCCTTGCTGGACGGCATTTTTGAACACCCTGCGGGTTCTTGTGATGCAATCAGTCATCTTCAGCCGTGATGTATTCGCAATGGGCAGACATGGTTTTTCAACAACCTGCTAGCATCGGCAGGTCGTTGATGTGCGTGGTCTCTCAAGTCCTGCCTGTATGACCTCTCTAGGAACTCGACTATTTCTCGCGTGGTGGTGTTGGTGGGGTCTCTCTTCCGTAGAAGCGGTCCCCATTCAATCTGAGAATACTGGGACTGCCTCAGGTCGGGTGTGGGAGCGGCTTCTGGCTGAAGCGGAGCAGCTCCATCTACCAACAACGTTTTTGAAGGCAGTCCCGCCGGATTTTATTCGTTTTGAATTCGATGACCTTCGCACCTACGCCGCGGAATACCATCCTGGCGAGCATCGCATGATCCTCAATCGCTCGTTGTCCTTTAACGCTGCCGGTGGGATGCTCAAGCCGCTCACCAGAATGACGCACAAAGAATTGGAAGTGCTCTATCACGAACTGTTCCATGCCTACATGGACTATCTGGCTGTGCCTGGTGAGCGACCAGCCGGGATCAGCCGTGCATCGAATGGGCTGATGGACTTTGCTCGGAAGCAGCAAGCCTGTCGATACGGGGAGGTTGCGATCACGCCAGTTATGCAGCGAAAGGATGAAACGGAATCGCGCTACTTAACGGAATCAGAGTCCTGGGAAGCGTTGAACGAAACATGGGCCGTCTTTATTGGCTGGGCCATCTGGAATCAGCTTGAGGTAGAACGCACAGGTGTGGGCTCTATCTTGCAACAACCGCATCAGGCGGACCAATGGATGCGGCGGCTTGAGATGGCCTTTCACAAAGTGGAGCTTCGCGGGTATTACGTTCCTGAAGATCCCGATGAACGCCGAGTGGCTCAAAAGAGATTTCTTGCAAAGCAGTCACAGCTCTCTTGGAACGAAGCTGTGGTGCTAATGAAGCAAGTACTTGGTTTCCCTGATAAATTTATTGGCCAAATGGAAAAGCGCCCTGGTCTGTCACAGTCCGTCCAGGATAAATTAATCTGCCAGGTTCAGGATGAACGATAAGAAAAATTCATGCAGGGCCCATTCCCCTCTTGACATGAGAAAACTTCATCAATAGAATCCAGCATTTGCTAATCTAGACCGTCCGAGCACATCAGCGAATCAATCCTCAGGATTGAGGAGAGAGAGCTGTGCGCGGAGAGGTTTACTCTTCTTTCTGGAGTAGCTGTTCGAGGAAAGATTTTCTGAACCTGTGCTGAGATTTTGGTTGTCTTGAGGAAGGTGAAACATCGCGGGCAGGTACCCAAGTGGCCAAAGGGGGCAGACTGTAAATCTGCTGGCTTATGTCTTCCAAGGTTCGAATCCTTGCCTGCCCACCAAATTGAAGTGACGCAGACAAGTGATGAGTGCTGAGCGAGTACACAATCACAGACGATGAACTCAGTACTGAACTAGAGAAGAGCGGGCGTAGCTCAGTGGTAGAGTTCCAGCCTTCCAAGCTGGCTGTCGTGGGTTCAAATCCCATCGCCCGCTCCAAGCAAGGACGTGAGGCGCCAGGCGTAACACGTGAAAAGTGAGAAAGTCGGAATATAGATGGTTCTTCGAGGGAGAGCAGTGCGTCACATTTCACGTAGCGGGATGCCCACGTAGCTCAGTTGGTAGAGCACGTCCTTGGTAAGGACGAGGTCACGCGTTCGATCCGCGTCGTGGGCTCCATGCCAAGCTTTGCTTGGATCTCGGCCTTCGATCAAATGAGCGCGGATAAGTTCTTCGCCTCATGTAGGCGTTGATAACGAGCTCGATCCGGAGCGCTCGATCAATGATTGCGGCGGGATCATACCTTTTAGGATTGTAGAAAAAGGAGTGACGTATGGCGAAGGTGAAATTTGAGCGGAAGAAGCCGCACGTAAACATTGGGACGATCGGGCACGTGGACCATGGCAAGACGACCTTGACCGCGGCGTTGACCAAAGTCAGCGCGGACAAGGGCATGGCGAAGTTCATCAGCTATGACGAAGTGGCCAAGGCGAGTGAGAGCCAAGGGCGCCGCGATGCCACCAAGATCATGACCATCGCCATCAGCCACGTGGAGTACGAGACTGAGAAGCGGCACTATGCACACGTCGACTGTCCAGGGCACGCGGACTATGTGAAGAACATGATTACCGGCGCCGCCCAGATGGACGGCGCCATTTTGGTCGTGAGCGCCGCGGACGGCCCCATGCCGCAGACCCGCGAGCACATCCTGTTAGCCCGCCAAGTGGGCGTGCCCTACATCGTCGTCTTTCTGAACAAGGCCGACAAAGTCGATGACAAAGAACTGTTGGAGCTGGTTGAACTTGAAGTGCGCGAGTTGTTGAGCAAGTACGGATTTCCGGGCGACAAGACCCCGATCATCCAGGGCAGCGCCCTCAAAGCCATGGAAGGCGACCAGGGCCCCTTGGGCATTCCCGCCATCCTGAAGCTCTTGGAGGCCGTCGATACCTATATTCCGACCCCGCAACGGCCGATCGACAAACCGTTTCTGATGCCGATCGAAGACGTCTTCACCATCAGCGGGCGTGGGACGGTCGTGACCGGACGCTGTGAGCGGGGCATCGTGAAAGTGGGCGACGAAATCGAAATCGTGGGGTTGAAGCCCACCCAAGTGACCGTCGTGACCGGCGTGGAAATGTTCCGCAAGGTGCTCGACGAAGGGCAGGCGGGCGACAACATTGGGGTGCTCTTGCGCGGGACCAAGAAAGAAGACGTGGAGCGCGGGATGGTGTTGGCCAAGCAGAAGAGCATCACGCCGCACACCAAGTTCAAGGCGGAGATCTATGTGCTGACCAAAGAAGAGGGCGGGCGCCACACGCCATTTTTCAATGGCTACCGGCCGCAGTTCTACTTCCGGACGACCGATGTGACGGGGATCGTGCAGTTGAATCCGGGGGTGGAGATGGTCATGCCGGGGGACAATGTGAGCGTGACGGCCGAGTTGATTAGTCCGATCGCGATGGATCAGGGGCTGCGCTTCGCGGTGCGCGAGGGCGGCAAGACGGTCGGCTCCGGCGTCGTCACGGAAATCTTAGCGTAGGGGAGGCGTCAAGCGTAGGCGATGGGCGTGGTTTGGGCGAAGGCTCTTCACGCGTCACGTTGCACGCTTCACGAGATTAAGAGATGCGAGAGATTATTGACATGTCCTGTACGCTCTGTAAGCAGCGGAACTATTCGACCAACAAGAACAAGAAAAATGATCCAGATCGGTTGGAGCGAAACAAGTTCTGCAAGTTCTGCCGGAAGCACACGCCTCACAAAGAGGTGAAGTGACCGTGAAGGGTCAGGGGTGAGGCAGTAGGGGACGGACCAGTCGCTAACGCTTCACGCCCTCAGGTGTCACGGCCGGAGTAGGGGCATAGTGTTAATGGCAGCACGTCGGTCTCCAAAACCGAAGGTCTAGGTTCAAATCCTAGTGCCCCTGCCATTCCAAGCTTGCTCGTACTGGGAGCTATTCGATAGTTCTTGGCGACCGGATTAGGCACCTTGGTGAGTTGTTTTCGATAAGAGCTCGCTCGACCCGGAGCGCTCAAATATGAGCGCGACGGGAGGGGCACCTTTAAGATGGCGTATAGAGTTATGGCTTGTTCTGCCGGAGATCTTCCTGATGTGGTCAACGGAGAGAAACGCTGCAAGTTCGGTTTTTAGCGTGTAGGAAGAGCAAGAGGGGCGAGTAGGGTCGTGCCTTGATCGTGTTAGGGGCCAAGTAAGGAACGGAGGGTCTGGTGTTTAAGCGCATGACAGAGTCGATTCGACTGTTTATCACGGACGTACGGGGAGAACTGAAGAAGGTGTCCTTCCCAACTCGTGCGGAAACAGTTGGGTCAACCACCGTTGTCATAATTTTCTGTGTCCTGATGTCGATGTATCTATCGGTAATCGACTCATTTCTTGTATGGCTGGTCGGTAAACTCATCTGATCGGTAAGTGGTCAGCTGAGCATGACGAGGGAGCGTCCGGTATGGCTGTGGCCTGTAGACCTAAGGGTGGTGCATGACGAAGAACTGGTACGTCATTCATACGTACGCGGGGTTTGAAGGGCGCGTCAAGACCAGCTTGGTAGAACGCGCAAATCAGATGGGGCTCGTCGAGAAGCTTGGGCAGGTGCTCGTACCGACGGAGGATGTCATCGAAATCAAGGATGGTAAGCGACGAACCTCCCGACGCAAGTTTTTCCCGGGTTATGTCTTGGTGGAGCTGGAGTCGCCGCTGGGTGATGAAACCTTGCAGATGATCAAGGAGACTCCGAAGGTGACTGGGTTTGTGGGAGGTGGGGCGGTACCTATGCCGTTGACCAGCGAAGAAGTGGAGTCGTTGCTCAAGCAGGTCGATGCGGGGCAAGCCGAGCCTCGTGAACAGGTCAAGTTTATCAAGGGTGACAATGTTCGGATTGTCGACGGTCCGTTCCTTGGATTTAACGGCTTAGTGGATGAGGTTGATCAGGACCACAGTCGGCTAAAACTCATGGTGAGTATCTTCGGTCGGTCGACTCCGGTCGAATTGGGATTCTTGCAAGTCGAGCGCATTTAAGTCGGAGCGGTCAGCTTCGGTGAGGAGTCATACATGGCTAAAGAAGTTTCAGCGCAAATTAAGTTGCAGATTCCAGCAGGGAAAGCCAATCCGGCTCCTCCCGTAGGCCCCTCGCTCGGTCAGCACGGGGTCAACATCATGGAGTTTTGCAAACAGTTCAACGCCAAGACGCAGAAGGAAGGTGACAGCATTATCCCTGTCGTCATCACGGTCTACAAGGATCGTACCTTCACCTTCATCATGAAGACGCCGCCGGCCTCGGATTTATTGAAGAAGGCGGCCGGGATCATCAAAGGATCTGGGGTGCCGCAGAAAGATAAAGTCGGCAAGATCACCAGGAAGCAATTGAATGAGATTGCCCAAAAGAAGATGGCCGACCTGAATGCAGCCGACTTGGAAGGGGCCGTCAAGATCATCGAAGGAACTGCCCGCAGCATGGGTGTCGTCATTCAGGGGTAATGTCGAGAGAGAAGGAGTTGTCGTTATGGGAAAGAAAATAAAGGCGGCGCTGGAGAAAGTTGAGCCGCGCGCCTATGGGCTGCGCGAGGCGGTCGAGACCGTGAAGAAGGGGGCATTTGCGAAGTTTGACGAATCGGTCGATCTGGCGCTCAGGCTGGGGATTGATCCCAAGCGGTCCGATCAAATGGTTCGTGGAACGACATCGCTTCCCCACGGCACCGGGAAGAAGGTCCGTGTCCTGGTGTTTGCCAAGGGTGAAAAGGAGCAAGAGGCGCGTCAGGCCGGAGCCGACCATGTAGGATCGGACGATTTGATGGAGAAGATCAAGGGTGGATGGATGGATTTCGATTGCGCAATTTCCACGCCGGACCTCATGGCAGCTGTCGGAAAACTTGGGAAGGTGCTTGGCCCACGCGGGCTGATGCCGAATCCAAAAACAGGCACTGTCACGTTCGAAGTGGGGAAAGCCGTCGCGGATATTCGCAAGGGACGGGTGGAGTTCAAGGTTGAAAAAGCCGGTATTGTGCACGTGCCTGTTGGGAAAGTGTCGTTTGATCTCACCAAGCTGTATGACAATGCTTCGGCCGTCATTGAATCGGTCATTAAAGCCAAACCGGCCTCGTGCAAGGGGCGTTACCTCAAGAGCGCCACGATTTCCAGTACGATGGGTCCTGGCGTGAAGCTGGATACCGTTGCATTGACCAAGCAATGGAGCTAGGGGAGCAGACGACGATCGACCATGGTCATTCGTCAGTGGGAATGGCCGCAGACAAAATTTTGCACCATCTGAATCGATGACCGGTAATTGTTTGGTGAGAAGGGGATCAGCATGAAAAAGGAAGAGAAAGCCACAGCAGTTGTGGAGTTGACCGAAAAGTTCGGTCGCGCACGGCTGGCCATCTTGACGGAATGTGTCGGCCTTCCGGTCAATCAAGTGACGGAGTTGCGCAAGCAGCTCCGTGGCGCGAAGGCGGAATATCGGATCGTCAAGAACACGCTTGCGGCTCGTGCGGCCGAGGGAACGGTCTTGGCTGGTCTGAAAGAACACCTCAAGGGCCCAACCGGGGTTGTGATCGGGTATGACGATCCTGTTTTGCCGACGAAGGTGCTCCGGGATTTTATCGGTGCGGAAAAGCGCGGCGAAAAGATCCGGATGACGATCGGGGTGCTGGAAGGGAAGATCGTTCAGCCGGCCGAGTTGGCGGCTGTGGCGAAGCTGCCGAAGAAGGAAGTGCTCATTGCCATGCTTCTCTCGGCCATGCAAGGGCCGATCCGCGGCGTGGTGTATACGCTCAGTGCGGTCTTGTCGAAATTTGTAAGAGTCATTGCAGCCATTGAGGACAAAAGAAAAGGGGAGGGAGACATGTCAGCAACAACATCAAAACTGTCACAGGAAGAATTGATTAAAGCCATCGAGAGCATGAGCGTGCTTGACTTGGCGGAACTCGTGAAGGGGTTGGAGACCCGCTTCGGCGTCACGGCCGCGGCTCCGGTCGCGATGGCCGTGGCTCCTGCCGCCGGTGGTGGCGCGGCAGCTGCCGCCGAGGAGAAGACGGCGTTTGACGTTATTCTCGTGTCCGCACCGGCTGAGAAAAAAATCCAGGTCATCAAGGTGGTGCGTGAGTTGACCAGCCTTGGTCTGAAGGAAGCGAAAGACCTCGTGGAAGGCGTGCCGAAGCCGGTGAAGACCGGCGTGCCCAAGGATGAATCCGACACGATGAAGAAGAAACTCGAAGAAAGCGGCGCCAAAGTCGAAATCAAGTAAGGACGCTATTTGTCAGCGATCGTTAGTCAATCGTCGGGAGCCGGTTCCTGTGGCTTCCATCATTGACTAGTGAGCGTTGGCCTCTGTTCACTGACCGACTAGCGTGGAGGAGTGGGAATGTCCGAAACGACTCTGCAAGAGTTCGTCGAGCGGAAAGATTTTTCTCGCATTCGAACCAATATCGATATTCCTGATCTGATCGAGATCCAAAAGCGCTCCTACGAAGAGTTTCTGCAAATGGAAGTCGAGCCGGAGCGCCGGAAGGATCACGGATTGCAGGCGGCGTTGGCGAGTGTGTTTCCGATCCCTGACTATAACAATACCGCGATGCTCGAGTTTTCGAGCTACACATTGGGTACGCCGAAATATGACGAGCGGGAATGTCTTGAACAGGGCATGACCTTCGCGGTGCCGTTGAAGCTGCGGGTTCGTCTGGTGGTGTTCGACAAGGAAGACAAGGGACCTCGAAAGAAAGTACTCGATGTCCGCGAGCAAGAAGTCTACGTCGGTGAATTGCCGTTGATGACGGAGCGCGGGACCTTTATCGTCAATGGAACCGAGCGGGTCGTCGTGAGTCAGCTCCACCGTTCGCCGGGCGCCTCCTTTACGCATGACAAGGGGCGCACCCATGCGAGTGGCAAGGTACTGTACTCCGCACGCATCATTCCCTATCGCGGCTCCTGGCTTGATTTTGAGTTCGATGCCCGGGACATTCTCTATGTTCGTATCGATCGCCGCCGGAAGATGCCAACCACCATTTTGTTGAAGGCATTCGGCTTTTCGAGCGACGACTTGCTCAAGATGTATTATCCCGTTGAGGAGATCCGGGTGTCGAAGGGCAAGATGTTCCGCAAGCTGGATGCGGAGATCCATCATGGGCTTCGGTGCTCGGCGGAAGTGACGGAGAAGGGCAGCAAAGAACCGCTTGTGCGGGAAGGTGCCAAGCTGACGAAGGGCCTGATTGCCAAGTTGAAGGCGTCTGGGGTGAAGGAGATCCCTCTGCTCCCAACGGAGTTGGTGGGCCGTGCCATTCTCACAGAATTGGTCGATTCCAAGAAGACCAAGCTGGCGGAGAAAAATCAGCGGCTGACCGCTGAGATCGTGGAGCAGATAGTCGAGAGCGACATCGAGGAGTTCAAGGTCATCTACCTCGACATGGCGACAGCCACACCGGTGATCCTCGACACTTTGGAGATGGAGAAGATTGGCTCGAAGGAAGAAGCGATGGTCGAGATCTATCGTCGTCTTCGTCCGGGCGAAACCCCGTCTGTCGATACCGCCCGGGCGCTGTTCGACAATCTGTTCTTGAACTCCAAGCGCTATGACCTGTCTCCTGTCGGCCGTCTCAAGCTCAATAAGAAGCTTGGATTGGATCTGCCGCTCGAGCAGCGCACGCTCACAGCTCAGGACATCGTCGAAGTGATTCGGTACCTTGTCAATCTCAAGATGGGCAAGGGAGAGATCGACGATATTGACCATTTGGGAAATCGTCGCGTTCGATCGGTCGGCGAGTTGCTTGAGAATCAGTTCCGATTGGGGCTGGTTCGGATGGAACGGAGTATCAAGGAGCGCATGAATCTCCTCGATATGGAAACCGTACTCCCTCACGATCTCATTAATGCCAAGCCGGTGGTGGCGGCCGTGAAGGAGTTTTTCAGCAGCAGCCAGCTGTCTCAATTCATGGACCAAACGAACCCACTGGCCGAAATTACGCACAAGCGGCGCCTGTCGGCCCTTGGTCCTGGTGGGTTGACGAGAGAACGGGCTGGATTCGAAGTTCGCGACGTGCATCCGTCCCATTACAGTCGTATTTGTCCGATCGAAACGCCGGAAGGTCCGAACATTGGATTGATTACCTCGCTTGCGACTTACGCGCGGATTAATCAATTTGGATTCATCGAAGCGCCGTATCGAAAAGTTGTGAAAGGGCGCGTGACGGATGAGATCGAATTCCTCTCGGCCATCGAGGGTGACAAATACATCATCGCCCAGGCGAACTCCAAAGTGGATGGGTCGGGTCGGCTGGTTTCAGAGACCGTCTCATGTCGTCACGGCGGCGACTTCGTCATGGCGACGCCAGACAAGATCGAGTACATGGACGTGTCTCCAAAGCAAGTCGTGAGCGTTGCGACGGCCCTCGTGCCGTTCTTGGAACATGATGATGCCAACCGTGCGCTCATGGGCTCCAATATGCAACGCCAAGCGGTTCCCTTGGTGACGTCTGAGGCTCCCTTGGTCGGCACCGGGATGGAAGCGGTGGTGGCGCGAGATTCGGGATATGTCATCCAAGCCATTCGAGCCGGCGTCGTGGAAAGCGTCGATGCCACACGTATCGTGGTGCGGGCTGATTCGAAGGATGGGAAAAAGGGAAAAGATTCCGGGTTGGATGTCTATGATCTGATCAAGTTCCAACGATCAAATCAAAACACCTGCATCACCCAAACTCCCGTGGTTCGGATCGGTCAACCGGTGAAGAAGGCGCAAGTGCTCGGGGATGGACCGGCGATTGATCACGGAGAGCTCGCATTGGGGAAAAACGTCCTTGTGGCTTTCATGCCATGGGGCGGATACAACTTCGAAGACGCCATTCTGCTCAGCGAAAAATTGGTGCGCGAAGACGCTTTCACGTCGATCCATATCGAGGAGTTCGAGGTGGAGGCCCGCGACACGAAGTTGGGCAAGGAAGATGTCACGCGCGATATCCCTAATGTCGGAGAAGAAGCGCTCAGGAACCTTGATGAGAGCGGCATCATCCGTATCGGCGCCGAAGTCAAACCGGGTGACATTTTGGTCGGCAAGGTGACGCCAAAAGGCGAAACGCAACTCACGCCGGAAGAGAAATTGCTCCGAGCGATCTTCGGTGAAAAGGCCGGCGATGTGAAGGATACCTCGTTGACGGTGCCTCCGGGAGTGGAAGGCATCGTGGTCGATGTCAAGATTTTCTCTCGCAAAGGCCTCGATAAGGATGAACGATCAAAGAGCATCGAGACCGACGATCAGATGAAACTGCAGCGTGATCACCACGAAGAGCTGCGGATTATCGAGGAAGAAAAGACGAAGAGGATTCGGAAGCTGTTACTTGGCAAGGTAGTAGGCCGGGATTTGATGGATCCGGATACGGGCGACGTCATTTTGAAAAAGAAGGGCAAGCTGACAGCGGAGATTCTCAAGCGGCTGCCCGACGACACGGTGCGTCACATTATTCTCAGCGATCCGGACGAACAAAAAGAACTGGAAGATGTCGAGCGACGGGCGAAGGAGCAGATCGAAATTCTCCAGACACTCTATGACGAGAAAGTCGGTCGCTTGAAGCGGGGCGACGAATTGCCGCCCGGCGTTATCAAACTGGTCAAAGTGTACATTGCCATGAAGCGCAAGATTCAAGTCGGCGATAAGATGGCGGGACGCCACGGCAACAAAGGCGTTGTGTCTCGGGTGCTGCCGGAAGAAGACATGCCCTATTTGCCGGACGGAACGCCAGTCGAGATCGTGCTGAATCCCCTCGGCGTCCCGTCGCGTATGAACGTGGGCCAGATTTTGGAAACTCACCTCGGGTGGGCAGCCAAAGCCCTGGGAATCAAGGTGGCCAGCCCCGTGTTCGATGGGGCTTCGGAAAAAGAGATTAAAGATCTGCTCAAGAAGGCAAAATTGCCGTCGAGCGGACAAAGTCAGTTGGTTGATGGCAAGACGGGCGAGCCCTTCGGCAGCCCGGTTACTGTCGGGTATATGTATGTGCTTAAGCTCCACCATTTGGTGGATGACAAGATCCACGCACGGTCCATCGGCCCGTATTCTCTCGTGACGCAGCAGCCGCTCGGCGGAAAGGCCCAATTCGGCGGTCAGCGTTTGGGAGAAATGGAGGTCTGGGCGTTGCAGGCCTATGGTGCGGCCTCGACGCTGCAAGAGTTCCTCACGGTCAAGTCCGACGACGTACCGGGTCGGTCGCGTATGTATGAGGCGATTGTGAAAGGCGAACCCTTCCTGGAACCGGGGTTGCCCGAGTCATTTAACGTCTTGGTCAAAGAGTTGCAGAGCTTGGGGCTCGACGTTGAGCTGGTCAAGACGCAAGACTAACCGCTTGCGTACCGGCTGAAAGCCGGTATCAGAGGAGGTCACTACCTTGGAAGGCGTATATACATTGTTTGAAAAGCAGCGGGATTCGGTGTCATTCGATTCGATGCGCATTCGCATTGCGTCGCCCGAGAAGATCCGGTCCTGGTCGTACGGCGAAGTGAAGAAGCCGGAAACGATCAACTATCGGTCGTTCAAGCCTGAAAAAGACGGGCTGTTCTGTGCCAAGATTTTCGGTCCGATTAAGGATTGGGAATGTAATTGCGGCAAGTACAAGCGCATGAAACACCGCGGTATCGTCTGCGATAAGTGCGGTGTCGAGGTGATTCAGTCGAAAGTGCGTCGCGAGCGCATGGGCCATATCGAATTGGCCGCACCAGTCGCGCACATCTGGTTTCTCAAAGGCGTGCCAAGTCGAATCGGGACCTTGCTGGACATGAGCCTCAAGCAGTTGGAGAAGATCCTCTATTTTGAGAGCTACGTTTGCGTGGATCCGGGTTCAACGGACCTGTCTGAGAAGGAATTGGTTCCCGAGGACAAGCTGCGCACCCTGCTCTCGGAATTTGGCTCCAGTGGATTCAAGGTAGGGATCGGAGCAGAGGCCATCCGTGATTTGCTGCGGAAGATCGATATCAATGGGCTCTGGGATGAACTACAGGTCAAGGCAAAGGCGTCGACCTCGGCGGCGATGAAGAAGAAATATGCGAAACGACTTAAAGTGCTGGAGGCGTTTCGTAAGTCCGGGAACAAGCCGGAGTGGATGATTATGGATGTGATTCCGGTGCTGCCACCTGAGTTGCGGCCATTAGTTCCCCTCGATGGCGGCCGGTTTGCGACGTCTGATTTGAACGATCTCTATCGGCGCGTGATCAACCGGAACAATCGGTTGAAGCGCTTGATGGAATTGAAGGCGCCTGGCGTCATCATTCGGAACGAGATGCGGATGTTGCAGGAGGCTGTCGATGCCCTCTTCGACAACGGCCGCCGAGGCCGCGCGATTCGTGGACCCAATAAGCGTCCGCTCAAGTCTTTGAGTGACATGCTGAAGGGAAAACAGGGCCGGTTTCGTCAAAATCTACTTGGTAAACGGGTGGACTACTCCGGCCGTACGGTCATCGTCGTCGGCCCCGAGCTGCGACTCCATCAGTGTGGGTTGCCCAAGAAGATGGCGTTGGAATTGTTCAAGCCGTTTATCTTCCACAAGCTGGAAGCGCGCGGAGCGGCCACGACCATTAAGAGTGCCAAGCGACTGGTCGAAAAAGAGCGGCCGGAGGTCTGGGATGTGCTTGACGAAGTGATCCGTGAGCATCCGGTGTTATTGAATCGTGCTCCGACCCTCCACCGACTGGGTATTCAAGCGTTTGATCCGGTGCTCGTCGAAGGCAAAGCGATCCGATTGCATCCTCTCGTGTGTGCCGCATTCAACGCGGACTTTGACGGAGACCAGATGGCGGTTCACGTGCCGTTGTCCGTTGAAGCGCAGGTCGAGGCGCGGGTGTTGATGATGTCCATTAATAACATTCTCTCGCCGGCCAATGGCAAACCGATTGCGGTACCATCGCAGGATATGGTGCTGGGGTGTTATTGGCTTACGAAAGAGCGGCTGGGGGCGAAGGGCGAAGGCAAAGTGTTTGGGTCCCCTGAAGAAGTGCGGATCGCCTTTGACGCCCGTGAAGTGGAAGAGCATGCACGAATCAAGGTGCGCCTTGCGGGAGCATTGGTGCAAACCACTGCCGGTCGCGTGTTGCTATCCGAAATCCTTCCAGCAGGCCTGCCGTTTGCGAATGCGAACAAGCTCATGACCAAAAAGGAAATGACGAAGCTGATCGATTCGGTCTATCGGCAGACCGGTCATCGAGACACCGTCGAGTTCCTCGATAAGATCAAGGACATCGGATTTACCTATGCCACCAAGGCAGGCTTGTCGATCTGCATCGACAACATGCATATTCCGAGTAAGAAGGAAGACTTTATCGGGAAAGCCCAGCGCGAAGTGAACGAGATCGAGAAGCAGTACTCCGAGGGCCTGATCACGAATGGTGAACGGTACAACAAGGTGATCGACATCTGGGCTCATGTGACTGAGCAGGTCGCCAATGAGATGATGAAGGAACTCGGTGCCGGCGGGGATCCGGGTAAGGTGGAATCCTTCAACCCGATCTTCATGATGGCCGACTCCGGCGCGCGAGGCAGCTCGCAGCAGATTCGGCAGCTGGGCGGCATGCGAGGCCTCATGGCAAAACCATCCGGTGAAATCATCGAGACCCCGATCACGGCCAATTTCCGTGAAGGGTTAACGGTGCTGCAGTACTTCATTTCGACCCACGGTGCCCGAAAGGGTCTCGCCGACACCGCGTTGAAAACGGCGAACTCCGGCTATTTGACCCGGCGGCTTGTTGATATTGCCCAGGATGTGATCATCAATGAGATCGATTGTGGGACGCACGACGGCATTATCGTCAGTGCACTGGTGGAAGGCGGGGAGATCATTCAGCCGCTGGAAGAGCGTGTTCTCGGTCGTTTGGCAGCAGAAGACATTCGCGACCCTGTGACCGGAGAAATCATCGTGTCGCGGAACGAGGAAATCAACGAAGATTTGACCAAGTCGATCGTGGAAGCTGGAGTTGACCGCGTCAAGATTCGGTCCGTGCTGACCTGTCAATCGCTGCGCGGCGTTTGTCGCGCCTGCTATGGCCGTGACCTGGCGCGTGGTCGCTTGGTTGAAAAGGGTGAGCCCGTCGGTGTCATTGCTGCACAGTCGATCGGCGAGCCTGGAACGCAGCTGACGATGCGGACCTTCCACATCGGTGGTACGGCCAGTAAAGTCGTCGAGCAGACGGTTCTCGAAGCCAAACATGCCGGACGAATCAAGTTCATGAGTTTCGATGCGAAGAAGAACGCGGATCTGCACAACGCCGGTATCGCGGTGCGGAACAAAGAAGGAGAATGGGTTGTCATGAATCGCAATACGAAGATTGCGATTGTCGATGACAGCGGCCGTGAACGTGAAAAGTACCCGGTTGTTTATGGGGCAAAAATCAAGATCAAGGATGGAGACCCAGTAGCTGTGGGGCAGAAGCTGGTTGAGTGGGATCCCTACTCGCTCACCATTTTGACCGAGGTGGGTGGCAAAGTGGCCTACGGTGACATTGTGGAAGGCGTTACCATGAAGGATGAGTTCGATGAGGTGACCGGCTTGTCACGCAAAGTCATCATCGAACACGCAGGCGCGACCCTTCGTCCGCGCGTGTCGATCAAGGATGAAGGCGGGAAGACGGCGAAAGTGTCCGGCGGTTCCAATACCGTCGCGCGGTACTTGCTGCCGGTGGGCGCCCATATCTTCGTCGAGAAAGGAGCCATGGTCCATCCCGGCGACGTGCTGGCCAAGATTCCTCGCGAAACGACGAAGACCAAGGACATCACCGGAGGTCTTCCGCGCGTTGTGGAACTGTTCGAGGCACGGAAACCGAAGGAACAGGCGGTTATCACTGAGATCGACGGAGAAGTGTCCTACGGGGGATTTGTGAAGGGCCAGCGCAAGGTCCTTGTCGACAATAAGATGGGCGATGTGAAGGAATACTTCATTCCGAAAGGCAAGCACGTCAATGTGCATGAGGGTGATTGGGTACGAGCTGGTGAACCGTTGATGGATGGGTCGGCCAATCCACACGACATTCTCGATGTGCTGGGTCCCAATGAATTGCAAAAATACTTAGTGGATGAAGTGCAGGACGTCTATCGGTTGCAAGGTGTCTCGATCAACGACAAACACATCGAGATCATCGTGCGGCAAATGCTCCGTAAAGTGCGAATCGAAGATCCTGGCGACACGCAGTTCTTGCCTGGCAGTCAAGTCAGCAAGAGCGTATTCGAGAAGGAAAACGAACGGGTCCTCGCCAAAGATGGCAAACCCGCTTTGGCCAAGCCTGTTCTGCTTGGTATCACGAAGGCGGCCTTGACGACCGATAGCTTTATCTCGGCGGCCTCGTTCCAGGAAACCACGCGAGTGCTCACAGAGGCTGCCATCAATGGGCGCGAGGATAATTTGTTAGGTCTGAAAGAAAACGTCATTGTCGGACGGTTGATTCCAGCCGGGTCTGGATTTGAAGAATACAGAGACACGTTCGTCGTGAGTGAAAAATCAGAAATGGCAGCAATAGGAGCGGCGCCGGCATCGGCTACCGTTGCTCCTGATGCCGTAGTCGCGGCCACGGGTGACACCTCGAGGTCATAGATTAGCGCAGCAATTGCGCCTCACTTGACAGTGAGGAGGCGCATCACTATAATCCTACGGCTTTGCTCTTGAGAGCAGGGTTGTTCATGCGCTTTGGGAAGGTTTGTACGCGATGCCGACAATTAACCAGCTGGTTAGAAAAGGGCGGAACCTCGTTAAGGCAAAGACGAAAAGTCCGGCTCTGAAATCGTGCCCCCAGAAGCGGGGGGTCTGCCTTCGCGTGTACACTACGACACCAAAGAAGCCGAACTCGGCGTTGCGGAAAGTCGCGCGTGTGCGCCTGACGAATGGGATGGAGGTCACGACCTATATCCCCGGTGTCGGGCACAATCTGCAGGAACACTCGATTGTGCTTGTGCGCGGCGGCCGTGTGAAGGACCTTCCCGGAGTCCGTTATCACTTGGTTCGCGGCGCCTTGGACGCGGTGGGGGTTGCTGATCGCAAGCAGAGTCGTTCGAAGTACGGAGCGAAGCGGCCAAAGTAAGCAGTAGCGATGTAGTTGGTTGCATCATTGATTGAATCGTCGATGAACGAATCAACGATGAGAATGACAAAGTAGGAACAAGATGCCACGAAGTAGATTCATGGATCAACGTGAGGTGCTTCCCGATGTGCGGTATCGGGACAAGCTGGTTGGAAAGTTTATCAGCACTCTCATGAGTGATGGGAAAAAGAGCACGGCGGAGCGGATTTGTTACGGCGCCTTCGACACCATTCAGGAGAAGACCGGGGGCGATCCCCTGAAAGTGTTTAAAACGGCGATCGATAATGTGAAGCCTGTCGTCGAGGTCAAGTCGCGTCGCGTGGGCGGCGCATCCTATCAGGTGCCGGTTGAGATCAGGCCAGCGCGGCGGGTTTCATTGGCGCTTCGATGGTTGGCTGAACATTCGCGCAGCCGCGGCGGGAAAAGTATGCGAGAGAAGCTCGCGGCTGAGTTGCTGGATGCGTCGAATAACACAGGGGCCGCGGTGAAAAAACGGGAAGACGTGCATCGGATGGCGGAGGCGAATAAGGCATTCGCCCATTATCGCTGGTAACGTCGTTCTGTGCTGCAGTTGAGCCGTGCTGCGATCCGCAGACCTTGGGCATTCATGAATCGCAGCAGTGTAGTTCGGCTTGATCTGCAGCACAGGTGTTTTTAGAGGGTTGAAGTGGCTCGTCAAACATCCTTAGAACATACAAGAAACATCGGCATCATGGCTCACATTGATGCGGGGAAAACTACGACCACCGAACGGATCTTGTACTACACGGGCATGACGCACAAGATGGGCGAGGTCCATGAGGGGGCGGCGACGATGGACTGGATGGAGCAGGAGCGTGAGCGTGGGATCACGATCACAGCGGCTGCAACGACCTGCTTTTGGCGCGAGCACCGCATCAACATCATTGATACGCCCGGTCACGTAGATTTCACCATTGAAGTCGAACGTTCTCTGCGTGTCTTGGATGGGGCGGTGGCTGCGTTTGATTCCGTGCAAGGCGTGGAGCCGCAGTCAGAAACCGTGTGGCGGCAAGCCGATAAATATAATGTTCCGCGCATTGCCTTCATGAACAAGATGGATCGGATTGGGGCCGATTTTTATGCCAGCGTTCAGTCGATCATTGATCGACTCGGAGCGAACCCTGTCCCCATCCAGATTCCGATCGGGCGGGAAGGGGAGTTTCGTGGGACAGTTGATCTGGTGAAGATGAAGGGGTTTTTCTACGACGATGAAACTCTGGGCGCCAGGTACAAGGTTGACGAGATTCCTGGGAATCTCATGGATCAGGCCAAAGAATATCGTGAAAAAATGCTCGATGCGGTAGCTGAATTCGATGAGCAGGTGACGGAAAAGTATTTGAACGGTCATTCGCTCTCCGAAGAGGAGGTCATGCGAGCCATTCGTGCGGGAACCATCGCCATGAAGATTACGCCGGTGATCTGCGGATCGGCTTTTAAGAATAAGGGTGTGCAGCAGTTGCTGGATGCGGTCATTGATTATCTGCCGTCCCCTATTGATATTCCCCCGGTCAAGGGAATTGATCCGAACACTGAAAAAGAAGTTGAGCGAAAGCCTGATGACAACGATCCCTTTTCGGCTCTTGCCTTCAAGATGATGACTGATCCTTTTGCAGGTCAGCTGGTGTTTTTCCGTGTCTACTCCGGCACGCTGAAGACGGGGTCTCCAGTTCTGAACGTGACAAAGGGAACCCGGGATCGTATTGGTCGGTTGCTGAAGATGCACGCGAATAAGCGGGAAGAAATTGATGTGGCGTATGCGGGAGACATTGTCGCTGCCGTAGGTCTAAAAGGCGCCACAACGGGAGATACGCTATCCGAAGAAAAGCGGCCTGTGCTTCTGGAAGTGATGAAATTCCCTGAGCCTGTTATCGCCATGGCGATTGAGCCAAAGACGAAGCAGGACCAGGAAAAAATGGGGTTCGCGCTCCAGAAGCTTGCGCAGGAAGATCCTTCATTCAGAGTTCGCACAGATGAGGAGACGACACAGACGATTATTGCCGGTATGGGTGAGTTGCACCTTGAAATTATCGTTGATCGTATGCTCCGTGAGTTCAAAGTCGAAGCCAACGTCGGTAAGCCCGAGGTTGCCTTCCGTGAAACGATTCGCAGGAAGGCCGAAGCTGAGTCGAAGTATGTCAAGCAGACAGGTGGTCGTGGCCAATACGGCCACGTGGTGCTGACGGTTGAACCAGCTGAGCCCGGTAAGGGCTTTGAGTTTGTCAATAAGATCGTCGGGGGAGTGATTCCGAAGGAATTTATTCCTGCCGTTGAGAAGGGCGTCAAGGAACGTTTGGATGCCGGTGTCATTGCTGGGTATCCGTTGCGCGATATTCGAGTGACGCTCACCTATGGCTCCTACCACGATGTCGACTCAAACGAAATGGCCTTCAAAATCGCAGGTTCCATGGCTTTTGCTGATGCCTGTAAGAAGGCAGACCCCGTGTTGCTTGAGCCGATTATGAAAGTGGAAGTCTTGGTTCCACAGGAATTCATGGGTGATGTTATCGGTAACCTCAACGGTCGACGGGGCAAAGTGCAGGGGATGAAGGTCCGTGCTGGGGCTCAGGCGATTGATGCCTCTGTCCCTTTGAGTGAAATGTTCGGGTATGCAACTGACCTGCGGTCTCGTACTCAGGGCAGGGCAACCTATAGCATGGAGTTCGATCGGTACGAGCAGGTTCCCAGGCAGATCGCCGAGGGAATCGTTGCCAAGTATCGTGGCGAGTAATTACTGGTGGTTGAAGCGTACGTAGCAGGGAGGAGCCGGTATGGCGAAGGTGAAATTTGAGCGGAAGAAGCCGCACGTAAACATTGGGACGATCGGGCACGTGGACCATGGCAAGACGACCTTGACCGCGGCGTTGACCAAAGTCAGCGCGGACAAGGGCATGGCGAAGTTCATCAGCTATGACGAAGTGGCCAAGGCGAGTGAGAGCCAAGGGCGCCGCGATGCCACCAAGATCATGACCATCGCCATCAGCCACGTGGAGTACGAGACTGAGAAGCGGCACTATGCACACGTCGACTGTCCAGGGCACGCGGACTATGTGAAGAACATGATTACCGGCGCCGCCCAGATGGACGGCGCCATTTTGGTCGTGAGCGCCGCGGACGGCCCCATGCCGCAGACCCGCGAGCACATCCTGTTAGCCCGCCAAGTGGGCGTGCCCTACATCGTCGTCTTTCTGAACAAGGCCGACAAAGTCGATGACAAAGAACTGTTGGAGCTGGTTGAACTTGAAGTGCGCGAGTTGTTGAGCAAGTACGGATTTCCGGGCGACAAGACCCCGATCATCCAGGGCAGCGCCCTCAAAGCCATGGAAGGCGACCAGGGCCCCTTGGGCATTCCCGCCATCCTGAAGCTCTTGGAGGCCGTCGATACCTATATTCCGACCCCGCAACGGCCGATCGACAAACCGTTTCTGATGCCGATCGAAGACGTCTTCACCATCAGCGGGCGTGGGACGGTCGTGACCGGACGCTGTGAGCGGGGCATCGTGAAAGTGGGCGACGAAATCGAAATCGTGGGGTTGAAGCCCACCCAAGTGACCGTCGTGACCGGCGTGGAAATGTTCCGCAAGGTGCTCGACGAAGGGCAGGCGGGCGACAACATTGGGGTGCTCTTGCGCGGGACCAAGAAAGAAGACGTGGAGCGCGGGATGGTGTTGGCCAAGCAGAAGAGCATCACGCCGCACACCAAGTTCAAGGCGGAGATCTATGTGCTGACCAAAGAAGAGGGCGGGCGCCACACGCCATTTTTCAATGGCTACCGGCCGCAGTTCTACTTCCGGACGACCGATGTGACGGGGATCGTGCAGTTGAATCCGGGGGTGGAGATGGTCATGCCGGGGGACAATGTGAGCGTGACGGCCGAGTTGATTAGTCCGATCGCGATGGATCAGGGGCTGCGCTTCGCGGTGCGCGAGGGCGGCAAGACGGTCGGCTCCGGCGTCGTCACGGAAATCTTAGCGTAACAGCGGATAGCTGTCAGCTGACAGCTGAGGAGTGAAGAGTGAAAGTCGATCAGCGGATCAGAATCAGGTTGCGGGGGTTTGACTACCGAGTGCTTGATCAGTCGGTGGCAGAAATTGTTGAGACTGTTCGACGCAGCGGGGCGAAGGTCGTTGGTCCGATTCCACTCCCCACTAGGATCGAAAAAATTACAGTGCAACGGTCGACGCATGTCGATAAGAAATCTCGCGAGCAGTTTGAGATGCGCACTCACAAGCGGCTGCTGGACATCATGGAACCGACACCGGAAACCATGGATTCTCTGATGAAGTTGAACCTGGCCGCCGGTGTGGACGTCGAAATTAAACTGTGACGATGGTTTGCCTGAAGGACGGAGCGCGATGACGAACGGGTTGCTCGGGAAAAAGTTGGGAATGACGCAAATCTTCGACGAGAATCGCTTAACGCCGGTGACGGTGATTGAGGCGGGGCCGTGCCGCGTGGTGACGGTGAAAACAAAGGAACGTGACGGATACGAGGCTGTGCAGCTCTCCTTTGGTGAGGTCAAGGAGCGCAAGCTCTCCAAGGCTGAACTGGGCCATCTCAAGAAGAACCAGGCGCCAGCCAGTCGCGTGTTGCGCGAATTCGAAAAAGACGGCGAAGTGACGGTTGGGCAATCGGTCACGGTCGGAATGTTCAAGAAGGGTGACTGGGTTGACGTAATCGGGATCTCAAAAGGCAAGGGGTTTCAGGGTGTCGTGAAGCGGCATCACTATGCTGGTGGTCCGGAGTCGCACGGATCCATGTTTCACCGCGCCCCCGGTTCGATCGGCGCCAGTTCGTTTCCATCGCGTGTCTGGAAGGGGAAGACCTTGCCTGGCCATATGGGGGCGGAACGAGTCACTACGCAGCGGCTAAAAGTGATCGAATCGCGGCCTGATGAAAATCTTCTGTTTGTCCGTGGAGCCATTCCCGGTGCGGCAAATGGGATCATCACCGTTCGAAAGTCAAAGAAGGGTTAGGCCATGCCCACTGTCGAGGTTGTCGATTTAAAGAAAAAGAAGGTGGGAACGGTCGATCTGCCTCAGGAGGTGTTTGGTTGCGAGCCCCGTGCAGCGTTGGTGCACGAGGCGGTAATCATGCAGCGAGCCTGTGAGCGCCGGGGAACAGCTTCCACATTGCGCCGGGGTGAAGTGAGTGGATCGGGCAAGAAGCCGTGGAAGCAAAAGCATACGGGTCGTGCTCGTGCCGGGTCAGTGCGTTCGCCCGTATGGCGTCACGGTGGGAGCGTTTTTGGGCCAAAGCCGAGAAGTTACGCCTATTCGATGCCGAGGAAAAAGTATCGTGCGGCGCTTCAAAGCGCTCTGTCGGCCAAAGTGGCAGATGGCAAGTTGTTCGTTGTATCCGATCTTTCGCTGCAACAGCCGAAGACAAAACTATTGGCCGAAGCGCTGGGGCAATTTAGCGGAGGAGATCATGCCTTGGTTATCGCCGGCACGGGACAGTCGGGTGTCTTGCAGGCTGCCAAGAACCTGGCCGCGGTGAAGGTTCTCAGTGCTGAGCAGTTGAATGTCTACGATATCGTTCGTGCTCAAGTGGTTGTGATTCCTGAGCGGGAACTGGGTCGCGTGAAAGAGGTCTGGTCATGAAAATGGATATGCACGCGATCCTGGTTCAACCCCTCTTGACGGAAAAGATCACGGGTCTTCGTGAAAAAACGAATACCGTCGGGTTCATTGTTCATCCTGGTGCAAATCGTGTGCAGATCAAGCAGGCCGTCGAAGCGCTTCTGAAGGTGAAGGTCGAGAAGGTGAATGTCATGAACGTCCGTGGAAAGGTCAAGCGGCTCGGACGATTTTCAGGCAAGCGCTCTGACTGGAAGAAGGCCTTCGTCACTCTCAAACAGGGTGAAAAGCTCGAGATGTACGAAAGCGCCTAGTTGTGTTGAGGAAGGTAGGATCAGAGTCATGGGGTTGAAATCGTATCGTCCAACGTCGCCAGGCCGTCGAGGTATGACGGCAGTCACGGCTGAGGAGTTGACCAAGAAGAAGCCGGAGAAGTCGCTCACCTCCTTTCATCTTCGGAGCGGGGGGCGGAATAACGATGGCCGGATGACCCTCCGTTTTCGAGGGGGAGGACATAAACGGCTGTATCGAACGATCGATTTTCGTCGTGACAAGGTTGGGATTCCAGCGCGTGTTGAAGCTATAGAGTACGACCCGAACCGATCGGCCCGCATTGCGTTGCTGAAATATCGGGACGGAGAGAAGCGGTACATTCTGGCGCCGATTGGAGTGAGTGTAAACGACGAAATACAGTCTGGCCCGCAAGCTGAAATTCGGCCTGGGAATGCACTCCCATTGGCCAGTATGCCGCTGGGGACAACCATTCATAATATCGAATTGAAGCTGGGCAAGGGCGGACAGCTGATTCGGAGTGCCGGGGGGTTCGCTCAGGTGATGGGTCGAGATGGCGATTATGTCCAGGTCCGGTTGAAGTCAGGGGAAATGCGGCGAATCCTGGGGACCTGCATGGCAACGGTTGGGCAAGTCGGGAATGTTGATCATGAGAATGTCACTGTCGGGAAAGCGGGGCGCAGTCGGTGGAAAGGGAAGCGGCCTCATGTTCGGGGCGTTGTCATGAACCCTGTCGACCATCCCCACGGTGGTGGGGAAGGTAAATCAGGGCAGGGGAACCCACATCCTGTGTCGCCGTGGGGTCTCCCTACCAAGGGATACAAGACCAGGCAGAACAAGAAGACGGACAAATTCATTATTGCTCGGCGTAAGTCAGGAGTGCGCAATGCCTAGATCGATCAGTAAAGGGGCATTTGTTGATGACCATCTACTCAAGAAAGTTGAGCAGATGAATCAAACAAAGGATCGGAGACTGATTAAAACATGGTCGCGACGGTCGACGGTCGTGCCTGACATGATCGGCCATACGTTTGCGGTCCACAACGGCAAGAAGTTTATTCCCGTGTTCGTGACCGAGAACATGGTAGGCCATAAGCTCGGTGAGTTTGCGCCGACCCGGTTTTTCAAAGGGCATGGTCAGGCCAGAACAGAAAAAGCTGTAGCGCTGAAATAAGGGGAGGCAATGATCATTCGTCAAGGGCATTCCCCTGCGGCGCTCCGTCTAAATGGTCATTGACCGGTAACAGGACTGCAAAGATGACTGAAGCACATGCGATTCTCAGATTTGTTCGCGTCGCACCACGCAAGGCCAAGCCGGTGGTCGACATGATTCGTGGGCAACAAGTCCCGATGGCGCTGGCGATGCTGAAACATACGCCGCGTCATGCGGCGCGCGTGGTTGAAAAAATACTCCGTTCCGCCGTGGCGAATGCCGAGCAGAAGGAAATGGGGGACAGCGAGTCGATGGTGATCTCCAAAGCCTTCGTCAACTGCGGCCCCACGTACAAGAGGTTTCGCGCCCGATCGCAAGGGCGAGCGAATGCGATTCAGAAGCGGACAAGTCATATCACTGTCGTGGTGGCGGCACCGGCGATTCAAAGCAAGAAGAAGTAGAGCTCATTCAGTTATCGTTCACTGAGGCATACGTCGTATGGGGCAGAAAACACATCCAATAGGCTATCGGCTGGGCTACAACTATACCTGGAACTCTCGCTGGTACGCGGGCAAGGACTACGCCAAGCTACTTCATCAGGACATCAAGATCAGGAAGATGGTCAAGGCCAAGCTCTACCATGCTGGTGTGTCAAAGGTTGAGATTGAGCGATCTGGTGATCAAACCCGAGTGATCATTCATACGGCCCGCCCGGGCATCATCATCGGTCGCAAGGGGGCGGAAGTCGACAAGCTCAAGGGTGATCTTGAAAAGCAGTATGGAGGGCAGGTTTATATTACCGTGAAGGAAATCAAGAAGCCTGAGCTTGATGCGCAGCTTGTCAGCGAAAATGTCGCAACGCAACTTGAAAAGCGGGTGGCGTTTCGACGGGCCATGAAGCGCAGCGTCCAGTCAGCCCTTCGGCTTGGTGCGCAGGGGATTAAGATTATGGTGGCCGGTCGCTTGGGCGGTGCAGAAATCGCGCGGACCGAATGGTATCGCGAAGGGCGTGTGCCGCTGCATACCCTTCGTGCAGAAATAGACTATGGATTTGCCGAGGCTCACACCACGATGGGTCAGATCGGTGTGAAGACGTGGATTTACAAAGGGGAGCTACTTCCCGCCCAACCCATGAAGTCTGAATCGGTCCTGGACCGTCGGTTTGGGTGAAGGAGATGGAGCTGTGTTAGCGCCAAAGAAAGTAAAGTTCAGAAAAATGCAGAAGGGCCGCATGAGAGGCAAAGCCTATCGCGGCGGACAGATTACGCTGGGAGAGTTTGGTCTGAAGGCGTTGGAGCCCGGATGGGTCACGAGCCGTCAGATCGAGGCTGCACGTATTGCGATCACTCGCTATGTGAAGCGAGGTGGGCAGGTGTGGACGCGCATTTTCCCTGATAAGCCCATCACGAAGAAACCGGCAGAGACTCGAATGGGGAAAGGGAAAGGCAATCCTGAGTATTGGGTCGCTGTCGTGAAACCTGGCCGGATTCTCTATGAGATGGACGGGGTCACTCCTGAGATCGCGCGTGAGGCGTTTCGTCTCGCGTCTCACAAGTTGCCCGTTGCCACTAAGCTTGTCGTTCGGGGAGAGTTTGGCTAAGCCGTTTAGATGTGCGTGAGGAACGAAGAGCATGGCGTTGGATCTAAAAGAACTTCGACAACTCACTGGGCCTGAGCTCGCAGATAAGGAAAAGCAGCTCGTGCAGGAACTGTTCAACCTCCGTTTTCAGTTCGGCACCGGGCGTCTCGATAATCCCATGCAGATTCGAAAGACGAAACGGGATATCGCTAGGCTGAAAACAGTAATGACCGAGGTGGCCAAGAAAGAAGCGAAGGCTAAAGGATTGTGACTATGACGGATGGGGGCGTGAAAAAGCGCGAGTGGGTTGGTCGTGTGCTCAGTAACAAGATGAACAAGACCGTCGTTGTGGCGGTCGAGCGATCGGTGATCCACCCGATTTACCGAAAAGTCTTGCGACGAGTTACCAAGATGAAGGCGCATGACGAGCAAAATATGTGTCAGATCGGAGATCAAGTTCGCATGGTCGAGACTCGACCGATCAGCAAGGAAAAGCATTGGCGTGTCGTCGAAGTCATTCAAAATGGCGGGCGGACCGATCGGGGCGTGGCGGGCCGTAAGGAAAGACCCAGCGCATGATTCAGAACTATTCCTACATGGATGTGGCCGATAACTCCGGAGCGAAGCAGGCGATGTGTTTCCATGTTTTTGGGGGAACGAGGCGGCGCTATGCATCGTTGGGCGATATCGTCGTCGTGGCCGTCAAGGAAGCTATTCCTCAGGCAAGCGTGAAAAAGGGCGATGTCAGCCGCGCGGTCATCGTGCGGACGACCAAGGAGGTCCGGCGCGAAGATGGGTCCTATATTAAGTTCGATCGGAACGCCTGTGTCCTGATCAATAAAGACGGGGAGCCGATCGGGACCAGAATTTTTGGTCCGGTCGCGCGAGAATTGCGTTGGAAGAAGTTCATGAAGATCATTTCCCTGGCACCTGAGGTGTTGTAGGGGCAAGTGAGTGGGAGACGCTGTGCAAGCACTTCGAAAGAGCAGAATTCGAAAAGGTGATACAGTCGTCGTCATTTCTGGCCGTGAACGGGGGAAGACAGGAAAGGTACTGTCGGTCGACCTGGGTGCCGGCAAGGTGATCGTAGAAAAGCTGAATATCATCAAGCGGCACACGAAGCCAAATCAAAAGGCCAAGCAGGGTGGAATTCTTGAGCGAGAAGCCCCTCTTCAAATCTCCAATGTCATGTTTTTCTGTCCCGTCACGCAAAAGCCGACGAGGGTGGGGGTTCGCACGTTGGAAGATGGTCGGCGAGTGCGCGTTAGTAAAAAATCGAACGAGGCTGTTGAGTAGGTTGAGGAGTTAGGAATGGCGAAAGTAGAAAAAGGCCGTGCTGGCAAGCCGTCAGAGCGAAAGCCTTCCAAGAAGGAGAGCCCGGTACCGCAGCAGTTGGATCAGGGTAGTGAAGAATCGAAGTTCCGGCCGCGCCTTCGCGACATGTATCAGCAGCTGGTGGTGCCAGCGCTCATGAAAGAGTTCGGCTACAAGAATGTCATGCAGGTACCCAAGCTCGAGCGGGTGGTGTTGAACGTTGGGATGGGAGAGGCAATTCAGAATGTGAAGTTACTGGAGAGTGCGGTGACCGAGTTGGCAACAATCACCGGGCAGAAACCTGTCGTCACCCGTGCCAAGAAGGCCATTGCCGGATTCAAACTGCGGCAGGGCTTGCCGATTGGCGCCAAGGTGACCCTTCGCAGTCGCAGGATGTACGAATTTTTCGATCGCCTGGTTTCTCTGGCGCTTCCGCGAATCCGTGATTTCCGGGGCGTTTCTCCGAAAGCGTTTGATGGTCGTGGAAATTATACATTCGGCTTAAAAGAGCAATTGATCTTCCCTGAGATCAAGTATGACGAAGTAGCATCCATCCATGGCATGGACATTACGATCGTGACGACGGCCAGGACGAATGATGAGGGGAAAGCCCTGTTGAAACATCTGGGTATGCCGTTTCGGGCGTAGCGCAGTCGCCTCCCCTGGAGGCTGAAGAACGGAAGGAGTGGTTGTGTCACGTTTAGCATTGAGAAATAAGGCGGCAACCAAGCAAAAGTTTCCTACTCGGGAATATCACCGTTGTGGGGTCTGTGGTCGTGTACGGGGATATCTTCGCCGGTTTCGGATGTGCAGAATCTGTTTCCGGTTTTTGAGTCTCCGTGGGGAGATTCCTGGTGTGCGGAAGTCAAGTTGGTAACGAACGTATCGGCACGCGGCAGATTGTCTTAGGAAGGCAGAAGGCTACAGCATGGTGACTGACCCAATTGGCGATCTTCTTGTACGATTGAAGAATGGCTCTCAGCGTCGTCATGAGACGATCGCTGTCCCGGCCTCAAAACTAAAACGTGCGGTCCTGGAGATCTTGAAGAAAGAAGGCTACGTCGAGGCGGTTGAGGACGGGGTTCTAGACGGGCACCCTATTCTCAATGTGCACTTGCGATACGTGGGGGAAGGACAACCCATGATTACGGGAATGGCGCGGATCAGTAAGCCTGGACGTCGGGTTTATGTTGGGAGTAAGGGCATTATGAAGGTGCGAAACGGGATCGGGCTCTCCATTCTCTCAACCTCAAAAGGCGTTATGACGGATCAGGAGTCTCGCAGAAATAAACTGGGTGGAGAGATTTTGTGTTCGGTTTGGTAGGCAGTTTGAGTATTTACGACGATGCAGAGGCGTAGAAGACAATGTCACGAATTGGGAAAAAGCCGATAGCGATTCCGAGTGGGGTGGAAGTGAAAGTGACCGGATCGACTGTGTCGATCAAGGGTCCCTTGGGCAAGTTGGATTGGTCTCTCGTTCAGGGAGTGGATGTTGCTGTTGGTAATGGGCAAGTTGTTGTGAACCGGTCCAGTGACGATCGAAAGTTACGGGCGCTGCACGGTCTTGTCCGTGCGGAACTGAACAACATGATCCATGGTGTCACGAAGGGCTACGAACGATCGCTGGAAATAACCGGAGTCGGCTATAAGACGCAGGTCCAGGGTCGGACGATGAGCTTCAACGTCGGGTATATCAACCCCGTCGTCTATCAGGTTCCGGCAGGAATCGATGTGAAGGTGGATAAGCAGACCCTGATCAATATCAAGGGCGTCGATAAGCGATTGGTAGGTCAAGTGGCGTCAAATCTTCGGGCGATTAAGCCGCCCGATGTGTATAAGCAAAAGGGTGTTCGCTACATGGGTGAAGTGTTGCGGAAGAAGGAAGGGAAGACCGGCAAGTAGGAACCGACGATGAATACTGCTGAAAAAGTACGACAACTTGAACGGCGGCGCCAACGGGTACGTCACGTGATTATGGGGACGGCAGAACGGCCCCGCCTGAATGTGTTTCGGAGCAGCTCTCACATCTATGCTCAGATTATCGATGATATCGGGGGAACGACGCTCGTGGCTGCGTCTTCGCTCGATAAGTCGTTGCGGAAATCACTCAAATCGACCGGTGGTATTGAGGCGGCGAAGGCGGTGGGAAAGTTGATCGCTGATCGAGCGAAGGCCGCCAAGGTGAGCGCGGTGGTCTTTGATCGTGGAGGACGGATGTATCACGGTCGGATTAAGGCTCTCGCTGATGCATCGCGCGAAGGAGGACTTCAGTTCTAGGCCTGGTGGTCCTATTAATTCCCGCTGATTTAGAGTGGGAACAGAAGGGGAAAGGTACTGCGTGCGAGTCAATCCTGATGAACTCAGTTTGAAAGACAAAGTCGTCTTTATCAACCGCGTGGCGAAGGTGGTGAAGGGCGGTAAGCGGTTCAACTTCTGCGCGCTGGTCGTCGTCGGTGACGGCCATGGTTGGGTTGGGATCGGCAAAGGGAAAGCCGCTGAAGTCCCGGTTGCCATTTCAAAGGCCGTCGAACAAGCCAAGAAGCATCTCGTTCACGTCCCGCTCAAGGGCCGATCGATTCCGCATGAAGTGCACGGCCTCTTCGGCGGCGAGCATGTCTTGCTCAAGCCGGCCGTCGACGGGACTGGGATTATCGCCGGCGGGGCGGTTCGCGCCGTTGTCGAATTGGTCGGTGCCCACAATATTATTTCAAAAACACTTGGCCGGGGGAACCCCTTCAATACGGTCCGAGCGACGCTTGATGGTCTCATGCAATTGAGAAATCCGGATGAAGTCCTTCGTCTTCGCCGGCAGCCAGCAGTGGAGCGACAGGAAAGGGCGACAGTCTGATGAGTGCTGCAAAGGTATCCAAAGCGGGCAAGTCGGGGGCTGAAGGTGTTCGTGTAACGCTGAAGCGCAGCCCCATTGGAACGCCGGAACGGCATCGTCTCGTATTGCGTGGCCTTGGCCTCCGACACATCCGCCAGACCGCTGTCCATCCGGACACGCCACAGGTTCGCGGGATGATTCACAAAGTGGGCTATCTGCTCGAGGTTGGAAAGCCATGAATCTTCATGATTTGACGCCGGCGAGAGGTGCGAAGAAGCGACGGAAGCGTATCGGTCGTGGACCTGGGTCTGGTCATGGAAAGACCGCAACCAAGGGGCACAAGGGCTTGCTGGCTCGGTCGGGTGGCGGGAAGCGGCCTGGCTTTGAAGGCGGCCAGATGCCGTTGATTCGACGACTTCCGAAGTTCGGGTTTACCAACCCTTTTCGCACGGAATACGCGATCGTCAATGTCAAAAGCTTTGAAAAATGGACGGGGGTCGAGACGATTACTCCTCAAGCGATGGTGGATGCCGGATTGGTAAAGCGGAAAAAACTGCCAATCAAAATTCTCGGCAGCGGAGAACTGAAGAAGTCCCTCGTCATTCAAGCCCATAAGTTCAGCAAGTCCGCAGAGGCGAAGATTCAAGCGGCTGGAGGGAGAGTCGAGGTTATCGGCGGTGTTTGAGCGACTCCTGACCAGTGTTCAGAATATCTTCAAGATCCCTGAGCTTCGTACTCGTGTTCTGTTTACGCTCGGGATGCTTGTCGTGTACCGTGTTGGGGCTCATATCCCGACTCCCGGTATCAACGGTGAGGCCCTCTCCGAGTTTTTACAGAAGCAGGGTGGCTCGCTGCTTGGGTTTCTCGATATTTTTTCAGGCGGTTCGCTGTCCCGCTTGACGATTTTTGCGCTGGGCATCATGCCCTATATCAGCGCGTCGATTATTATCCAACTGCTGACGGTGGTCGTCCCGCATCTCTCCAAACTAGCGAAAGAGGGCGAGCGGGGGCGCAAGAAGATCATCCAGTACACGCGATTTGGGACGATCGGCATTGCACTGATTCAGGGGTTCGGCATCGCGGTTGGGCTGGAGCAGATGAATCAAGGAGTATTTGTGCTCAACGCGGGATGGAGTTTCCGCCTCATGACCGTGATCACGCTAACGGCAGGTACGGGCTTCCTGATGTGGCTGGGTGAGCAGATCACCGAGCGAGGAATTGGGAACGGGATCTCATTGATCATTTTTGCTGGTATCGTGGCCCGGTTGCCTGCGGCGGTGGCTCAAACGTTCGATCTCTACAAGGTCGGACAGCTCAACATTGTGCTACTCGTGGCCTTGGCGGCGTTGATGGTCGCCGTGGTTGCGGCGATCGTGTTTCTGGAGAGTGGTCGCCGAAAAATTCCTGTGCAATATGCAAAGCGCGTCATCGGGCGGCGTGTGTATGGAGGACAGAGTACGCACATACCGCTGAAGATCAATACAGCGGGTGTCATCCCCCCAATTTTCGCCTCCTCCATCATTGCATTTCCTGCCACCATTGCAGGGTTCTTTGAGACGCCGTGGGTCAAGGCCATTGGGACGCAGTTGGCGCCAGGGTCGGTGCTCTATACATTGATGTATGTCGGACTTATTCTGTTCTTCTGTTTCTTTTACACGGCGGTTGTCCTCAACCCCGTGGATATGGCCGACAATATGAAGAAGTATGGGGGATTTATCCCCGGTATCCGACCTGGGCAACGGACCTCGGACTATATCTATAATGTGCTGACGAAGATTACGTTTGCGGGGGCCATTTATCTGGCCATCGTGTGCGTTATCCCGGAGTTCTTGATTTACAAGCTCAATGTTCCGTTCTATTTCGGTGGGACCTCTCTGTTGATCGTGATTGGTGTGGGGCTTGATACCGCACAGCAGATCGAATCCCATATGCTGATGCGCAACTACGAGGGCTTTTTGGGGAAAGGTATGGCTCCGTTGCGCGGGAGAAGCGGGTAACGCCTTATGCAGCTCGTGTTTCTCGGCGCTCCCGGTGTTGGTAAGGGCACGCAAGCTGATAAAGTTGCGACTCACTATGGTGTTCGGAAGATTTCAACCGGAGATTTGCTCAGAGAGGCGGTCCGCAATCACGCCAAACTTGGCCTTGAAGCCAAAAAGTATATGGATCAGGGGATGCTAGTTCCGGATTCGGTAGTGATCGGTTTGGTGCGTGACAAGTTGGCCGACCCAAGCTACGCGAAGGGATTTATCCTTGATGGGTTTCCAAGGACGGTTCCTCAAGCAGAAGAACTTGGGAAAGTGCTCAACGAACGAGGCATTCATCTGGATCGCGTGATCAATTTTCAAGTCTCTCGCGAGGATGTTGTGAAGCGACTGAGCGGCCGGCGAAGTTGTCCGAAATGCCAGGCGACGTATCATGTGGATTGGGCGCCATCAAAGAAGGGCGGGCTGTGTGATCGGTGCGGAGAAGTGTTGGTTCAGCGAAGCGATGATCAGCGAGAGGCGATTGAGACGCGGCTGAGGGTGTATGAGGAGCAGACAGCCCCGCTGATTAGCTTCTACGAGAAGAAAAATATGTTGTCGCAGGTCGATGGCGCGGGAGCTGTCGAGTCAGTGTATCAAAGCCTGACAAAGGTGCTCGCCGCTTACAACATGGCATGATCGATCTGAAAACGCCTGCTGAAATTGAAGTCATGGCAGAGGCGTCGAGAGTGGTCGCTGAGGCGCTGGAGATCGTTCGGAAGGAAGTTCGTCCAGGCGTTAGCACAGATGAATTAGATCGCATGGCTGAAGAGGCCATTCTAGCTAGGGGAGCGATTCCGGCATTTAAGGGATACCGAGGTTATCCGAAGACGCTCTGCGCATCAGTGAACGAGCAGGTCGTTCATGGAATCCCCTCAAAGCGGAGGCTCAGGGATGGGGATATCATTGGGTTGGATCTCGGCGCCATTGTCGGGGGCTTTTATGGTGACTCGGCGGTAACCGTGGCGGTAGGTCGGATTCCAGAGTCGACGGCCAAGCTGGTTCAGGTGACGGAAGAGGCGCTCTATCTGGGAATTAAGCAGGCGGTTGTAGGGAATCGCCTGACAGACATTTCCCACGCGGTTCAACGTCACGTCGAATCCGCAGGGTATTCGGTGGTCACCGAGTTTGTCGGACATGGGATCGGCCGGCGGTTGCACGAAGAGCCACAGGTTCCCAACTATGGGAAGCCTGGACAGGGGCCACGATTGCAGGCAGGGATGGTTTTGGCGATTGAACCCATGGTGAATATGGGTGGGAGTGCTGTGCGGATCCTCGATGATCGGTGGACAGCCGTAACTGCTGATGGAAGTTTGTCTGCCCATTTTGAACATACGATTGTGATACAGCCCAGCGGCCTGGCCCGTGTTTTGAGCCAACGCTCCGAAGGCTCAACGTAAGTCATCAGGAAAGAGAACAGGAGTACGTGGCGAAAGAGGACATTATCGAGGTACAAGGCTCCGTTGCGGAGACATTGCCCAATGCAATGTTTCGGGTGAAACTCGACAATGGCCACGTGATCTTGGCGCACATATCAGGGAAAATGCGGATGCACTTCATTCGCATTCTTCCCGGCGATAAGGTGACGGTCGAAATGTCGCCCTACGATTTGACCAGGGGCCGTATTACCTATCGTTTCAAGTAGTAGGAGCATTGAGTTCTTATGAAAGTCAAATCATCAGTGAAGCCAATTTGCGTAAAATGCAAGGTCATTCGTCGACGAGGGGTGGTTCGGATCCTGTGCGATAACCCTCGCCATAAACAGCGCCAGGGTTGATTGTGCTCCCGAGGCCGGATCGGGGTTGCGGCCCGCGATCAGAGAGGAAAGGATTACTAGGACATCATGGCACGTATTGCTGGCGTCGATTTGCCGAGAAACAAGCGGGCTGACATCGGTTTGACCTACGTGTATGGGATCGGGCGTGCGGCCGCCTTACAGATTCTCAAAGCAGCTGGTGTCGATGGGGCAATTCCCGTCAAGGATCTGAGCGAAGATAAGATCGTCAAGCTGCGCGAGATTATCGAGCGCGATTATCGGGTTGAGGGCGATCTTCGCAAGGAAGTCTCACTGAATATCAAGCGGCTGATTGATACGGGTACCTACCGAGGTTTGCGCCATCGTAAAGGTCTGCCTGTGAGGGGACAACGGACCAAGACCAATGCCAGGACAAGAAAAGGACGGCGTTCCGGCGTCGGGAGCAAACCAAGACCGACGACGAAGGCGGCCCCAGGCGCATAACCCTCTGTAAAGTGATGTAAGGAGTTCGTATGAGTGTCAAGAAGGGCAAGAAGAAAGAACGTCGGATCGTCCAGAGCGGAGTCGCCCACGTTCAGGCCTCGTTCAATAATACCATTGTGACGATTACCGACATGAGTGGGAACACTGTGGTATGGGCCAGCGCGGGGAACCAAGGCTTCAAGGGTTCCCGGAAGAGCACGCCCTTTGCCGCGCAACGGGCCGGCGAAGCCGCCGCTCGTAAGGCTATGGAAAGCGGCATGCGACAAGTTGATGTCTATGTGAACGGGCCCGGATCTGGGCGTGAATCGGCAATCCGCTCGCTGCAAGGCGCAGGTCTACGGATTAACCTGATTCGAGACGTAACCCCGATTCCGCATAACGGATGTCGACCGCCGAAGCGACGGCGGGTGTGAACAAGAACGAAACGAACATCGGATTGAGCAAAAATCCAGGACATGTGCAGAGGCATGTCCCCGATAACCGGAGGTAGAGAAGTGGCAAAGTATCGCGGTCCTGTCTGTCGGTTGTGTCGGCGAGAGGGTGAGAAGCTATTTCTCAAAGGCACACGCTGCATGACCGAAAAGTGTGCCATTGAGCGTCGGAGTTATCCGCCCGGCCAGCACGGCCAGGGCCGTCAACGAACCTCCGACTATAGTCTGCAGTTGCGTGAAAAACAGAAGCTGCGGCGGATCTATGGGCTTCAGGAATGTCAATTCCGAGGCGTGTTCGAGCGAGCTGAGCGGCAAACCGGTGTCACGGGTGATGCACTGCTTCGGTTACTCGAGTGCCGTTTAGACAATGTCGCGTATCGATTGGGGTTTGGTGCTTCACGCAAACAGGCTCGTCAGGTTGTGAGTCATGGTCATCTCACGATGAATGGGAAGAAGATCACCGTGGCCGGTGCGCTTGTGAAGGCTGGCGATGTGATCGAAGTTCGTGAGCGGAGCCGGAACTTGGCTACAATCCAGGCGGCACTGGAATCTGTCGACAGTCGAGGGATTCCCGACTGGCTTGAACTCGATAAAGGAGCGTTCAAGGGCATTGTGCGTACGTTGCCGGCGAAAGAACAGATCACGTTGCCGGTGAACGAGCAGATGGTTGTGGAATTGTATTCTCGATAGGTATTGGTCTGATAGAGCGCTGCTGTTTCGTAGGACAGCGCGTGCTATCAGTGTGCTAGTCATTCGATGGTAATGGAGGGGGAGTCATGATCAAAGCGATGAAAGACTTTCAGGTCCCGATGCGGGTGGAAGTCGATAAGGATGCGCATTCCCCAACATTCGGCAGGTTCACCACCGAGGCGTTTGAACGAGGGTTTGGCACCACGATCGGCAACGCCCTCCGGCGTGTCTTGCTGTCCTCCCTCACGGGCGCTGCAGTCACCACGGTGAAGATCGAAGGGGTGGTGCACGAATTTTCGACGATTTCCGGTGTCACTGAAGATGTGACGGCCATTATCCTGAATATCAAGAGCTTGCGGTTGGCGCTCCATACGGACAAGCCGAAAACCATTCGATTGAAGAAGAAGGGGCCTGGCGAAGCCAAGGGATCCGACATCATTCACGATGCCGATGTCACAATTCTCACTCCGGATCTGCATATCGCTACGTTGGATAAGGATGCGACCCTGGACGTTGAAATGACGATCAAGCACGGGCGCGGATACGTCCCAGCTGAGCGCAATAAAGAGGAAGGTCTGCCAATCGGAGTGATCGCTATCGACTCCGTCTTTTCCCCGATTAAGCGGGTAAATTTCCATGTTGAAAATGCACGGGTCGGCCGCATGACCGACTATGACAAGCTGACCATGGAGATTTGGACTGATGCCACCATTAGTCCACGCGATGCCCTATCCACTGCTGCCGGCATTTTGCGCGAACATCTGGATATCTTCATTAATCCAGAGGAACGCAGTGAAGGAAAGAGTGAAGCGGGATACGAGGAATCTCAGCGGGAAGTCAATAAGAACCTCTCCCGCAGTGTGAATGAATTGGAGTTGTCTGTTCGCGCGGCCAATTGCCTGAAGAATGCCAATATCAAGACGATTGCGGATCTGGTCCAGAAGTCGGAAGGGGAGATGTTGAGGACGAAGAATTTCGGAAAGAAGTCTCTCAATGAGATCAAGGAAATTTTATCGGAAATGGGGCTTTCGCTGGGCACAAAAGTGGATGTGATGTCGCCTCACAATGGGAGCCCGAAGTCAGAGTAATTCTTGAGCCAAGGGGAACGCCGTGCGACACAGGAAAAAAGGTCGACAACTGGGCAGGCAAACGAAGCATCGATGGGCGTTGTTTCGTAATCTCGTGACGTCCTTGCTGGACCACGAGCGAATCGAGACCACGGAAGCCAAAGCCAAAGAAATACGCGGGTTCACTGATCGTATGATTACACTTGGAAAGGAAGGGACGCTTCCCGCGCGCCGACGTGCCCTCGGATTTTTGCGTAGCAAGGCCGTTGTGTCCAAATTGTTCAGCGATGTCGCTGGGCGTTTTAAGGATCGCTCCGGAGGGTATACCCGGATGGTGAAGACTCGTCGACGCATGGGAGATGCCGCAGAAATGGTTGCCATCGAGTTGGTCGCGCGAACTGCGGTCTCGACGAAGAAGAACTCAGCGACTGCGCCCGCTCAGCATCCGAGGGGCGAGCCTGAAAAGTCGGAATAAATTTTCGCGAGACACGCCACGCGTGACATGCCGGTGATGCGACTCCCACGTGGTGACACGTGGGAGTCGTTTTATTTTCAGATCCCCGCAGGACGTTTACTTGCCCCGCCACGCATGCTACGATCGTGCCAGGTTCATTTTTTTGACCTATGCCAGGGGAATTCCTATTCCATGTGGGAGCTTGTAGCGCGGCGAACGCTTCTCGCATTAAGTGCGTTCTTGGCGGCGTTTTTAGGCTATCTTCTCTTCACGAATGTGGATTCGGTTCCCACCAGCCGACCGGCACCCCCAGGATCAATTGAACAAGCGGATGCCAAGATTTCTGAATTTATCTTTACGCAGTCGAAAGGCGATGTCATTCAGTGGCAAGTCCAGGCCAAGCAGGCACGGTTGTTTGAGCGAGAGAAGCGGGCGTTACTCAGTGAGGTTGATGTCACGCTCTATGGCATGGAGGGTAAGGAGCTGACCGTGTCCGGAGAGGAGGGAACCCTCGATACTGCGACGAAGAATTTTCTATTGGCGAATCGAGTGAATCCGCTCGTGGTCGAAACTGGGAGCGGGTACACGATTTATACGAACCACCTGACTTGGACGGATGACACGAAAGAAATTCGCACGGATGATCCCGTCCGGATTGTCGGCCATGGACTTGAGATCACGGGGCGCGGGTTGCTCGGTCGGATGGAGTCGGAAGAATTTGAGGTTTTAGAAGATGTTCATGTGGATCTCTCTCCTGCTTCTTAATGCGCTTGTGTTTGGCGCCGTGTCAGTTGCGCACTCAGCTGAATCCGGGCACCTGAAGAAGAGCGGAGAAGTGTCTGCCGTTCCGACGACTATTACAGCCAAGAAAATGACGGTACGCAATCAAGACAGCCAGGCGGTGTTTGAGGGCGGGGTCGTGCTAACCCGAGGGCCGCTCATTGTCTATTCGGATAAAATGGTCGTGCTATTCCACTCACAGAGCAAAGATGCCGTGCAGTCGTCTTCAGGAGAGCCTCGCAGTGAGCAGGGCAAGAGTCCCCTTCCATCCAAGGGAAATGATGCGACACCGGCGGTATCGAGCCGTTCAGTGAGCAGGATCGAGGCGACGGGCAATGTCAAGATAGAGAGAGAAAGTGGCAATGCGACTTGTCAGAAGGCGGTGTATTTTAGCGATGACGAGAAGATTGTCCTGACGGGCGACCCAGTGGCTTGGGAAAAGGGGACGCGTGTCAGTGGAAAGCAAATTACGGTGTATCTAGCGGAAGACCGGAGTGTCGTAGAGGGAGGCTCCCATGTCCGTATTGAGGGCGAGGGGAAGAGCCTGCCATGACTCAGGGGGTTCATATAGACACAGAACTGCTCGCTGCCTCGGCTTCAGGAAAGCGCGTGGAATGTTTACGGGCCAGCGGGCTGATGAAGAGTTTCCGAGGCCGCAAAGTCGTGAAGGGCGTTGCGATTGAGGTGCGTGCCGGCGAGGTGGTGGGACTCTTGGGCCCAAACGGAGCAGGCAAGACCACGATCTTCGATATGATTGTGGGGCTGTGCCAGCCGGATGAAGGGGAGATTACCTTCAATGGCGAGTCCGTGACCAATCTGCCGATGTACAAGCGAGCGCGGCGGGGAATCGGCTATCTGCCGCAAGAGTCTTCGGTCTTTCGCCGGCTTTCAGTAGAGCATAATGTCTTGGCGATCCTGGAAATGCTGGGGTATGCTCGTGAGGAACGAGTTCAGCGGGTGGATGTGTTACTGAAAGAATTAGATCTCCTGCATATTCGCGAGAGCATGGCGTATGCGCTCTCAGGGGGAGAGCGCCGACGCTTGGAAATCACCCGTGCATTAGCGACGACGCCTTCGTTCATGTTGTTGGATGAGCCGTTTGCCGGTATTGATCCCATTGCCGTGGCAGACATTCAGCAGATCATTACGCGGCTGAAGGGAAAAGGGATCGGCATTCTGATTACTGATCACAACGTGCAGGAGACGCTCTCGATCGTCGATCGGGCGTACATCATCAATGAAGGATTGATCTTGGAATCGGGGCCTCCTGAGGCCATCGTTAAAAGTGAAACGGCTCGTGCGGTCTACCTCGGAGAACGGTTCAAGTTGTAGCGGAGTAGATTGTCTGCGATGAAACTGCGACTGGATCTGAAACTTAGTCAAAAGTTAATTATGACGCCGCAATTGCAGCAGGCCATTAAGCTGTTGCAACTGTCTCGTCTGGAGCTACAGCAGAGTCTCGCGCAGCACCTCCTGGAAAACCCATTGTTGGACGAAGTACAGACAGAAGTGGACGAAGTGGACGAGGCGGAGGCTGCTACCCCAGAAGAAAAAGCTCAGGAAGCGCCGGTTTTATCCAGTCAAGAGCAGTCGGAAGGGGGAGGGACGCCAGAGGAGCGGGGTTCGCCGGAAGAGTTTTCTGCGTCTGGGTGGGAGGAGTATTTCGGGACTGATCGCCGAGCCGGCGATTCCGAGCATCCCTCCTCCTCGCAGGATGAGTTTCCCTCCTATGAGCAAACGGTGGCTAAGACAACGTCTCTTGAGGAGCATCTGCTCTGGCAGTTGTCTTTGTCGGGGCTTTCTGACCGCGAAAAAGCACTTGGTCGGTTGATCATTGGCAATCTTGACGACGATGGCTATCTTCGCATTATGCTGTCCGAGGTGGTGGCCAGCACTGATTTCACAGAAACTGAGGCCGAGTCCGTACTCAAGGACATACAGACATTCGACCCCACTGGTGTCGGTGCGAGAGACCTCCCCGAATGTCTCTTGCTGCAACTGGGCCATTTCGGCCGCAATCCGATTGGCTCGTTGGGGTCACGGCCCGGAGCACTTAAGGCATCAATCGTCGAAGGCATTATTCTTCATCATCTAAAGGACCTGGAAAAGAAACAGTACGCCAAGATCGCCAAGGTGTTGAATGTGACCGTTGAGGAGGTATTCCAAGCCACCAAGATCATTGAAGACCTCGAGCCCAAACCAGGCCGGCCGTTCACGAACACACAGAACTATGTCATTGTCCCTGATGTGTTTGTGGTCAAGAATGAAGGGGAGTGGGTTGTGCTTTTGAATGACGATGGTCTCCCCCGTATGCGGATCAGCCCCTATTACAAACAACTCATGACTTCGGGGCAGGGTGGAGCTCCTGAGACGAAGGCTTATATGGACGAGAAGTTGCGGGCCGCTCAGTGGGTGATTCGGAGTATTGAGCAGCGCAACAAGACGATCGTGAAAGTCGTGTCGAGTATCGTAAAGTTTCAAGAACAATTCTTTGACCACGGTGTGCAGTGCCTCAAACCTCTGGTTCTCAAGCAGGTCGCCGAAGATATCGGGATGCATGAGTCGACTATCAGTCGCGTCACAGCGAATAAGTACATGTACTGTCCTCAAGGCATGCTGGAGCTGAAATTCTTTTTCAACGCGGGATTGCAGCGGGCTGACCAGCCATCGGATATGCATTCTTCCGTGTCTGTCAGAGAAATGATCAGAAAGATGGTGGCAGAAGAAGATACCAAGCGGCCGTTAAAAGATGAGGAAATAGCAGCGCGTCTTCGTGTTCAACAAGTTCTCATCGCCAGGCGGACTGTCGCGAAGTATCGTGCTGAAGAGCACATTCCGTCTGCCAGCCAACGCAAACGATTCTTCTAGCGTATCTTGATTGCGCGATGTCTCATCCATCTCAATTTTGGAGGAGATCATGAAACTTCGAATCACAGGCCGACATATGGATGTCACCCCTGCGCTCCGAAACTATGTGGAAACGAGATTTGGGCGCCTGGACCGTTATGGGCTAAAAGTGGGATCTTTACAAGTGGTGTTGGGAGTCGACAAGCTTCAGCATAAGGCGGAAGTGGTCGGAGCTGTGAACGGGAAATCTGTGCAGGCCAAGACGTCGACTCGAGAGATGTATGCCACGATCGATGCACTCGTTGATCGAGTTGATGCACAATTCAGAAAGTGGAAAGAGCGGCTCGTAGACCATAAGCCCAAGAAAAAAACTAGAATGCCCTAGACACAGCGGCGCTGCATAAAACAGAGGCATAAAGAGGCTCTCCAGGTGGAACAGCAGGCCGCCCCTATACGTTCAATTGATGAAA
>Ga0326597_10000452_pt1 | contig 73502 bp, 72 predicted proteins | sample RVTome_12_FD_203789 | JGI IMG/M metagenome (GOLD analysis project Ga0326597, IMG submission 203789) | Soil microbial communities from uranium-contaminated site in the Upper Colorado River Basin, Wyoming, United States - RVT100D185 | ecosystem: Environmental > Terrestrial > Soil > Contaminated >...
CCACCGAATCCGGCAAGATGGCCGAGGGCGTGCTGGAGACCTCGCGCCGGCTGGCGGCCAACTCCGAACGCCTGCGCGCCGAGGTCGACAGGTTCATCGCACAGGTCCAGGCCGCGTGAGCCGAACCGGACCGGTACGAACGGGAGACGCAAACCGGGCCGATTGTGGGCGGCCCGGTTTCCGCGTTACCATCCCTCCGGGAAACCTGCGGCGGCGCCAACCGCGCGGACCGTCGCGTCAGGCCAGGAGGTTCAGATGGCAAAGCTGCGGCACATCGCCATGTCGGTGCCCGACCCGGAGAAGACGGCGGATTTCTACTGCGAGGCGTTCGACATGAAGCGCGTGGGCAAGACGGACTCGCCGCTCGCCCGCGGGGTTTACGTGTCCGACGGCGTCATCACCCTGGCGCTGCTCAGCTACAAGAGCGACAAGTGGGCCGGCTTCGTGCCGGGCGAGGACGAACGCGGCAAGGATTATGTCGGTATCCACCATATCGGCTTCTGGGTCGACGACATCGAAGAGGCGGAGAAGAAGATCGAGAACGCCGGCGGCAAGTACTTTGTAGGCCGGCCCGACAAGAACGCGCCGACCACGTTCTACGAAATGAAGTTCCGCGATCCCAACGGCGTCATCGTCGACTGCACCGACCTGGGCTGGGGCGGCGCGGTCAAGGACGTGGTGCCCGCCGACAAGGCCGAGGCCGAGCGCGAGCAGGAAAAGCTCCGCGCCGCCGGCCGCCAGGCGGCGCATTGATACGGCGCGCCACAGGCTGAAATAATCGTGGTCGCATTCGGGGAGGCGCCGCTCGATCCGGTCGGCGCGGTGAAGCCGCTATTTTGTTTTCAACACCAACTGTGCGGGTATTTCTTTTTGGTGTTGTCCGCCCTGGTTGTCTCCCGCTAACATGAATTCCGAAAAGCCGGAACGGTGCCGCCCGGCGCGGCCCGTGACCGGATCAACGGGTTCAACAGGGGGAGCCCATGACGAGAAACCCATTTCCCGGCCGCACCGGCCGGTATGGTGCCGTTGCGTTGGCCCTAGTTCTTCTCAGCGGCTGCGGTGTGCCGAACAGCATGGGGGTACGCACCGGCAACGAACCCGGCTTCGAAGACGACGACGTCCGCTTTCGCACCACCTATTTCTTCCGCGTGTTCGACTACTGCCAGCGACCGGGACGGGTAGCGGACGATCCCAATTTCGTCAAGATCGACTCGCTCTACCGGTTCCGCATGACCGGCAAGGCGAACTCGCTGTTCAACGACATCGTGTTCGAATCCGGCACGCTGAAAGCGCAGGAAATCGACCCGCTGGGCGCCAAGATCGCCTACGACAAGGACAACCGCAGCTTCTATTTCCAGTCGCGCGCCGAGACCGAACGCGCTGCCGCCTGCGCCACGCGCGACGCCGAGCTGCGGCGGCTGCAGGCGCAGTACGCCACATACGCCGACGGCAAACTGAAAAGCGACACCATCAAGACAGCGATCGAAGGCCGTATCAAGGCGCTGCTGGAAAGCCAGAGCTGCGCGCCCGGGTCTGTGTCCAGCGGCGGGGGCTCGCCGACGTCGGCGACCGCTGGTGATCGCGCCCTGCGCGCAGCAGGCGACGACCTGGTGAATGCGGCAGCAGGATTCAATCTGAAGGTCAACAACAACAGAGGTTTGCTCGGCGGGAAAAAGGCGATCGTTCTGGACCTGACGGCACCCAACGCCGCCGATAGCAACAAGACGTTTGCCAACTATCTCGACGCGGCGGGCAAGGCTCTGAGCGACGATCCGGCAAGAATGGCGGACGGACTCGACAAGGCGGCCAAGGCCCTGGAGCAGGCGCGTAAACGCATGAACTTTATTGGAGCCGCTGTCGCAAAGGGCGACGACGGGCGGGAGGACCTAGCCGCCACGGCGCAGGGACATCTGCGCGCTGCGGAGAGAGGGATCGGCGAGGCGGGCGCCGCGCTCGACAAGGCCGCGAAGAACGTGCTCGGCACGGGTCCGCGCCTGACTGCGGCGGGAGCGGAACTGGCCGGCGCCGCGCAGGCGTTCATCGCGCTGGCGGACCTTCTGGCGTCCCCGCAAAAGGTGCTGGCGGCGCCGGGCGCCGATGCGGAAGAGAAAACGTATACAGACCAGGCGAAGGCACAGTTGAAGCCGTTAATGCAGGCGGCAACGACGCTCGCCGCCGCCGCGACCCGCCTGCAGGCCGCCGGGCGGCCGGCAGGTGCCACCGCCTGCCCCAGCGGCGAAGTGCTGCGCCGCGGGTTCCAGGTGCTGGGGCCGGAAGGGTTCCGCACCTTCGACCAAGACGACCGGCTGATCATGGCCATGTCGAGCAAGGCGAGCCCGCTGACCGCCCAGATCAAGGAACTATCCGGGCGCGTGCTGGCGGAACAGACGCCGCCAGGCGACGCGCTGCTGGCGCTGGTCCGGGCGCGCCTCAAGATATCGCGTACCCTGCGCGAGCTTGACCGCGATTACGGCGAGGACGGGAAAAGCGTACAGGGCGCGGAGGTAAAGGACCCCGCCGCCGACCGGCAGGGCGAGGTGGACGAACTGGCCCGGAAATTCAAGGGTGGGGTGACGCCATGAGGGCTCTGGTGCACGCGACCTCGCCCCTGGACAGGGGCATCGGGGCAGCGGCGCTGCTCGCCGCGACGCTCGGCCTCGCGTCCTGCGGTATCGACCGTGTCGGCGATTCGTTTTCCGGCGGCGCCTCCATGCAGGTGGAGGTGGAGGTCTACAAGGGCCCGCTGTCGAAGGAGCCCGAGGTGCAGTGGGGCGAGTTTGAGGCGCTGGTGGGCGAGGCCGCGGCCAGCTTGGCGTCTTTCAACGACCATGTGCTGCGTATCGCGATCAACCGCGGGTACCTCGTGCCAAAGCCGAAGAAAGATAACAACGAGAAGGTGGTGCCGTCGCCGCTGCTGACCATCAAGCCACATTTCCGTGGCGACCGGACCCAGAAACAAGTGGAAACCCGGACCGTGGCCAAAATTGGAGAAAAGGAGGCACGACACGGAGACAAAAAAACGGAGTCGGATATTATCTGGTGCAATTCGCCCCGGCTGCGCGCCAGCCTGGTCGGCAGCCTGCTTGACAGGCACTACATCAACTGCCTGCACCTTGCCCAGCTGCATGACGACGTGCAGCATCTGACCAAGACCAACCAGACTTTGAAGAACGACATAAAGAAAGCGAGACCCCAGCCGGGGACCGTAGATGCTCTGGACGTGTTGCGCGAGGGGGCGGAGGTCGGCACCCAGTTCAAGGTCAAGGCGTTCTACTGGGCCGAGACCCAGATGATCGATCCGCCGACCCGATGGTTGCGGCTTTACATGAGCACCTTCGCCAACCTCGCGGCGGAATTTGGCAACCAGATCGCCTCGCGCGCCGATACGCTGCTCAAGCAGTGCCGCAACGCGCAATCAAAAAGCGTCGTTACAAGCAATTGTAGCGGCATGGACCGTGAGAGACTGCCGCTCAGCGTCTATTTGCGCGAGGTGAATCCTACCGAGTTCGCCAACCTGTTTGTTCATAACCGCGCCGGCGGCCTCCCAATCTGGGAAGAAGTAGTCTCACGCCCGCCGTGGGAGCTGGGGCGCGAGGACACGCGCGACCGGGTGCGCGTGATCGAGCGGCTGTTCGCCGACCATAACTGGTCGCGCATCAACACCGTCTACGCCAGCGGCCAGGGCGACGTGCGCATGGCCTTCATCAAGGACGACATCGGCAACTGGAACCTGAAGTCGTTCTCCAACGATCCGGGCGAACTGCTGAGCGCCTACAGCACGCTGACACGCGCTGCCGTATCGGCCGTGGCAAGCGCGGCGAGCGGCGGCGGCGGCGCGTCGGGCGCCCTGGCGCTGGCCGGGCGCATCGCACGCGGCCGTGTCAGCCCGGCGTCCACCACCGCCGGCGGCGTCGACCTCACGGCCCTGTCATCCGCCGTCGGCAGGCAACTCGATATCATCGCCGACCGGCGCAAGAAGGCCGAGCTGGCCGAGGCGAAGCCGAAGAGCGCGACACCCGAACAACGGGCCGAGGCGCGCCGCAAAACCTATCGCGAGATGCGGACAGCGCTGGAGCAGTACGACGCGCTGCTGGAAAGCCTGCAGTCAGCGGTGACGGCGCCGGCGACGGGCGATCCGCCGGGGGCGCGCGACCAGCTGAACCGGTTGACGCAGTACTGAGATGCAGCCGGCACCGCGCCCGCCTCACGCCTGCCGGTAGCGCAGAATGCCGTTCGCGTCCTCGAAGCGGATCAGCCGGCCGTCGCCGACCAGGTAGTTGGCGTGGCTAAGCGCCTCGCCTATGGCGAAGCCGAGCTGCTGGTTGTCCATCCGGCGCTTGAACAGCACCGGGATCAGCTCCACCGCCGTCTTCGGCTCGGCGCAGGCGGCCAGCGCCGCCTCCAGCCGCTCGTCATGGTGCGCGACCAGAACGTCGAGCCGGTCGTGCAGCCCGTGGAACGGCCGGTCATGGGACGGCAGCACCAGCGTCTCCGCCGGCAGGGCGCGGAACTTGTCGAGGCTGTCGAGGTAGAGACGCAGCGGGTCGCCGTCCGGCTCGATGGCCTGCAGCGAGACGTTGGTGGTGATGCGCGGCAGCACCTGATCGCCCGAGATCAGCACGCCTGCTTCCTCGCACCACAGCGCGGCGTGCTCGGGCGAATGGCCGCCGCCGGCGATCACCCGCCAGCGCCGGCCGCCGATGTCGAACGCCTCGCCGTCGCTCAGCCGGTGCAGGGTTTGCGGCAGCGGCAGGATCAGCTTCGAGAAATCGGGCCGGTGGGTGCGGTAGCCGGCGACCGCCTCGTCCCCCATGCCGTTCTTCACATAGAAGGCGAGCCGCGCGTCCATGTCGGCGGTGGCGCCGCCGAGGCGGTTGAGATGGGCCTGCAGCCATTCGGCGTAGCTCATCCACAGCGCAGCGCCCCACCGTTCGGCGAACCAGCCGGCAAGGGACGCATGGTCGGGATGGAAATGGGTGACCACCAGCCGCTTTACCCGCCGCCCGCCGCCGAGCCGGTCGAGCGCCGCCAGCCAGCGCTCGCGGGTGATGTCGTCGTTGTAGCCGGTATCCACCGCGGTCCACCCGTCGCCGTCTTCCAGCAGCCACAGGTTGACGTGGTCGAGCGCGAAGGGCAGCGCCATGCGCACCCAGTGGATGCCCGGTGCGACCTCCAGCGTCGCGCCGCCGTCGATCTTCGGAAACGGATATTCCGGCGGGTGCGGCACGCCCGGTCAGCCGCCCGTGGACGAGGGACCCGGCGGCCAGACCGGCGCGGCGGGCCCGGCCGTTCCGCCGCCGGACGTGTCCTCGGCAACAGGCTCGCCGGCCGCGGTTTCCTGCGCCGCAGGCGGGGTCGCGTCCGTCGCGGGCACGTCGGCCGGGGCCTCCGCCGGGGTTTCTCCCGTGGTGTCCGCCGGAGTCCCCGCGCCGCCTTGGCCACCGCCTGCCGCGGCCTCGGCCGCGGCAGCCGCCTTCGCCGCCTCGCGCGCCTTGCGCTTCTCCGCGCGCTCGATGGTGCGGCGCGTCTTGTCGATGGCCTTCTGCAGGTCGTCACGCGAACACAGGCCCAGCGCCACCGGGTCGCGCGGCTTGATGTTGGCGCTGTTCCAGTGGGTGCGTTCGCGCACGGCGTTGATGGTGGGCTTGGTGGTGCCGACCAGCCGCGCGACCTGCCCGTCGCCCAGCTCCGGGAAGCTGCGCAGCAGCCAGGCGATGGCGTCGGGCCGGTCCTGCCGCCGCGCCACCGGGGTATAGCGCGGCCCCTTGGTGCGGGTCGCCGGGCGCGGGATGTTGGCCTCGGCCATCCTGAGCCGCGCCGACGGATCGGCCTGGCAGCGGCCCAACTCCTCGCGGGTGAGCTGGCCCGAGGCGATGGGGTCGTACCCGACCATGCCGACGGCCACCTCGCCGTCGGCGATGGACTGCACCTCGAGCGGGTGCAGGCCGCAGAATTCGGCGACCTGGTCGAAGGTCAGGGTGGTGTTCTCGATCAGCCATACGGCCGTCGCCTTCGGCATCAACGGTTGGGCCATGAGACCTCCTTGGGGACCCCGCCTCCCGGGCATTCGGGGCGGAATCCGGGGTATTCGTCTGTCCAGCGGCTCCGGAACGCGGATGCAAAAAGCCTCCCCTGCCGGATTGACCTGCCCTCCGGCGGTCAGCCGGACCCCGGACAAGTCCGGGCGAAAGCAGCGGCGGGGAGGGCGTCCTACGCCCGGAGACTCAAATCGTCAGCACAATCTTACCGATATGGGCGCTCGTGTCCATCAGTGCGTGCGCCGCCGACGCCTCGGCCAGGGGGAAAGTGGCGTGGATCACCGGCTTCACCGCGCCCGCCTCGATCAGCGGCCAGGCGTCCTTTTTCAGCGTCTCGGCGATGCGGCCCTTGTCGGCCACCGGGCGCGCCCGCAGGACGGAGCCGGTGAAGGTGATCTGCTTGATCATGATCAGGTGGACGACGATCTCGGCCTTGGTGCCCTTCTGCACGGCGATCTGCACCAGCCGCCCGCCGAAGCCGAGCGCGTTGAGGTTGCGGGTGACGTAGTCGCCGCCCACCATGTCGAGGATCAGATCCACCCCCTTGCCGCCGGTGGCCTCCTGCGCCCTGGCGACGAAATCCTCGCTGCGGTAGTTGATGGCGACCTCGGCGCCGAGGTTGCGGCAGGCGGCGCACTTCCCGTCCGACCCGGCGGTGACCATGACGCGGGCGCCGAGCGCGCGGGCGATCTGGATCGCCGTGGTACCGATGCCGCTGGAGCCGCCGTGGATCAGCACCCATTCGCCCGCCTTTAGGCGTCCGCGGGTCACCATGTTGTCCCACACGGTGAACAGGGTTTCCGGCAGGGCCGCCGCCTCGACCATGGTCAGGCCCGTCGGCACGGGCAGGCACTGCGGCGCCGGGGCGACGCAGTATTCGGCGTAGCCGCCGCCCGCCACCAGCGCGCACAGCGTGTCGCCCACGCGCCAGCCCCCGACGCCCGCGCCCGGCGCCGCCACCGTGCCGGCGATCTCCAGCCCGGGGATGTCGGTGATGCCCTTCGGCGGCGGGTAGCTTCCCTTGCGCTGCATCACGTCGGGCCGGTTGACGCCGGCGGCGGCGACGCGGACCAGAAGCTCGCCGGGGCCGGGCCGCGGCACCGGACGTTCGGCGATCTTCAGCACCCCGGGACCGCCAGGCGCGGTGATCTCGACGGCGCGCATGGTGGCGGGCAGGGTGTCGGACTCTGTATCGGACATGGCGGGCTGGCTCTCCGTTCCGGCGGGTCGTGCTGTCCGGGGGCGGGAAAATCGGGTTGCAGGTCTAAAGCCATCGCTCCAGACTGGCAAGGCCCGCCGCTTCCGGGGGAAAGGGCGCGAGGACGGACCATGGCCCTGTTCGACGACGAAGAGCTGCAGCCGCGCACCGCGAGGCCAAAGCCGAAGGACCTCGAACCGCTGTCCATCGAGGCGCTGCGGGATTACGTGCGCGAGCTGGAGGCGGAGATCGCCCGGGTGCGGGCGGCGATCGAGGCCAAGGAAAGCCACCGCAGCGGCGCCGAGAGCCTGTTCCGCAAGCCCTGAGCCGCACCGTGCCGCGGCGGCACGTTCCCTGATTCCTCGAGGCGGTCTCCCGTCTTTTCCCGGCGACGCGTTCGGGGTCCATCTACCCGGAGGGGAAACCCGCCCCCCTGCGCGGCGAGGTCGCACCCCGATCCTTGCCAAGTAATGGTTGTGTCCCGGCCCCGCCGCCGACAGTCGAACCAGATTGCGACAGAATGTCACATAATCGGTAATGTTAATATTTTGTTCAAGACCGTTATCATATTATCCCCAGATATTGCGAGTAACCCAGTAAATTTATCTATATATTGTGGAGCAGGGGGACGGAAATGTTAATCGAGGCCGGGAAAAGGCCAGACACGGTTCCCGTCGATACAAGAAGAGACCGACACGAAGACATGGTCTTTTCTTGATCGTTATTTTTCCATATTCCGTTAATACATGAACGTTCAGAGGCGACTCAGGAGATAATCCTTGAGGCCGGTATCGCGATTTTCGTCGGAATATTGATCCGGCTCATGGCGGGGCGTCCGCCCCGACACTAGGATTCCAGTCATGCGGAGGAATTAATGCCCACAGTCAGTTCCGAGGAAGGTGGAGTTTCGATCATGGAATCCCAAGCGAGCGATATCTCCCGCAGAGATCTCATCCGCAAGGGCGGAGCGGGAGCGGCGGCCCTCGCCGTTGCGGCGGCCGTGCCCGCGGCGGCGGAGGCGGCCATGCCGCGGCAGGTGCACTACGGCATGGTCATCGATACCCGCAAGTGCATCGGGTGTCATGCCTGCACCGTCGCCTGCAAGTCGGAAAACGATGTTCCGCTCGGCGCCCACCGGTCGTGGGTGGAGTATGTGGAAAAGGGCGAGTTTCCCGACGTGAGGCGGAGCTTCCTGCCGCGGCTGTGCAACCAGTGCTCGGAGCCGCAGTGCGTCAGCGTGTGCCCCACCGGCGCCACCTACAAGCGCAAGGAGGACGGTATCGTCGTCGTCGACGCCGACGTCTGCATCGGCTGCAAGTATTGTCTGCAGGCCTGCCCCTACGACGCCCGCTTCATCAATCCGCGGACCGGAACGGCGGACAAGTGCGATTTCTGTCTCCACCGGGTCAGCAAGGGGCTGGTGCCGTCCTGCGTCAACACCTGCCAGGGCGGCGCCCGCATCTTCGGCGACCTGAACGATCCGGACAGCGAGGTGGCGAAGATGGTCCGCACCCATGCGGTCACGGTGCTTCGCCAAGCGATGGGCACCAAGCCGAACGTCTATTACATCGACGCCGACCACACGGACGAGCGCGATGCCGAACGGACGGGACAGTACGTCCGCATCGACACGTTCCGGCCAAACGCAGAGCGGAGGTAACGGTCATGCAAGCCGTCAACTGGGGATTCCCCGTCATTGGATACCTGTTCCTCGCCGGCATCGGCGCAGGGGCATTGACCGTGAGCTCTTCCGTCCTTCTCCGCGGCGGCGGCGGCGGCTTCGCAGGAGGGCACTTCCGGCTGGCCCGCTACGGCGCGCTGATGGCGCCGGTCCTGCTGATCGTCGGAACGTCCCTCATCGTCTTCGAACTGGGAACGTTCGAGGCGGCGGTCGCGCACGGCGAGTGGACGAAGCTGTTCCGCTGGATCAACCTGTTCCTGACCATCAACCTGTCGCCGATGAGCATCGGATCGTGGGCGCTGGCCCTCTGCATCCTCGCCAGCCTGGCCTACGCCTATACCTTCGTGCGCAGGGACGCCCGGCCGGGCGATCAACAGGATGCGCTGAGGCGCGGTCTTGCATGGATCGGCGTTCCCCTTGGCATCGCGGTCGGCGTCTATACCGGCGTTCTGCTAGGAGCCATGCCGGCGCGGCCGCTGTGGAACACGCCGATGCTGGCGTTGCTCTTTCTGCTGTCGGCGCTGTCGACCGGCGTTGCCGCAATTCTGCTGGCCAAGGCGATCTTCGAGCGCCACGGCGCCGGGCGCGGGGCAGCGGCTGCGGAAGGACACGGGAGCGCGGCGAAGTCCGGGGGCGGCTACCTGCTGGCGGCGTCCGATCTGCTTCTCATCGGGTTCGAGATACTGGCCATTTTTCTGTTCATCATGTTTGCTCACCTGACGATCGGGGCGCCGGCGGAGGCGATGAAGGTACTGCTGCCGGGCGGGCAGCTCGCCGGCATGTTCTGGTTCGGCGTCGTCGCCATCGGACTGGTTCTGCCGGTGCTGGTCGAGCTCAAGTACGTGGTTCCGACCCTGCTTCACAGGAAGGCATACGCGATTCCCCGTGGCGTCGAGATCGGCGTCGCGGCGCTGATCCTCGTGGGCGGGTTCATGCTCCGCTACGTCGTCGTGATCGCCGGTCAGATCACCGGCCCCACCGGAATCTAGAGAGGGTAAGATGTTGAACCGTCGAAATCTGCTCAGGCTCGGCGCCGCGGCCCCTGTGCTGGCGCTGGCCGGCGGCCCGGCCCTGACACGGGCCCGTACGATTCCCCTTCACGGCGGCAAGGATTTCTCGCCGAAGACGGGAGCCGAACGGCAGGCGATCGCCAGCGCGTGCTGGCAATGCGTGACCCGCTGCCCGAACATCTCTTATGTCGAGGACGGCCGTCTGGTGAAGATCGAGGGACAGCCCAACTCGATCCGCACCGGGGGCGCCATGTGCGCCAAGGGCCAGGCGGGGGTCAACCAGACCTACGACCCGGACCGCATCCTCTATCCGATGAAGCGCGTCGGCAAGCGCGGCGAAGGGCGGTGGAAGCGGATCAGCTGGGACGACGCGATGAACGAGATCGTCGCCCACATCAAGCCGCTTCGCGACCGCGGCGAGCCCGAGAAATTCATGTTTCACTACGGCCGGATGAAGGCGAGCCACTCCAAGATCATAAAAATGTTCCTGGCCAGTTACGGCACCGGCACGTTGGGCGATCACACCTCGATCTGCGAGGGGGCGAAGTGGACGGGCCAGGAGCTGACCTGGGGGAGCCACTACGACAATTGGGACTTCGACAACACGCGCTATGTCCTCAATTTCGGCTCCAACGTGCTCGAGGCCCACACCAATCACGTGCCCACCGCGCACCGGCTGATCCGGGCGCTGGTGGACCAGCGCGTGAAGATGGTGACGTTCGACGTCCGGCTGTCCAACACCGCCGCCAAGTCGACGGAATGGGTCCCCGTCAGGCCCGGCACCGACCGTGCCGTCGTCCTCGCCATGTGCAACGTCGTCATGAGCGAGGGCCTCTACAAGGGCGAGGGCGAGGCGTTCCTGAAGTTCTGCCGGACCACGCCGAACCCGGACGCGTCGACCGCCGACAAGGTGGCCGCGCTCAAGGCGCACCTCAGGGACTATACGCCGGAGTGGGCGGAAAAGATCAGCGGCGTTCCCGCGGCAAGAATCACCGCCATCGCGCGCGAGTTCGCCACGGTGAAGCCCGCCTGCATCATCAGCTATCGCGGCGCCATCGCGCACCACAACGGCGCCGACACCGAACGGGCGGTGCAGATGCTGGCGTCGATCACCGGCAACATCGACGCGCCGGGTACGCGCTGCAAGGCCGTCGGGGCGAAATGGAAATCGCCGAAGGGCCCGGCCAACGCGCCGAAGGCGCGCAAGCTCAAGATCTTAGATGGCCTGCCGGGCGCCGCCGCCCTGCCGACCCACCATGTCAGTCATCAGGTATTCAAGATGATCAAGGACGGGCGCGCCGGCCGTCCCGACGTGTACATGTGGTACTGCTACGCGCCGGTCTATGCCAACGGCGAGGTCCGGGAGAATATCGACATCCTGAAGGACGAGTCGCTGCTGCCCTACACGGTGGCCGTGAACCCCTACTATGACGAGTCGACGGCTCTCGCCGACCTCATCCTGCCCGACACGCCCTACACGGAGCGCTGGACGTGGGAGGACATGGTGTCTCCGGTGCAGATCGCCGAATACTACATCCGCCAGCCGGTGGTGAAGCCGCTGGGCGAATCCCGCGACTTCACCGACGTCTGCATCGATCTGGCGGCGCGGATGGGTTTCCCGCTCGGCTTCAAGAATCATGAGGAGTTCGTCCGGCTGTCCTGCGCGATGACTCCTGCCGTCGCCAAGGCGGGTGGCTTCGAGTACATGAAGAAACACGGCGTCTATCACGACCCGGACGAGAAACCGCGGTTCCATTCCTACAGGAAGAAGCTGAACCCCGACGCCTACCGGAAACCGACGGTGGCGAAGGACCCTGCCACCGGGGTCTACTGGGACTGGAAGAAGGCGAAGCTCAAATCCGCCCAGGAAGCCCTGTCGAAGGGCTACGCCCGGACCGGCGGCGCCTACAAGGCCTATGTCGGGCAGGAGATCGACGGCGTCGTCTATGCCGGGTTCGGGCCCGACAAGGTCAACAAGTCGGGCTACATGGAACTCTACTCCGACGTCATGAAGGAGAAGGGCCTTCCGCCGATGCCCTCCTGGCAGGATATCCCCGAGCACGCGGTCATGAAGAAGGACGAGCTCATCCTCACCACCTTCAAGTTCGCCACCCAGATCCACTCGCGCTCGGCGAACTGCAAATGGCTGACCGAGATCTACCACGACAACCCGGCGTGGATTAACCCCGTCACCGCCAGGGAGCGGGGGATCGCGGAAGGAGACAGGATCAGGATCGTCTCCGCGGACGGCGAGGTCGAGACCCGGGCGCGCGTGACTCCGGCGGTGGTGCCGGGCGTCGTGGCCGTTTCCCACCACTGCGGCCATTGGGAGTACGGGCGCTATGCGTCCGGAAAGAAGTCGCCGATGGGCGAAGGGACCGACCCGGATATCGAGCGGATCTGGTGGACATCGAACGGCGCCCACCCCAACTGGGTCATCGGCAACAAGGCGGACCCGATTTCGGGCGAGCTGCGCTGGATGGATACGGTCGTGAAGGTGTCCAGGGTCGCGACGGCCTGAGGGTCGCGGGCGGTCGCCGTCACGGCGTCGGCCCGGGACCGCCTCCGGAGCCCTCCGGGCTCCGGAGGTTCCTTCATGGCGGACGGGCGGGCCGCTTCGATATCACGCAGCGGAGAGAGCGATGAGGAACATGTCGCGCGACGACGAACTGGATGATCTGAGCTCGGCGGCGGTCGCGCGGGCACGCAGCGGACTGTATCGCCTGCTGGCGCGGATTTTCCGGTCGGAACCGGACGGTAACCTGCTCGACGAAATCGGGCGCCCGCCGCTCGGCCCGGCGCTTGCGGAAGCCGGAGTCGAAACAGGGACCATCCTGCCGCAGCGCCTGGAAGGAGAGCCGGTCGAGCGGCTGTGCGAGGAGTTCGCGCGTCTCTTCCTCGGTCCCGGGAAACATGTTTCGCCGCACGAGTCGGTTCAGCTCAAGCGGGGAAGCGGCGTGCTGTGGGGCGAGGAGACCGCGGTGGTCAAACGGTTCATCGAGGCCGCCGGCTTCGATTACGATGAAACCTACCATGGCATTCCCGACCACGTCAGCGTCGAGCTGGAGTTTCTCGGCCACCTGAGTGCCAGGGAAGCCGATGCCATCGCCGCCGGCGAAACGCGGACGCGGCTGGCCGTCGTCGACTGGCAGCACCTGTTCATCTCCCGGCATGTCGGAAGGTGGGTGGACGAGTTCTCGCGACGGGTGGCGGAGCAGGCGGAGTTCCCGTTCTATCCGGCCTTTGCCCGTCTGGTATCGCGGTTTCTGGCGACCGAGAAAGCTCATCTGGCCCGGGTGCAGACGGCCATTGCGGCGAGAAACCCCACCGCAGCGACGCCGAATGCCTGTTCCGCAAGCCCTGGGCCGGGCTGAAGCGTTACACCACGGGTCGTTGCGCCTGGCCCGTCCCGCGCCGCACCGGATTTTTAATCGAAAAATTAACCTTTCTTTAAGACCCGGTCGTTATTGTGCAAGGTGACGGTCGGGTTTCCCGGTTGTCATGTCTAAGGATCCTCATCCCATCCTTTTGACGCCTCCCTGTTTTACTGAGCCGCCCTCACAGGCGGCTCTTTTTTTGCGCCGTCTTTCCGCGTGGGAACCGCCCCGCGCCGAAATCAGGCCAGACGGCGTCCAATTCATGCGCTGCGGGAAATTTCTACTTGAATTAACTTTTTGTTAACCGGTTTACCCTCATTATGATCATCGACGGCTTTCGAGCCGTCGTGTCAATGGATCCTCATCCCATCCTTTTGACGCCTCCCTGTAGACTAGAGCCGCCCCTCGGGGCGGCTCTTTTTTCTCCTGTGCCACCAAAGCCTTGTTAATCTCCACCGTCTACGCTGACGACAACCGGCCCGGAGATCCGCAGGAACAGGACTGGACATGGACGATCTGCCGTCGCACGGCGCTTTCGTCGAGCGCGCCTACGAAGAAGCCTGCGCGCTGCTGGTCGACGCCCGCGATTACATCGCCGGCGCCTCCGCCGAGGACGGCAAAGGGCTGGCGCCCGGCGACCGGCTGCGGCTGACCCTGGAGATGTCACGCCTGACGCGGCGGCTCACCGAGGTCACCGCGTGGCTGATGCTGCAGAAAGGCGTGGCGGCCGGCGAGATCACGCGCGACCGGGCCGCCACGACGGCGGCGGCGCAGATGGCGGACGGCGACCCCGGGGCCGCGTCCGACGATGCCGCGCTGCTGCGCCTGCCGCTGGTCGCCCGCGGGCTGATCGACCGTGCCCGGCGGCTGCACGCCCATGTTGCCGGATTGCGGGCCAGCCTGGGATAGCCCGAACGGGCAACCACGCCCCGGGCTCCATATCCGAACCGCTCCGGTGCCGCCCGCCTGCCGCCGGGCTCACCCCGGCGCGTCAGCCGTGTGGTGGCCATCCTGCGCAACGCCGGCGTGATTTCGGTGGGAGAGGGCAGGGTGGCCGTCCACGACCGGTGTGCCGTCGCTGGCGTGTGCGTTCCCGCGGAGAACCGCACGGAAGAAACCGGCAGGCGACAGACACAGGAACGACCGGCGTTGCCGTCGGCCGTGCGATTTTTACCGGGTGCTGCGGCGACGATCAGCTCTTGAGGCCAAAGTTCTGGAACCGCTTGTTGAACTTGGCGACCTGGGTGTCCGACAGGTTGACCCGCTGGGCGCCGCCGGTCCATGCCGGATGGGTGTTGGGGTCGATGTCGAGGCGCAGCGTGTCGCCTTCCTTGCCCCAAGTGGTACGGGTCTTGTAGGTGGTGCCGTCGGTCATTATCACATTGATCTCGTGATAATCGGGATGGATATCGGACTTCATCTCGTCGTCTCCACTGGGCCGCCCGGGGCGGCGCCTCCGGCGCTCCGTCCTGCCTCGTAGCGGCGGGAAGGCGGGCCTTATACACGAAACCGTCCCCCCGACGCAACGGCCGCGGGCGGTCCCTCGGGGCCGGAATGCGCGTTGACTGGCCCCGCGCGCGGTGGTTGTTAGGGGTCCCGGCGCTGGGCCGGGGCCGGGTTAATCCTATCGGGCGGGAATCCGCGGTGGCGCGCAGATCGAGGGACATTCCGGGCGGCACGGCGGTCGAGCGGCCCAAGGCCCCCATCGGCGGGCTGCGGCGCATCCTGCCCTATTGCGCCCCCTATCGCTGGTCCATTGCCGGCGCGGCGCTGGCGCTGGCGGTGGCGGCGTCCTCGGTGCTGGTGATGGGGGTGGGCCTGCGCACCCTGGTGGACAAGGGGTTTAGCGGCGGCGACGCGGCGCTGCTCGATCAGGCGCTCGGCGCGCTGTTCGTCGTCATCGCCGTGCTGGCGGGGGCCACCTACGCCCGGTTCTTTCTGGTGTCGTGGATCGGCGAGCAGGTGGTGGCCGACATCCGCCGCGACGTCTTCAACCGCGTGATCGGCCTCGGCCCCGCCTTCTTCGAGACCACGCGCGTGGGCGAGGTGCTGTCCCGCCTGTCGACCGACACCACCCTGCTGCAGGCGGTGGTGGGATCGCAGGTCTCGGTGGCGCTGCGCAACCTGCTCCTGTTCACCGGGGGCACGGCCATGCTGATCGTCACTAGTCCGCGGCTCACCGGGTTCGTCTTCCTCGGCGTGCCGCTGGTGGTCGCGCCGATCGTCGTGTTCGGCCGCAAGGTGCGCCGCCGTTCGCGCGAGAGCCAGGACCGCATCGCCGACGTCGGCGCCCACGCCGAAGAGACCCTCAATGCGGTGCGGATCGTGCAGGCCTTCGGCCACGAGCCCGTCGACCGCGAGCGCTTCGCCACGCGCGTCCGCGCCTCGCTCGACGCCGCGCTCGGGCGCATCAGGGCACGCGCGGCGCTGACCGCGCTGGTGATGATGCTGGTGTTCTCCGCCGTCGGGGTCATCCTGTGGCTGGGCGGCCACGACGTGCTGACCGGGCGCATCACGGCGGGCGAGCTCTCCGCCTTCGTGTTCTTCGCCGTGGTGGTCGCAGGCTCCGTGGGCGCGATCACCGAGGTAATCGGCGATCTGCAGCGCGCCGCGGGGGCGGCCGAGCGGTTGCTGGAACTGCTTGCCATCGAGCCCGACATTCGCGCCCCCGCCGATCCCGTTGCGCTGCCCGAGCCCGCCGAGGGGCGGGTCGCGTTCGACGCCGTCACCTTCCACTACCCGTCGCGCCCCGACCGGCCGGCGCTCGATACGTTCTCGCTCGCCGTGGCGCCGGGCGAGACGGTGGCGCTGGTAGGGCCGAGCGGCGCGGGCAAGACCACCGTCTTCCAGCTCATCCTGCGTTTCTACGATCCCGCCGCCGGCACGGTGCGCATCGACGGCGTGGACGCCCGCACGGCCGATCCGCAGGCATTGCGCCGCCGCATCGCCGTGGTGCCGCAGGACCCGGTGATCTTCGCCGCCGACGGGTGGGAGAACATCGGCTACGGCAGGCCGGACGCCGGCCGCGACGAGATCCGCGCCGCCGCCGAGGCCGCCCAGGCGACCGACTTCCTCGACTGGCTTCCCGAGGGGTTCTCCACCTTCCTCGGCGAAAAGGGCGTGCGGCTGTCGGGCGGCCAGCGCCAGCGCATCGCCATCGCCCGGGCGCTGCTGCGCAACGCGCCGATCCTGCTGCTCGACGAGGCCACCAGCGCACTGGATGCGGAAAGCGAACGGCTGGTGCAGCAGGCGCTGGAGCGGCTGGTGGTGGGGCGCACCACCCTGGTGATCGCCCACCGGCTGGCCACCGTGCTCAAGGCCGACCGTATCGCGGTGATGGACCAGGGCCGCATCGTCGCCGTCGGGCGGCATGACGAGCTGATCGCCCAGGGCGGTCTCTATGCCCGGCTCGCGGAGCTCCAGTTCGACACTGCAAAGACGTATGCCGCCGACGCGGCCGTTGCGCCGGTCAGCGGTTGGTCAGCTTGAACTCGATGCGGCGGTTGCGGCGCCAGCCGATCTCGTCGTTGCTCGTGTCGATGGGACGGTATTCGCCGTAGCCGGCAGCGGCGAGCCGATCCGGCGGCAGACCGAGATCGAGCAGCAGCTTGACCACCGAGATGGCGCGCGCGGTCGACAGCTCCCAGTTGGACGGGAACTGGGCGGTGTGGATCGGCCTCTGGTCGGTGTGGCCGTCCACCTGCAGCACCCAGTCCACGTCCTTCGGAATTCTCCCCGAGATTTCCTTGAGCACCCCGGCGACGCGCTCGATCTGGCCGCGCCCGCCGCCGGACAGATCGGCCGAGCCCGAGGGAAACAGCACCTCGGACTGGAACACGAAGCGGTCGCCGACGATGCGGATGTCCTCGCGACCGCCCAGCGCCTCTCGCAGCTTGCCGAAGAATTCCGAGCGGTAGCGTGCCAGCTCTTCCACCTTGCTGGCGAGCGCTGCGTTCAGCCGATTGCCCAGGTTGACGATCTGGATCTGCTGTTCCTTCGCCCTGGCCTCGGAAGCCTCGAGTGCGGTGGCGATGCGGGCGAGCTGCTGGCGCAGCGCGGCGATCTGGCGGTTGAGCAGGTCCACCTGCGCCTTCGCCGCGGCTGTTTCCCTGTCGCTCTCCTCCAGCTTCTCGCCGAGGCGGGACAGACGCACGTCTTTCTCCGCGATGTCCTTCTGCGCCAGCGCGGTGCGCTCCTTCTCGCTCGACAGCTCGGCGGCGAACCGCTTGCTGCGGTCGCGCGCGGCGGTCAGCTCCCTGGTCCGGTCGTCCAGCGCCGCGGCCATGCCGGCGATTTTCTTCTCCAGCTCGTCACGCACCTTCTGCAACTGCGCGATGTCGCGGCGCAGGCTCTCCACGGTGGCGAGCTGGGTGCGGATGGTTTCCCGGTCGGTTTCGGAAAGCTTCCTGGCCTCGTCGAGCGCGATGGCCGCTTTCTGCTTCTCCGCCTCGGCCGTCTCGACGCGGGCGGTCAGGTCCGCCACCTGCGCGTTGAGCGCGTCGCGCGCGGCGGAAGAGCTCTGCAGCTCGGCGGACATCTGCGCCAGGTCGCGGCGCAGCTCGGCACTGGTACGCTTCTCCAGCGCCAGCATGTCGGCCAGCTCCGCCACCTGCCGGTTGAGCCGCGCCAGCGCCTCGTTGCGTCCCGACAGCGCCTCGCTGAGGAAATACTGCGCCAGGGTGAACACCATCAGCAGGAACAGGATGATGATCAGCAGGGTCGATATGGCGTCGACGAAGCCTGGCCAGATATCGGGGACGGCGCGGTGGCGGCGGATGCGAGCGGCCATGGTGTCCTATCGGGGAAGCGGGCCGGTGCCGGTTAGCGGAACCATGCGCTTCAGCGCTTCGACTTCTCGGCGATGGCGGCGAGGGTGCGCGACAGCACGCGGATCTCGGCGCGCAGCTCTGATACCATCTCGTCGCGCCCCGTCGACAGTTCCTCGATCAGCCGCGCCATCTGCACGTCGATGGAGCGGATGTTGCCGCGCACCTGCTCGTCGAAGCCAAAGCCGCTGCGGTCGGGCGCATCGGCCAGCCGGGCGAGGATGGGTTTGATCTCCATCTGGGTCTCGGCGATCTTCATCATCAGCGACTGCTCGGTACGCATCTGGTCGGTCAGCGTGCCCAGCGTGCCGGAAAGCTGGGCGATGGACTGGTTGGCGGAGATGCGCGACTCCTCGCCGCGTTCCAGCGTGCGCTGCAGCTGCTCCAGGCTGTCGGCCGTCTGCTCCAGCAACGCCTGCACATAGGCCGGCACGCCCCCCTGGTCGCCGCCTTCGCCGATGGCGAGGCCGCTGGATAGCCGCGTCTGCCCGGCCAGCCAATCCTCAAGCTCGTTGTAGAAGCGGTTCTGCGCCTGGCCCGCCTGCAGTTCGAGAAAGCCGAGCACCAGCGAGCCGGCCAGCCCGAACAGCGAGGACGAGAAGGCGGTACCCATGCCGCCGAGCGGCGCCTGGAGACCGGCCTTGAGGTCGGCGAACACCGCCCCGAGATCGCTGCCGGTGACCGACAGGCCCGAGATGACGTTGGCCACCGCGCCGATGGTCTGCAACAGCCCCCAGAACGTGCCGAGCAGCCCGAGGAAGATCAGCAGCCCGATCATGTAGCGCGAGAGATCCCGCGATTCGTCCAGCCGCGAGGAGATGCCGTCGAGCACCGAGCGCAGCGAAATGGCCGATAGCGACAGCCGACCCTTGCGCTCGCCCAGCATGGCGGCCATGGGCGCCAGCAGACGCGGCGCCTGCTGCATGGAAAGGCCCGGCCGGTTGGTGCGGTAGTTCTCCAGCCAGCTCGCCTCGCCGGCCAGAAGCGCCACCTGGCGGAAGATGTAGCCGATGCCGAGCAGCAGCACGCCGACGATCAGCCCGTTGAGGGCGGGGTTGGCGGAAAAGGCGTCGATGAGCGGCCCGGACAGCACGGCGACCACGGCGACAACCGCGATCAGGAACATCACCATGCGTGCGATATAACGCCGCGGATTGGTCATCGATCGGTTCCCGGACCGGATATCTCAAGGGCGTTCGGGCGCCGCACCCCCGGCATGCCCGCGTCCGTCACCGTCTGTTGACGACGATGTCGATGCGGTCGGGAGGGCCGCCCTCCGACTTGTTGCCGAGTGCGCGCACGTCGATGCGGGTGCTGCGGACCCCCTCGCCGATGAGGAAGGAGCGTGCGGCCAGCGCGCGCGACAGCGACAGCCGCCGTGCCTGGCGCGCCGTGTTATCCGATCCGGCGGCGTAGGCAAGAAGCTGGATGCGCAGCTTGTCGTCGCCGGCCATGCCCTTGGCCACCTGCTTCAGCACCGTGGCCGTTTCCGGGCCGATATGGGCGGACCCGGTCTCGAAGGCGACGCGCAGGGACTGGCCGGGCGCCACCGCGGCGGACGGCGGCGTCAGCGCTGCGGTGCGGGCTGGCGGCGGCGGCGAAGCCGGGGCTGAGGGAGCGGGCGGTGTCGGGGCGGCGGGAGCGGCGGCCATGGGCGGCGGCGCGGGCGGCGGCGGCTCGGGGACGGCCGGGGCGGGCGCGATGCGGCGGGCGGCGTTCGGCGCCGGGGGCGGCGCGGCGATGGGCGTTGCCGTCGTCGTGCTCATGGTGGGCGGCGCGGGCGGCGCGGGCGGCGGTTCGGGCGCGCGCGCGGCCGTCCGGGTTTCCTTCGGCTTCGCTCTCGCGCCGGTCCCGGCGGTGGATTTCTTCGCCTTGCTGGCGGTGCGGGGTCGGCTGCGCGCCTTGGCGGTTCGCTTCGCCTTGCGCTTGGAAACGCCTTTGGGCGGCTTGAGCACGATGCGATCGCCCGTCGCTGCCCCCGGCTGGCGCAGCACCGGCGAGGTAACGAAGCCCGGCGGCGGCGGCGGGGTCATGGACCCGGGCCGGGGCATGAGAAGCTGTGGCACGTTGGGCGCCGGGCCGAGCTGATCGAGCACGCCGTAATCGATCACCACGTTGGACTGACTGGAGAAGGCGCCACGCTGGGCCACGGCCGGCGCGGCGCCGACGACCAGCGCTGCCAGCCACAACAGGACGACGGCAGTCACGGAGCCGGGCGATCGCACCGATCCGCCGGCCCGGTCATGCCTTCCCGTCAGATCCAGCCCGAAGATCATGGACGCGCCGGTCTCCCTTTCCCGCAGATTCGTGCGCGCATGCGGGTTAACCATTGAAAGAAGATAACAAAACGTTCGAACCGGAACAACTGTATCGCCGCGCGGGCGAAGCACCCGTCAACCGTGTATCCGCGCGCCGCCTCGGCGACGCCCGATCCCGGTCGCCTCGCGCAGCATATCGCCCACCGGCCCGTGCAGCTTGTCGTTGGTGGCGAGGATCGATCCGCCGTCGAGCGGATCGCTGCCGCCGCCGATCTCGGTGACGAATCCGCCCGCCTCGCGCACGATGACGATACCGGCGGCCACGTCCCAAGGCGCCAGCCCAATTTCCCAGAAGGCTTCGTAACGGCCGGCGGCCACGTAGGCCAGGTCGAGAGAGGCCGCGCCCATGCGCCGCACCCCGGCGGTGCGCTCCATCACCGGGCCGAGGGCCGCCAGCATCTCCGCCTTGCCCGGGCGCAGACCGAACGGGATGCCGGTGGCGAGTACCGCGTCGGCCAGCCTGTCGCGCGCCGAGACGCGCAGCCGGCGGTTGTTGAGGAAGGCGCCCTTGCCGCGCACCGCCCAGAAGGTTTCGTCGCGCAGCGGGTCGAGAATCATTCCGGCGACCAGATCGCCCTTCGATTCATGGGCGATGGAGATGGAGAAGTGGGGGATGCCGTGCAGGAAGTTGGTGGTGCCGTCCAGCGGGTCGACGATCCAGCGGTCTTCGGCGCCCACCGCCCCGCCGGTGCCCGACTCCTCGATCAGCAGGCCGAATCCGGGGCGCGCGCGGGTCAGTTCGTTGCGCAGGGTGCGGTCGGCGCGCCGGTCCGCCTCGGAGACGAAATCCGCCGGCCCCTTGCGCGAGACCTGGAGCTGCTCCACCTCGCCGAAGTCGTGCAGCAGCCCGCGCGCCGCCTTGCGCGCGGCGGATTCCATGACATTAACGATAGGCGGTCGCAGCATCGCTCCGCGCTTTCCTGTGCGGCCGGCGGCGGACCCGAAGATAAATACGGGTCAGGTTCCACCGCGCGAAAAAATCAGTCCTTGGCCCGCTCGACGTAGCTTTGCTCGGCGGTGTTGACCACCACCCGGGTGCCGGCGGCGATGTGGGGCGGCACCATGATCCTGACGCCGTTCTCCAGCACCGCCGGCTTGTAGGACGAGGACGCGGTCTGGCCCTTGACCACCGCGTCGGCCTCCACCACCGCCAGCGTCACCGTCGCCGGCAGGACCATGGAAACGGGCGATCCTTCCACCAGGTCGACGGTTACCTCCATGCCCTCGGTCAGGAACACCGCCGCGTCGCCGGCCAGTTCCTTCGGCACGATGAACTGCTCGTAGGTCTCGCTGTCCATCAGGGTGACGTTGCCGCCCTCGGCGAACAGCATGGTGCAGGTCTTCTCGTCCACCATCAGCTTCTCGACGGTGTCCTGGGTGCGCCAGCGTTCGTTGGTCTTCACCCCGGTGCGCACGTCGCGCATGTCCACATGGATGAAGGCGCCGCCCTTGCCGGGCTGCAGCAGCTGATACTTGATGACGGAATACTGGCGGCCGTTGTGCTCGATCACATGGCCGGGGCGCAGGGTGTTGGCCTGGACCTTCATGGCGGTCTCTTCAGACAGGGGCGGATTTCTCGGGCGGCGGAACCTAGCAGGTCGCGCCGGCCAAGGCAACGCAAAGCCCCGCCGGCGCCGAACGCCGGCGGGTTTTGGCAACGCCGGCTAAAGCCGGACCGGGTCATCCCCCGGTGATCGCCTTTCCGGTCCGCGTGCGGCGCGTCGCGCCCGGCCCGGCCGGGAGTCGGTCCTGGCGGCCGTCGGGATCAGTGCCAGGCGACCTCGAACAGCGGCACCGGGTCCGCGAACCCCTTGAGCGCGCGCGGGCCCAGCCCCGTCACGGGGAAATCTGCGGTCAGGCCGTCGCGCACGGTTGCGGAAACCGCGATGGCGCCGGCCGGCGCTGCCTGGCAGATGCGGGCGGCCATCTGGACGGTAGCGCCGAACAGGTCGTTGCTGTCCTCGATGGGTTCGCCGGCGTGAATGCCGACGCGGAGCCGGAGCGGTTCGGCGCTGGCGCTGTTGAAGCCATCGAGCGCGCGCTGGATCGCCTGTCCGCAGCGCACCGCCGCGTCGGCGCTGTCGAAAGACGCCATGATGCCGTCGCCCAGGTGCTTCACCTCGCGTCCCCCTTCGTCGCGCAGCGCCCGGCGGACGATGGAATCGTGCGCGCGCACTATCTCGACGGATCGGGCGTCGCCGAGCCGCGCCGTCATGCCGGTGGAATCGACGATGTCGGTGAACATGACGGCACGGAAGGCGGCGTCATGGGCCTGCGCGCTCTCCGGCGTCGCGGCAGGCGGGTCGGCGACCCGGCCGAGAAAGGCTTCGACCGCCGACATGTCGACCGGAATGACATGGGTGGCGACGTCGCCATGCGCCTCGTCATGGACGCGCATGGCGGTCTCCATGTCCGGTGCGTCGATCAGGCAGAAGCCGCTGCCGCGCGACTCGTCGAACCAGTAGGTCAGGAAACGCACGCCGTAGCGTTCCTGGACCTCCAGATCCTTGCGGTGCGCCTCGGCGATGTCCGCCGCGCTCAGCCCGCTGAGGTCGTGTCGGTCGAGGAATATGGGCATCGCCGGCTCCCGTCAGCGTTATCGCACCCTACCGCATCGACTCGATGCGGAACAGTGGGTGAGTCGGCGCTCCGCCGCGGGCACCTTGTCAGCCGCCCTCGTCAGCCGCCAATGGTCTCCGCATAGCGGTGCCTGCCGCCCTGCCAGTCCTCGACCGTCCAGCAACCGTCGCCGTCGCGGGACAGGTACTCGGGTCCCACCGGCACCTTGCCGTGGCCGCCGGGGATGTCGAGCACGTAAGCCGGCTGGGCGATGCCGCTGAGCCGGCCGCGCAGGGAGCGCATCAGCGCGCGCCCGGTATCCAGCGTGGTACGGAAATGCGCCGTGCCGCGGGCGCGGTCGCCATGATGCAGGTAGTAGGGCTTGATGCGGTTGCGCACCAGGGCGCGCATCAGGGATTCCAGCGTCGCCGCGTCGTCGTTGACGCCCTTCAGCAGCACCGTCTGCGCCAGCAGCGGGATGCCGCCGTCCGCCAGCGCGCGCGCCGCGGCGCGCGCCTCGGCGGTCAGCTCGCGCGGGTGGTTGCAGTGGATCGCCAGCCACACCGGCGTCTCGGCCTTGAGCGCCGCCACCATGGCGGGGGTGACGCGCGCCGGGTCGGCCACCGGCACGCGCGAATGGATGCGGACGGTCTCCACGTGGTCGATTTCATCCAGCGCCGCGATGAGCGCCTTCATGCGCCGCGGCGACAGCGCCAGCGGGTCGCCGCCGGACAGGATCACCTCGCGGATCTCGGCGCGGTCGCGGATATAGCCGAGCGCGGCTGCCATCTGCGCTGGCGTCAGCGCGCCCATGCCCACCGCCTCGCGGCGGAAGCAGAAGCGGCAATAGACCGGGCAGGCCATCAGCGGGGTGAGCAGCACCCGGTCGGGATAGCGGTGCACGATGCCCGTGAGCGGCGCGTGCGCGCTGTCGCCGATGGGATCGGCCAATTCCTCGTCGGCCGTATCCAGCTCGCGCGCATCGGGCACGAACTGGCGGGCGATGGGATCGCCCGGGTCGTCCGGGTCGATCAGGGCGGCGAGATGCGGGGTTATTGCGACGGGCAGCAGGGCGGCGGCCTCATCCGCCGCCGCCAGCCGGTCGCCTTCCAGCAGCCCGGCGTCGGCCAGGGCCGCGGCCGAGCGCAGGGTGGCGCCGGGTCGCCGGGGCGGCGAGGCGGTCCGGACAGTCTGGACAAGGGCGCGCACGAAATTCATGGTGGGCCTTTCCTCTGCGGCACTGGTAGGGCCATGAATGACACCCGCGGCAACCCGGCGCAATCCCGCTGGTGGAACCCCGAGCGCTTCGCCGAGCGCCTGCCGCGGCTGCTGGCGCGGGCCCGCATCAAGGAGGCGCTGCGCGCCTGGTTCGCCGGGCGCGGCTTCGTCGAGGTGGAGACCCCGGCACTCCAGGTGTCGCCGGGCATGGAGCCGCACCTGATCGCCTTCGCCACCGAGCTGAAGGAGCCGTTCCACGACGGGCCCAGCGCGACGCGCTATCTGCACACCTCGCCCGAGTTCGCCATGAAGAAGCTGCTGGTGGCAGGGCTGCCGCGGCTCTTCCAGCTCGCCGCCGTCTTTCGCAACGCCGAGCGCTCGCCCACCCACCACCCCGAGTTCACCATGGTGGAATGGTACCGGGCGCGCGCCGGCTGGCGCGCCGTGGCGGCGGATTGCGAGGCGCTGGTGCGCATTGCGCTCGCCGCCGTGCCGCGAACGCTGTCGGGCGGCGATCTCTCGCGCGGCGGGCGGCATTGCGACGCGCACGCGCCGTGGGAGTATCTGTCGGTGGAAGAGGCGTTCCGCCGCCATGCCGCGATCGACATCCTCGCCACCGCGCCCGACCCGCTGCATCCCGACACGGCGAGGCTGCGCGCCGAGGCGGAACGCATCGGCGTCTGGGTGGGCGGGCCGGACCAGTGGGACGACATCTTCTTCCGCATCCTGCTCGCCCGCATCGAGCCCCATCTCGGCGTTGGCGTGCCGATGGTGCTGTACGACTGGCCGGCGTCCATGGCGGCGCTGGCACGGCGCAGGCCGGACGATCCGCGCGTCGCCGAGCGGTTCGAGGTCTTCGTTTGCGGGCTCGAACTCGCCAACGGCTTCGGCGAGCTGACCGACGCCGCCGAGCAGCGCCGCCGCTTCGCCGCCGACATGGGGAAGAAGCAGGAGGTGCTCGGCGTCACCTATCCGGTGGACGAGGATTTCCTCGCCGCGCTCGACCACGGCATGCCGGAAAGCGCCGGCGTCGCCATGGGCTTCGACCGGCTGGTCATGCTGGCGACCGGGGCGGACGCCATCGACGACGTACTGTGGGCCCCGGTGGCGGAAGGGCAGGGCGGCGGGTAATCCGGGACGGGTTATCGCGGTGGACACGAGGTGCTAGGATCACCGGGGCAACGGCCCTACCGGACCGGCCGACGTCAGCAAAAACAAAGCAGGGAGTGGAAAGATGCGCAAAACGGAAACCGCCGGGATCATCGCGGGTACAGCTGCGGCGCTGGCGCTCGCCGCGCCGGCACCTGCCGCCGATTTCTACGCCGGCAAGACCATCGAGTTCTATATCGGCAGCTCTGTCGGCGGCGGCTATAACAACTACGCCCGCACCGTTGGCCGGCACCTGGTCAGGCACATTCCCGGCAAGCCGGACGTGGTGTTCAAGAATATGCCCGGGGCGGGCAGCCGCAAGCTGACCTCCTGGCTCTACAATGTCGCCCCGAAGCAGGGGACGGTCATCGGCGCCATCTTTCCCGGCGCGCTGATGGAGCCGGTCGTGGGCGATCCGAAGAAGGCGAAGTACAAGCCCATGGACTTCGAGTTCATCGGCAGCGCCGCGAGCGCGGTCTATGTCTGTCTCGCGCGGGCCGACGCGCCGGTCCAGCGCTTCGCCGACGTGTTCGAAAAGAAAATAATCATGGGCGCCAGCCAGGCCGGCGGCTCGACGCGCGACACGGTTCTTGCCCTCAAGCGCGTGCTCGGTGCGAAGATCGACCTCGTCAGGGGCTACAAGGGCAGCACGGAGATCGTCGCCGCCCTCGAGCGCGGCGAAGTGCAGGGGGTCTGCGGCTACGCCTATTCATCGCTCATGGGGTCGCGCCCCGACCTCGTGCGCGACGGCAAAGTGAAGATCATCCTGCAATACGCGCTGGACGGCGCGCCGGCGCTCGACCAGCAGGGCGTACCGATGGTGTGGGACTTCGTCAAGAAAGACGCTGATCGGCAGGTGCTGGAGCTGCTCACCACGCAGCAGGTGTTCGGCCGGCCTTACGTCATGCCTCCGGGAACGCCGGAGCGGCTCGTCGACATGGTCCGCGCGGCTTTCGATGCGACCATGAAGGACCCCGCCTTCCTCGCCGACGCGAAGAAGGCCAAGCTCACCATCTCACCGGCCAGCGGCAAGCGCATCCGGGCGCTGCTGAAGAAGGTCTATTCGGTGCCGGACGATGTGCTGGAGCGGGCCCGTGCCGTGCAGAAGGGCTGAGCCGGCGGGGCATATCCCATGGCGACCAGGCTGAAGGACGGCGTCCCGTTCGAGGCGCTGCCGCTGCACCCGGCCATCGGCATGGAGATCCGCGGGCTCGACCTGCGCTGGGAACTGGACGCGGCGACGGTGGGCGAACTGCGGCGTCTGTGGGGCGCGCACGCGGTGCTGCTGTTCCGCGGCCAGGACCTTTCCGAGGCGGAACAGTTCCGCGTCGCCGGCTGTTTCGGTCCCGTCGCCGACCGCGTGAAGCCGCCGGTGGAGCGCCGTGCCTGGCGCGCCGATCCGGAAAACCGCATGCAGCTCATCACCGACCGGGTGGACGGGGAGGGCAGGCCGCTCGGCTCGCTCGGCCACGGCGAGATGTGGTTCCACACCGACAAGTGCTACGTCGAGCGGCCGCACCGGGCCTCGTTGCTCTATTCGGTGGAGATTCCGTCATCGGGCGGGCACACGAAGTTCGCCAGCCTCTACGGCGCGTTCGAGCGGATTCCCGCCGACCTGAAGAAAAAACTCGACGGGCGCAGGGTGCTGCAGGTTTACGACTACGGCACCACCGCGCCGGCCGACATCGAAACCCTGAGGCTCGACGATCTGCTGCACTACTGGCAGCCGCTGTTCGTCACCAACCCGGACTCGGGAAAACAGGCGCTCTATGTCAGCCGGCTCATGTCGCTTGCCATCGAGGGGCTCGACGCGGCGGAAAGTCGCGCGACCATCGACCGGCTTGCCGATCTGACCGAAGTGCCCGACAACATCTACGAGCACGTCTGGCGCGTCGGCGACCTGGTCATGTGGGACAATCTGGGCTGCGTGCACGCACGCACCGACTGGCCGGCAGGCGAGACGCGCACGCTGCGCCGCTGCACCGTACAAGGTGAACGGCTGTACTGACTGGGGGGGAGCCGTTCACCCGGAAAGCGCCGGCGGACCCTGGTCAGCCGGCGCTTTCTCGTCGAACAGGCGGTTGAAGGCGCGCACCGCCGCTGCCGGTCCGTCCTTGTAATTCCACACCCCGCCGGCCACCGCCAGGAAGTCGGCGCCGGCGTCTACCAGCACGGCGGCATTCGCCGCCGTGATGCCGCCGATGGCGACGCACGGCACGGTGGTCATCGCCTGCCAGCGCGTCAGCACGTCGGGATCGGCGGCGAAGCGGCGCTGCTTGGTGGTGCTCTCGTAGAACGCGCCGAAGGCCACGTAGTCGGCGCCGGCGTCCGCCGCCGCGAACGCCAGGTGGATCGAGTCATGGCAGGTGACGCCGACGATCGCCTCGGTGCCGACGATGCGCCGCGCCTCGACATAGGCCGCGTCCTCCTGGCCCACGTGCACCCCGTCGCACCCGGTTTCCTTCGCCAGATCCGGCCGGTCGTTCATGATGAAGGCGACCTCGCGCTCCTGGGCGACGGGGAGCAGCGCTTCCGTCGCGCGGCGGATGGCGTCGTCGTCCACATCCTTGAGGCGAAGCTGTACGCAGGCCACGTCGCCGGCGTCGAGCGCCGCCGCCAGCGTGCCGGCGAACGCCGCCGCCGTGCGACCGTCCGCCAGCAGGTCGCGGGGCGTGATCAGGTAGAGGCGGCAGCGCACGGAAATGTCAGAGCTTCCCCTGATAGATCCTGACGATGCTGTCGAGCATCTTCAGCGCGTCCTCGCGCGGGCGCTGGAAGGTGTTGCGGCCGATGATGGAGCCGTTGCCGCCGCCGTCGCGGATGGCGCGCGCCTCGTTGTAGATGCCTTCCAGGTCCTTGGCCTCGCCGCCCGAGAACACCACGACGCGGCGGCCGTTGAAGCAGCTCTGCACCACGTGGGCGATGCGCTTCGCCATGGTCGAGACGTCGATCTTCTGCGCCTGGTAGACTTTTTTCGCCGCGTCGAGGAACAGGGTGTCCGTCGGCGGCTTCACCTTCACGATATGGGCGCCGAGCTGGCAGGCGAGGTGGGCGGCGTAGGCGCAGACGTCCATGGCGGTCTCGCCCTCGCGGCTCAGCATGCCGCCGCGTGGGTACGACCACATCACGACGGCGAGGCCCACCGACTTGGCCTCCTCGGCCAGCTCGCGGATCTCCTCCATCATCTCGTACTGGTCTTCCGAGCCGGGATAGATGGTGAAGCCGATGGCGGCGCAGCCGAGCCGCAGCGCGTCCGACACGGTGGCGGTGACCGCCTGGTCCTTGTTGGTGGAGAGGGAATTGGCGCCGTTGCACTTGAGGATGGTGGGGATGGCCCCGGCGAAGCTGGCCGCCCCCGCTTCGATGAAACCGAGCGGCGCGGCGTAGGCGTTGAGACCGGCGTCCACTGCCAGCTGGAAATGGTAGTGCGGATCGTAGCCCGCCGGGTTGGCCGCGAAGCTGCGCGCCGGGCCGTGCTCCACCCCCTGGTCCACCGGCAGGATGACCACCTTGCCGGTACCGCCCAGCTTGCCGTGCATCAGGATGCGGGCGATGTTGGCCCTGGTGCCGGGATTGTCCGATTCGTACCCGTCGAGGATTTTCTTGACGCGATTGGTGATCTTCATGGCTCCGTTCCCTTCGGATGCATGGCGCGGTCGGGCGAGTTTATAGCCGCAACCGGTCAACAGTAAAACACCGGGCCGCACGACACCTCAGGACCCGGCGGTCCCGCCTCTTTTTCCTCCAAGCCACTGCCGGCAGGCCGTTTCCGGGTCCACCGCCCCGGCAAGGTCCAGCGCCGGGGCCCGGTCGTCATCCAGCCGCGCCCCGGCGGCGGCGGCCATGGCGGCGACCGCCGCGCGCACCCGCCTCGGCGCTTCCAGGCGGATCAGCCTTGCCCCGGCCCGGACGGCGGCCAGCGCATCGCCCGGCGCATCGGCGCAGTCGAGAGAGGCGGTGACCGCCACCCCCGGAAATCCCGCCACCGCAGCGGCCACCATCTCGCGCCACCAGCCCGGCCCCGCATAGCCCGCCGCCCCGACGGCGCTACGCAGGCAGAGGGGCACGCCCAGCGCTTCTGCCGCGCGCAGCGCCGCACAGGCGTCCGCGAGCGAATGCACGATGACCGCGCGCGGCGGGGTCTTCGTTTTGGCTTGTCGTTTCGCCATCGTCACCAAGTGTGCCACGCGCGCGCGCCGCGCGGCACGGTTATCCGGGCAGGCGGATCGATCCGTCGGTCTCCATGGCGAAATGGGGATTCCAGGCGACTTCCCACAGATGCCCGTCCGGATCGGCGAAATAGCCGGTATAGCCGCCCCAGACCGCATCGGCCGCGGGTTTGAGGATACGGCCGCCGGCGCGTTCCGCCTCATCCAGCAGCGCATCGACGTCGCCACGGCCGCGGACATTGTGGGCGAGGGCGATACCGCCGAATCGGCTGCCGCTGTCGGCGATTCCGGCGTCTTCGGCCAGCGATGCGCGCGCCCACAAGGCAAGGACGATGCCGCCGAGCTGGAAGAACGTGGTGCCCTCGACGCTGGCGCCCGATGCCGTCCAGCCGAGCGACTCGTAGAAGCGGCGACTCCGTGCGATATCGGCGACGCCGAGCGTCACCAGGCTCAATCGCTGTTCCATCCGGTTTCACCTGTGCCGGGCGGAACACTAGCAGGATCGCGCCCATCCGTCAGTATATCGGCCCGCGCGCCCGTTGACGCTCGCCGATGCCGGCCCGTATGCTGCCGGGCACAGGCAGGAGGGGAGCGACGCATCATGGCCCGGCTAGAAGAGGCCCAGAAGCGGCTTGAAAAGGCGCTGACGCGGCTGGAAACGGCCGCCGGAGGAAGGAGCCAGCCGGTTGACGCGGAATCTCTGAAACAGGCCGAGGCGCGCTGCGCCCGGCTGGAGGCGCGCGAGCAGGAGGTGGCCCGGCGGCTCGACGCCGCCATCGACCGCCTGCGCGCCGTGCTGGGCCGCTGAGGACCCCATGGCGCAGACCGATGTCATCATCAATGGCCGCGAATACCGCATCGCCTGCGACGACGGCCAGGAAGAGCATCTCCAGCAACTCGCCCGCTACGTGGACGGGCGGGTCGCCGAGCTGGCGGCCTCCGTCGGCCAGCTGGGCGAGGCGCGGCTGCTGGTCATGGCCAGCCTGCTGATCGCGGACGAGCTGTCGGAGGCCTTCGCCGAGCTGCAGGGGCGAGAGCATAACGGCACCGCCGAGACGGCGGCGGAACGCATGGTAGCCCTGACCGATGCGCTGGCGGCGCGCATCGAGACCATTGCGGCGCGGCTCGAAGCCACCTAGATATGGTCTGGGCGGGGCTGGGCGGTGCGCGAGACGCTACATCCCTGGGGCCAATATACACCTCTAGGGAGCTGTCCCTGCCGGGACCGTGGTTCCGGTACATGGCCCCCACCTGCGTAAGCGGGCCTTTAGAGGATGCCAATCGCCGGACGGCCGGATCGGCTCCGCCCACCTCTTCGCAAAATACCCCGTTCCCGCACCCGCCGGTAAGGAGTCGGCCCATCCCGTGACTGCCATGGACGACGCCAAGAAGCGCCTGCGCGAGGCGGCGCGCGAGGCCCGCCGGGCGGCCCATCGCGGCGCCGGGCGCGAGGCCGCCGCGGCGCTGGTGCGTCACTGGCGCGAGGCGGCCCGTCAGGGGCTGGTGCTGCCCGCCGCGGCGCTGGTGGCCGGCTACTGGCCGGTGCGCGACGAGATCGACGTGCGCGGACTGCTGGGCGTCCTGATCGATGACGGCCATGCGGTCGCGCTGCCCGTGGTGGCGGGGCCGGAGCGGCTGCTCGCCTTCCGCCGCTGGCGGCCGGGCGACGCGCTGGCGGCCGGCGCGTTCGGCCTGTCCGAACCGCAGCCGCAGGCGCCGGCGGTGACGCCGCAGGCCCTGATCGTGCCGCTGCTCGCTTTCGACCGGGCGGGGTACCGGCTCGGCTACGGGCGTGGTTATTATGACCGGACGCTGCAGGCGCTGCGCGCCGCCGGGCCGGTTCTCGCCGTCGGCGTCGCCTTTGCCGCGCAGGAGGTGGCAGAACTGCCGCGCGACGGTTTCGACCAGCGCCTCGACTGGATTGTCACCGAGCGCGGCGCGCGCGCCTTCGGCGGTTGAAGAGGAAAGAAGAAAAGGGAAGGAACCGGCGTCGATGCGGATACTGGTGTGCGGCGACGTGGTGGGGCGGCCCGGGCGCAAGGCGGTGTGCGATGCGCTGCCGCAGCTGCGCGCCGCGCTCGACATCGACTTCGTCGTCGTCAACGGCGAGAACGCGGCCGGCGGTTTCGGCATCACGCCCAAGATCTGCACGCAGTTCCTCGACGTCGGCGCCGACGTGGTGACCACCGGAAACCACGTCTGGGACCAGAAGGAGATCGTGCCCCATATCGAGCGCGAAAAACGCCTGCTGCGCCCGCACAACTACCCCGAAGGCACGCCGGGCTCGGGAGTCGGTCTGTTCGAGGACCGCCAGGGGCGCAAGGTGCTTGTGCTGCACTTCATGGCGCTGCTGTTCATGCCGCCGCTCGACGATCCCTTCGCCGGGGTGGAGAGGGCGCTGCTCAACCGCCGGCTCGGCGAGACGGTGGACGCCATCATTGTCGATTTCCACGGCGAGGCGACCAGCGAGAAGATGGCCATGGCGCACATGCTTGACGGACGGGTGTCTCTGGTGGTGGGGACCCATTCGCATGTGCCCACCGCCGACCACCAGGTGCTGCCGGGCGGCACCGCCTACCAGACCGACGTCGGAATGTGCGGCGACTACGATTCGGTCATCGGCATGAAGAAGCAAATCTCCATCGAGCGGTTCCGCAAGAAGGTGCCGGGGCCACGGCTGGAAGCGGCGACGGGGGAGGCGACGCTGTGCGCCGTGCTGGTGGATACCGATGACGCCACGGGTCTGGCGCTGCGCATCGAGCCGGTGCGCATGGGCGGCCGGCTCGCCGGTGCCATGCCCGAGTTCGGCGAAGCCTAGAGCCTCATCGAATCGATCGGCACCGGCCTGCGCACGCAAGCGTGCGCGGAAACGAAATCAGGCGGCACGCACTTCCTCGATAAAGCGGGCGATGCGCTGGCTCAGCGAGTCGCCGCGGCGCGCCAGTTCCTCGGCGGCGCCGTGGACCTGTCCGGCGGAAGCGCCGGCGGCCGATGCCGCTTCGGTGACGCGGCCGATGCTCTCGGAAATCTCCTGCGTGCCGCGCGCGGCGCGCTGCACGTTGCCGGCGATCTCGCGCGTCGCCGCGCCCTGCTCCTCCACCGCCGAGGCGATGCTCGAGGCGATCTCGTTGATCTGCTCGATGGTGGACGAGATACCCTGGATGGCGCTGACCGCTTCGCTGGTGGAACCCTGGATGGCGGCGATCTGGGCGCCGATCTCCTCGGTGGCTCTGGCGGTCTGGGTCGCGAGCGACTTGACCTCCGAGGCCACGACGGCGAAGCCCTTGCCGGCTTCGCCGGCGCGCGCCGCCTCGATGGTGGCATTCAGCGCCAGCAGGTTGGTCTGGCTGGCGATGTCGTTGATCAGGTTCACCACCTCGCCGATCTTCTGGGCGGCTTCCGCCAGCCCCTGCACCTTGATGTCGGTGTGCCTGGCGTCTTCGGCGGCGTTGCGCGCGATCTTGGCGCTTTCCTCGACCTGGCGGCCGATTTCCTGCACCGAACTTGCCAGCTCCTCGGCGGCGCTCGCCACCGTCTGCACGCCGGCCGCGGCTTCCTGCGATGCGCCGGCGACGGCGCTCGACTGGGAACTCGACTGTTCCGCGGTTTCCGTCATGGTTTCCGCGGTGGATCGCAGCTCGTTTGCCGAGGCGGAAACCGACTGCAGCAGCGCCGATGTTTCCTTGTTGAAGTCCTCGATCAGCGCGTCGACCTTCTCCGCGCGCTGGCGTTGCGACTCGGCGGCACGCTCGCGCTCGGCGGCCTCGCGCCGCTCTGTCTCGCGCTTTTCCTGATCGCGGCGGCGTTCCTCCTCCATGGTGCGCCGTTCGGCCTCGTGCTGCTCCGCCTGCAGGCGGCGCGTCTCGGCGAGGTTGTCCTTGAAGACCTGCAGCGCCTCCGCCATGGCGCCGATCTCGTCGCGCCGGCCCAGGGCCGGAACCTCGGTATCCAGCGCGCCCTGCGCCAGCCCGGTCATGGCGGCGTTGATGCCCTTCAGCGGACGGCTGACCATGCGGTGCATCAGCAGCATCAGCAGCCCGATGACGCCTGCCACGATGACCGCGGAGGTTACGGCGCTGGTCAGCGCATTGCGCACGATGGCGGCGTTGACGTCGTCGAGGCTCCAGGCGGTCGCCAGCGTGCCGATGCGCGCATCGCCCTTGCTGTTGAAGACGGGCGTGACGACGAACACGTGGTTGCCCACGACCTTGTGGAATACGTCCTTGCCGGTCAGGATCTCGGGGGTCGCCTTGAGCGCTGCGGCGACGTCGAACCGGGAAAGGGATTTGGAATCGAATTGCGTCAGGGTGGCGCTCTCGCCCTTGATGGTCACTAGGTTCGACAGGCGCGAGGCCGGGTCGGTGGTCAGCTTGGCGTATGCATCCTGCACCACCTCGGCCTTGCCCCAGCGCACGCCGCCGCTGATCTGCGAGGCCAGCAGCTCGCTGATGGCCTCGCTGCGCTCCGTCACTTCGTGATAGATCCGGCCGCGCTCGCTGAAAATCTGTACCGCGACCACCACGACGAACCCGAGCAGCACGGCAACCGTCAGGATCGCCGACACCCGTCGGCCGATCGAACCGTGCCGGGCGCGTTTGCCGGCATTTGTAGTTTCGACAGGTGCGTCGGGTGCTGTCGTCGTCATGGGGGTGGTTCCTTGTTCGCTTCGCCGTTGATGAAGCGGGTCATCCGTACGGACGGCGCGCCGGAGCGCCGTTTCCTGCGCTCCGGCGTTGCATTGGGGCCGCCGTCTACTCGATGCGGTCGACGTTGATGCCGACCGTAACCGCGCCGATCACCTGGTTGGTCGCCGGATCGACGATGCTGACGCTGGCCTGCGACTGCAGGGCCTGGGTCGATTCGTCCTTCTGGACCTTGTCGACGAACACCGTGCCGGGGCCGACCAGGAAGGTCTTCTTCCACTTGCCCTCGTCGCCCTGCCAGTAGTCGGAGGTGAGGTCGCTCTGGCCGACGTTGAGGCCCTTGTTGTCCATCACGAAGATCTCGGTGAACAGGCCGGCGCTGTCGGTCTTCACCTTCTTGAGAAACGCCGACAGCGCGTTGGAGAGCACGCCCTGGCTGAGCGGGCCGCCGCCCGACTTCACCTCGGCGCGCCACTGCTTGTCGAGCTTGTCGACGTCGGCCTGGGACAGGCCGGAGTTCTTCTGGTTCTGCGCCTTGATGGCGGAAACCATGGCGGGGTCGGCGAGCCAGGACATGACCTTGGCCTGGACGGCCTTCTTCACCGGGGCCACATGGGCCTCCTCGGCGAGGGCCGGCGTCATCGCACCGGCAAGGGCGATCACGATCGCACATGCATAAAAGCGCCTGAGCATGGGGAAACCTCCAAAAGTATCGAAATTGTTGGAACCGCATTACCACTTGCCGGTCGACTGTGGCCGGATACTGTTCCCATGGTTAAGGCGTAACGCTTTAAAAAAGAGTGAAATTGTCAGGTATTCACATTAAAAATGTGGATATTCCTGCAACCATCCCCGGCGCAGGAAAAAGCGCCCCGCCGGCGGGGCCCCGTGTGGGCGATGCGGCACGGCGCGGTGGGTCCGGCGTCCGCTGCCGGCTCAGGCGGCGCGCACGGTCTGGAGGAATTTCTCCATCTCGGTCCTGAGGGTGTCGCCGTGCTGCACCAGCACGGTGGCGGCTTCCAGCACCTGGTCGGTGGCCTGGCCGGTATCGCTGGCGGCCTGGGTGACGCCGGCGATGTTGTCGGTCACTTCCCGCGTGCCCGAGGCCGCCTGCTGCACGTTGCCGGCGATCTCGCGCGTCGCCGCGCCCTGCTCCTCGACGGCCGAGGCGATGGCGGTGGCGATCTCGCTGATCTCGGTGATGGTGGCGTCGATGCCGCGGATCGCCTCGACGGCCTCGGTGGTGGAGGTCTGGATCGCGGCGATCTGGCCGCCGATCTCCTCGGTGGCCTTGCCGGTCTGCGTCGCCAGGCTCTTGACCTCGCTGGCGACCACGGCGAAGCCCTTGCCGGCCTCGCCGGCGCGCGCCGCCTCGATGGTGGCGTTGAGCGCCAGCAGGTTGGTCTGGCTGGCGATGTCGTTGATCAGGCTGACCACCTCGCCGATCCTCTGCGCCGCTTCCACCAGCCCCTGCACCTTCTCGTTGGTCCTGCGGGCGTCCGCGACGGCCTGCTTGGCGATGGTGGTGGACTGGACGACCTGGCGGCCGATCTCCTCGATGGAGGCGGCGAGCTCTTCCGACGCGCTGGCCACGGTCTGTACGTTGGTCGAGGCCTGTTCGGCAGCGGCGGCGACGGCCGTGGCCTGGCGGCTGGTCTCCTCGGCCGTGGCCGACATGGCGCCGGCGGTGGACTGGAGGTGGGTGGCGGCGCCGCTGACCTCGGTCACCACCCTGCCCACCTGGGCCTCGAATGTGTCGGCAAGGCCGAGCATGGCCTTGTGCCGCGCCTCCTTGGCCCTGTCTTCGGCGGCGCGTTTTTCGTCCTCGGCCTGGCGCTTCTCTTCCGCACTGCGCTTGCGTTCGGCGGCGGCCTGTTGCTCCGCCTCCAGCCGCTCGGCGTGCATGCGCTCGGTTTCCACGAGGTTCTCCTTGAACACCTGAACCGCGCGGGACATTTCGCCGAGTTCGTCCCCCGCCGTGGTGCCGGAAATCTCGACCGTCAGGTCGCGTTGGGCGAGGCGCGCAATGTCGCCGGTCAGCTTGCGCATGGGCACGTTGATGCTGCGGGCGATCAGCCAGCCGGTGGCGAGGGACAGCACCAGAACGACGGCAACGAATGCCAGCAGGCCCTTGGTGGCGACGCGCTCGGTGGCAAGAAATGCCTCGTGCGCCCCCGCGTTCTGCTCATCGATGTATTCCGCGAGCCCGTCGATCGACGGCTGGATCTCGGACTGGATAAGCCCGATGGTCCGTACTGCCTCGCGCAGTTTCGTATCGGCGTCTGCGAACGCCCTGAAGTCGGCGATATAGCCGTCCATTACCTTCAGCAGTTCGCGCCTGGCGGACGGGGCGAAATCCATGTTGGTGAAGGCGCTCCCGAACTCCTTGCGGGCCAGCACGGCGGCGTCGACGAACCGCCGTTCGCCGTAGAGCATGTAGTCGCGCTCGCTGGCGCGCATGCGCATGACGATACCGGCCAGCGTGTCCATGCCGTCCAGTCCCAGCGTTTCCTCCACCTCGCCGGCCACCTTGCGCAGCCGGCCGGTCAGCCCCGACCTGGCGTCGAACCCGAGGCTTTTCTGGATGGCATAGACCCAGTCGAACTGCGCGACATAGCGCTGCAGCCCGTCCTTCGCGCCATCAATCAGCGATGCCGCGTCGGCAATAGCCTTCGCATCCCGCATCCTGGCGAGAATGTTCCGCGCCTCGTCCGCCTCGGCGGCGAAGGCCGTGCGCGCGTGCTCCTGCTTGTCGAGCAGAAATTCCTTCTCCAGCTGACGCATCTTCAGCGTGGCGGCGCGCAGTTTTCCGTTCAGGACGCTCAGGTCGGAGAATTCGGTCCCCCGCTGCTCCGCGCGCTCGATCATGGTCCATGCCGTGCCCAGCCCGACCGACATGCCCGCGATGGCCATAACCGTGATGGCGACCAGCGACCACAGCCGCGCCGTGATGGAGAAGCGGCGCAGGCCGCGGCGCATCATCCATGCCAGCCCTTCCTTTTTCCTTAGCCTGGTTTCTTCCGAAACGGTTGCGGCGTTTTTGTGGGCGGCGCTCTTGCGCCGGGAACGAAGCCGGGACAGCATCTTCGACGTTACCCCCTGACGATGGACACCCCGATGCACGGGAACGGTGAATGAGTTATTTCGCCGACAACGATTAATTCACCGTTAACCCGATAATTCATGGGTGAAACATTCGCTTGCGGCGCGGCGCGACGGCGCCCCGTCCGGAGCCCAGCCCAAATATCGCCATATTGCGCTGATAGCAGAACGCGCCGGGCGTTATCGGCGGGAGCCCCCGATTCCGCCACATGCTGTGGGCGCCTGCTGTGTTTGCTTACCACATATGGTATTTGTGTTATAGACGATCCTTACCGTGCAGCAACCGACGCGACGTCCATGGCAGGCCATTCCCAGTTCAAGAACATCATGCATCGCAAGGGCGCGCAGGATGCGAAGCGCGCCAAGGTCTTCACCAAACTGATCCGCGAGCTTGTGGTTGCGGCGCGGTCCGGACTGCCGGACCCGGAAATGAACCCCCGGCTTAAGGCCGCGATCGTCGCCGCCAGGGCCGTCAACATGCCCAAGGACAACATCGAACGCGCCATCAGGCGTGCCACCGGCGAGGGCGAGGGCGATGCCTATGAGCAGATCCGCTATGAAGGATACGGTCCGGGCGGGGTGGCGATCATCGTCGAGGCGCTGACCGACAACCGCAACCGTACCGCCAGCGAGGTGCGCACCGCCTTCACCAGGCATGGCGGGTCTCTGGGCGAGACCAACAGCGTCGCCTTCCAGTTCGAGCGCGTCGGCGCCATCGACTACCCCGCCGCCGCCGCCACCGCCGATGCCATGTTCGAGGCAGCGCTCGAGGGCGGCGCCGCCGACGTGGAAACGACGGCCGACGGGCACGAGGTGATCTGCGCGCCCGACGATCTGAACGCCGTGCGCGAGACGCTGGAAGGCAGGTTCGGCGAACCCGAGCGGGCGGCGCTGATCTGGCGTCCCAACATCACCGTGCCGCTGGATCCGGAAAAGGCGGAGCAGGTGTTCAGGCTGATCGAGGCGCTCGACGACAGCGATGACGTGCAGACCGTGTCGGCCAATTACGATGTCGACGACGCGCTCATGGCGAAGCTGACCGCATGACCGGCGCGACGGACCGGCGCGGGGCGATGCGGCTTCTCGGGCTTGATCCCGGTCTTCGCATCACCGGCTGGGGCGTTATCGCGGTGGAGGGCAACCGGCTGAGCCATCTGGCCGATGGTGCCATCCGCATCGGCGACGACGACGATCTCGCCGGACGGCTTGCCGCGCTGCACCGGGCGCTGGCGGCGCTGATCGACGAGTGGGCGCCGGACGAGGCGGCGGTGGAGGAGACATTCGTCAACCGCAATCCGCAATCGACGCTAAGGCTGGGCCAGGCGCGCGGGGTGGTGATGCTGGCGCCGGCGCTGGCCGGCGTGCCGGTTTACGAGTACCCCGCGAACCTGGTGAAGAAGTCGCTGGTGGGTGCCGGCCACGCCGCCAAGCAGCAGGTGAGCATGATGGTGAAGACGCTGCTGCCCGGCGCGGTGCTGGCGACGCCGGACGCGGCGGATGCGCTGGCGGTGGCGGTGTGCCACGCCCATCACCGGGCAAGCCGTCTGCGCATCGTCGCCGGCATGGCTGCGGCCGGCGCCGGCTGAAGGAAGGGGACGCGCCATGATCGCCAAGCTCACCGGCCTGGTCGATTCCGCGGGCGAGGACAGCGCCGTCATCGACGTGGCGGGCGTCGGCTATCTGGTCTTCGCTTCGGGCCGTACGCTGCGCTGGCTAGCCGCCCAGACCGGACGCGTGTCGCTGGCGGTGGAAACCCACGTGCGCGAGGACCACATCCACCTCTACGGATTCGCCGACGATCTGGAACGCGACTGGTTCTGCCTGCTCACCACCGTGCAGGGGGTGGGGGCGCGCGTCGCGCTGGCAATCCTCACCGCGCTGACCCCCGACCAGCTCGCCGACGCGGTACTGGCGCAGGACAAGGTCCAGATCGCCCGCGCCCAGGGAGTGGGACCCAAGCTCGCCCAGCGGGTGACCAGCGAACTCAAGGACAGGGTGGAGCGGATGGCCGTGGTGCGCCACGTGGCGTTTGCCGCCGCCGGCGCCGTCGTCGAGACCGGGACACTGCCCGACGCGGTCTCGGCGCTGGTCAATCTCGGCTACCGGCGGGGCGATGCGTTCGGCGCCGTCTCCGCCGCGGCGCGCAAGCTCGGCGACCAGGCAACCGTCGAGGCGCTGGTGCGCGCCGGCCTCAAGGAACTCGGCACATGAGCGACAACCGCGTGGTCGCCGCCGACCTCGCCGATACGGATTCCGGCGAGGCCACGCTGCGGCCGCAGACGCTGGACGACTTTACCGGCCAGCCGCAGCTCTGCGCGAACCTGCGCGTGTTCATTGCCGCCGCGCGGGCGCGGGGCGAACCGCTCGACCACGTGCTGCTCTACGGGCCGCCCGGACTCGGCAAGACGACGCTGGCGCAGATCGTGGCGCGCGAGCTCGGGGTCGGGTTCCGCGCCACCTCGGGTCCCGTCATCGCGCGCGCCGGCGACCTCGCCGCCATCCTCACCAACCTCGAGCCGCGCGACGTGCTGTTCATCGACGAGATCCACCGGCTTGCCCCGGCGGTGGAGGAGATCCTCTATCCCGCCATCGAGGACTTCAAGCTGGACCTCGTGATCGGCGAGGGGCCGGCGGCGCGCTCGGTGCGCATCGACCTGCAGCCATTCACCCTGATCGGCGCCACCACGCGCTCGGGCCTCATCGCCACGCCGCTGCGCGACCGCTTCGGCATTCCGCTGCGGCTCAACTTCTACGAAGCCGAAGAGCTGGAGAAGATCGTCCGCCGCGGCGCCAGGATCCTCGGCGCCGCGCTCACCGCCGACGGCGCGCGCGAGATCGCGCGGCGTTCGCGCGGCACGCCGCGCGTGGCGGGCCGGCTGCTGCGCCGGGTGCGCGACTTCACCGCCGTCGAAGGGGTATCGCCCATCGATGCGCGCGCCGCCGACGCCGCGCTGTCGCGCATCGAGGTGGACCGGCTCGGGCTCGACGCCATGGACCGGCGTTACCTGCTGTGCATCGCCGAGGGACACGGCGGCGGCCCGGTGGGGGTCGACACGCTGGCCGCGGCGCTCTCCGAGCAGCGCGACGCCATCGAAGAGGTGATCGAGCCGTTCCTCATCCAGCAGGGTATGGTGATGCGTACCTCGCGCGGGCGCATGGTGACGGAGGCGGGGTTCCGCCATCTCGGCCTGGCGCCGCCCAGGGCCGCGCTGGCCCAGCTCGACCTGCTCGCCGCCGAGGAGACCGGGGATGCGGACTGAGCCGCAGATCCTTGAGCCGGAGCCGTGCGGCCCGGAATCCGGCGACATCGCCGACGGCGCGCACCGCTATCCGCTGCGCGTCTATTACGAGGACACCGACGTCGGCGGCGTGGTCTATTACGCCAACTACCTGCGCTATGCCGAGCGTGCGCGCACCGAGATGCTGCGCGCCGTCGGCTACGCGCCGCGCCGGCTGAAGGACGAGCACGGCATCGAGTTCGCCGTGCATCGCTGCGAGGTGGACTATCTGCGCCCGGCGCGGCTCGACGACGCGCTCTGCGTCGTGACCGGCAACATCGAGCTGGAAGCCGCCAGCCTGTGGGCGGACCAGGTGGTGCGCCGCGGCACCGACGATCTGGTGCGGCTGCGCCTGCGCCTCGCCTGTCTCGGCGCGGACGGCCGCCCGTCGCGCCTGCCACAGAACCTTCGTGCCGCCCTGGCGCCCCTCGCTCGGACGGACCGCGCCACAACAGGGAACCGGGGCTGATACATGGAACAAACCGCAGTCGAGTCCGCCGCCCTTGCCGGATCCGTCGCCCGCGACCTTTCGGTGTGGGGGCTGTTCCTGCAGGCCGACATCGTGGTCAAGATCGTGATGCTGATGCTGGTGCTGGCCTCGTTCTGGTGCTGGGCCATCATCTTCGAGAAGATCATCCGGCTGCGCCGGCTGTGGGGTCAGGCAGGGGCGTTCGAGGAGGCGTTCTGGTCCGGCGGGTCGCTCGAGGACCTTTATGATCGCATGGGCAACCATCCCACCGATCCCATGTCGTCCATCTTCGTCGCCGCCATGCGCGAATGGCGGCGGTCGGCGGCCAAGGGGCTGGCGGAAGGCGAGCACAAGGCGGCGCTCGGCCACCGCATCGAACGGGTGATGCACATCACGCTCGGGCGCGAGATGGACCACCTCGAGCGCTACATGTCCTTTCTTGCCTCGGTCGGATCGACGGCGCCGTTCATCGGGCTGTTCGGCACGGTGTGGGGTATCATGAACAGCTTCCAGGCCATCGCCCTGTCCAAGGACACCTCGCTGGCCGTGGTGGCGCCGGGCATCGCCGAGGCGCTGTTTGCCACTGCGCTGGGGCTGGTTGCCGCCATTCCCGCGGTGGTCGCCTACAACAAGATCTCCACCGACGTCGGCCGCTATGCCTCGCGCCTGGAAGCCTTCGCCGGCGAGTTCTCCGCCATCCTGTCGCGCCAGTTCGAAGAGAGGGGCTGAGGGTCCGGCCATGGCGATGGATATGGGTCAAATCGGCGGCGGTCTTCCGGGACGGCGCTACAAACGCGCTCCCCAGATGAGCCAGATCAACGTCACCCCCATGGTGGACGTGATGCTGGTGCTGCTGGTGGTGTTCATGATCACGGCGCCGCTGCTCACCGTCGGCGTGCCGGTGGATCTGCCGAAGACGTCCGCCGGGCGTCTGCTCGGCCAGGACGAGCCGCTGGTCATCTCGGTCAACAACGAGGGCAAGCTGTTCCTGCAGGAGACCGAGCTGCAGCTCGACCGGCTCGTGCCGCGGCTGCTCGCCATCACCGAGAACAAGAAGGACACCCGCATCTTCCTGCGCGGCGACCGGGCCATCGCCTACGGCCGCGTGATGGAGGTGATGGGGGCCATGAACCGCGCCGGGTTCACCCGTGTCGCGCTGGTGACCGAACAGCCGAAGCAACCGGTTCCTCGGTCGGGAGGCAGGCGATAATCCATGCGCAAGGCGGCGATCATTTCGGCTTGCGTGCACGTGCTGGTGATCGCACTGGTCTATTTCGGCGTGCCGTCGCTGTTCCGCCCGAGGCCGGTGGCGGATGCGCCGGTGGCGGTGGAACTGGTGGCGTCGCTGGACCAGCCGCCCGCGGAAACGCCGGCGCCGCCCAAAGCCAAACCGCCGCCGCCGCCCAAGGTGGAGCCGCCGCCGCCGTCGCCGCCGGCCCCCGCCATCGTCGAGGCGCCGCCGCCGCCCGAGGCGGTGCCGTTGCCGGCGGAAAAGCCCAAGCCGAAACCGAAACCGGTGGCAAAGCCCAAGCCGCCGCCCAAGCCGGCCGCCAAGGTGGCTGCCGCGCCGCCGGCGCCCGTGCCGCGCCGCAAGCCGAGGCCGCCGCCCGACCAGTTCCAGACCCTGCTGAAGAACCTTGCCAAGGAAAAGCGCACGGCGAACCACGACCAGGCGAAGAAGGCGGAGAAGAAGCCGGCGCCGGCCGAGGCAGAGCCGTTCGACGCGCAGAAGCTGGTCGCCGCCCTCAACGTGCCGTCCCGGCGCACTTCCATCGACCGGCAGCGGCTGGGATCGACGCTCGCCGCCATGGTCAAGCAGCAGGTGACGCCATGCTGGTCCATTCCCGGCGGCGCCAAGGATGTCCAGGACATGAAGATCGCGGTGCGCATTCAGCTCAATCCCGACGGCACGCTGCGCGGGGCGCCGCGCCTCGAGGACGCCCGCCGGCTGCAGGCCGACCCGTTCTACCGGGCGGTGGCGGAAAGCGCGCTGCGGGCGCTCCGCAACCCGCGCTGCAGCCCGCTGAGGCTGCCGCTAGACCAATACGATATATGGAAGGACATCACCTTCCTTTTCGAACCCGGCGAGGCGCTTGGACAATGAATCCGGAAAAGACCGACACAAGGCGATTCTTCCCACCCGTTTCTGTCCGCCGCGTCCGGTGGCTGCTGCGGGGTACCCTTGCCGTGGCGGCGGCGCTGACGACGGTGCCCCTGCTGGCGCCGTCACCCGCCGGGGCCGAACTGCGCGTCGATATCACCCGCGGCAAGATCGAGCCGCTGCCCATCGCGATCCCGGACTTCTTCGGCGGCGGCCCGGCGGCGGCCTACGGACGCAATGTCGCCCGTGTGGTGGCGGCCGACCTGGAGCGCTCGGGGCTGTTCCGGCCGCTCGATGCGCGCGCCTTCATCCAGTCGGCGGAATCGCTCAGGGTGCGCCCGCGCTTCGGCGACTGGCGCCTGGTCAACGCCCAGGCGCTGGTGGTGGGCTCGGCCGAACTGCGCGAGGACGGCCAGCTGCGCGTCGAGTTCCGCCTGTGGGACACCTTCGCCGAGCAGCAGATGGTGGGGTTGCGCTCGGACACCCAGCCGGGCAACTGGCGGCGCATCGCCCACATCATCGCCGACGCCATCTACAAGCGCGTCACCGGCGAGGACGGCTATTTCGATACCCGCGTCGTGTATGTAGCCGAATCGGGCCCGGCGCGGCAGCGCGTCAAGCGGCTGGCCATCATGGACCAGGACGGCGCCAACCACCGCTTCCTGACCGACGGTGCCGAGCTGGTGCTGACCCCGCGCTTTTCGCCCACCGCGCAGGAGATCACCTACCTTTCCTACGCACAGGGCCGGCCGCGGGTCTACATCTACAATATCGACACCGGTCAGCGGGAAATGCTGGGCGACTTCCCCGGCATGACCTTTGCGCCCCGCTTCTCGCCCGACGGCAACCGGGTCGTCATGTCCATGGCACAGGACGGAAATTCCGACATCTATGCCATGGATTTGCGCACGCGGCGGGTGCAGCGGCTGACCAGCCATCCGGCCATCGACACATCGCCCAGCTATTCGCCGGACGGGCGCCGGGTCGTGTTCAATTCCGACCGCGGCGGCGCGCAGCAGCTCTACGTGATGGACGGCGACGGGCGCTCGGCACGCCGCATCAGCTTCGGCGCCGGGCGCTACGCGACGCCGGTATGGTCGCCGCGCGGCGACCTGATCGCCTTCACCCGCATGAGCGGTGGCCGGTTTTCCATCGGCGTGATGCGGCCGGACGGCTCGGGCGAGCGCATCCTCACCGACGGGTTCCTGGTGGAAGGCCCCACATGGTCGCCCAACGGTCGCGTCCTGATGTATTTCCGCCAGGAAAAGTCGGGAGAAAGCGGCGGCGGCGAGCCGCGCCTGTACTCCATCGACCTGACGGGGTACAACGAACGCGAGATCGCGACGCCGACCTCGGCGTCGGATCCGGCATGGTCGCCGCCCAAGCCGTGATGGGCGCGGCGACGATGCAGGCGGGCACGGGCGTGCCGGTGGGCAGGGACAGGCAGTCGCGAGATGTCACGCGGATATCACGTGGCAGTCTTGTCACTTGGCGCAGGGCAACCATATATTCGGCAATTCTTGCCGAAGTCCTTGCGCAGGACGTCGATTTAACGGGGGATAACTGAAATGCGGTGGACGACTGTAATTACGCTGCTGGCGGGCCTGGCGCTTGCCGCGTGCGAGACGGCTTCGGAGGGCTCGGGATCGGCAACCGGTGCGGGCGCTGCGGGCGCCGACGCGGCCGGCGCCAAGAGCGGCATCGAGAACCAGCAGCTCGCGGCGCGCACGACCGGGCCGCGCGCCGGGTCGCAGGAGGATCTGGTGGTCAATGTCGGCGACCGGGTGCTCTTCGACTTCGACTCCTACGCGCTGCGCCCCGATGCGCGCGCCATGCTGGAGAAGCAGGCGGCCTGGCTGCAGCAGAACCGTACCGTGACGGTGACCATCGAAGGTCATGCCGACGAGCGCGGCACGCGCGAATACAACCTGGCGCTGGGCGAGCGGCGGGCCAACGCGGCGCGCGACTACCTGGTGGCGCTGGGCATCGACCCGAACCGGATCAAGACCATCTCCTACGGCAAGGAACGGCCGGTCGACGCCCGCTCCACCGAGGATGCGTGGTCGAAGAACCGCCGCGATGTGCTCGTGGTCAACAACTGACGCTGCATGCCGCCCCGATTTTGCCGTGATCGTGGCCTAGTCAACGTGGCGGCGGCAACCGGCATCGGCCGCGCGGTGCGCCACAGCCAGTGAGGACCATGTCCAACCGTTCCCTGCGCGTGACCGTGGCGCTTCTCGCCGGCGTTCTCTGGATGGCGGCGCAGTCCGGGCCTGCCCTGGCGCAGTCGACGCAGATGCAGGAACTGCTCAACCGCATCGAGCGGCTGCAGCAGGAGCTTACCACCCTGCAAGGCTACGTCTATCGCGGGGCGACGCCGCCGGCCGGCCGCGCGGTCCCGGTTCCTGCGGCGCCCGGCGGCGAGGCGGGCGGTCCGGTGGTGGCGCAGCTTTCCGTACGCATCACCCAGCTGGAAAACGAGATTCGCCGCCTGACGGGGCAGAACGAGGAATTCGGTCACGCCATCCGCCAGATCCAGGCGCGGCTGGACAAGCTGGTTACCGACGTGGACACGCGGCTTTCCGCGCTGGAGCGGCGCGCCGGTCCTCCCGCCGGTGCCGAGCCTGCCAGCGACGCCGGCGCTTTCTCGGGCGCCGGCGCGCCGCCGCCCGCGCCGCCGGGCGCCGCCGCGTCAACGGGGACGGCCCCGGGGCCGCGGGTGATCGGCCAGCTTCGCGTCGATCCGGCTACGGGCCAGCCCGTGCCCGCGCCACCCGGCCCCGCGCCTGCCGCCACCCAGCGGCAACAGGCGACGCCGCCCGGCGAAACGCCGGAACAAATGTACGAGCGCGCCCAGACCCTGCTGCTCAAGGAGCAGAACGTGGCCGAGGCGGAAAAGGTCCTGCGCGCCTTCCTCGCCGCCCACCCCGGGCATTCGCTCGCCGCCAACGCCCATTACTGGCTGGGTCGCACCTACTTCGTACGCAAGGACTATACCCAGGCGGCGATCACCTTCGCCGAAGGATTCCAGAAATACCCGAAGAGCGACAAGGCGCCGGCGAACCTGCTCAACCTCGGCATGTCGCTGGCGCGCCTCGACAGGGTCCGCGAGGCGTGCACCGCCTTCCAGCGCCTGACGCAGAACTTCCCCGACGCCGATGCCGTCGTCAAGCGACGGGTGGTGGGCGAGCGCCAGCGCGCCAAGTGCCGCTAGGCCGTTTCGCTGCGTGGAACCGCGCCGGCCCACGGCCCCGTCTGCCGACCCCGCTGCGGTCGAGGTCGCCTTCGCGGCGGCCATGGACCGGCTCGGCCCGTTCGAGCCGGCGCCTGCGCTGGCCGTCGCCTGTTCGGGCGGGCGCGACAGCATGGCGCTGGCGCTGCTCGCCGACCGTTGGGCGCGGGCGCGTCGTGGCCGTGCGGTAGCGCTGGTGGTGGATCACGGGCTACGGACCGAAGCGCGCGCCGAGGCCCGTCTCGCCCGGCGGCGGCTGACGGCGGCGGGCGTGGAAAGCCGCCTGCTCGTATGGCGCGGGGCCAAGCCCGGCACCGGCATCCAGGCGGCGGCGCGCACCGCGCGCTACCGGCTGCTGGAGGGCTGGTGCGCGCGCAACGGCGTTCTTCACCTGCTCGCCGCGCACCAGCGCGACGACCAGGCGGAAACCGTGCTGTTCCGTCTGGCGCGCGGCAGCGGACCCGACGGGCTTGCCGGCATTCCGGCGCTGGCCGAGCGCGCCGCCGTGCGCCTGCTGCGCCCGCTGCTGGGCGTGTCGCGCGCGGCGCTGGGCGACTGGCTCGCTGCCCGCGGCGCGGAGTGGATCGACGATCCGTCCAACCGCGATCCCGCTTTCGCGCGCGTGCGCATCCGCGGCCTTCTGCCGGCCCTGGAAAAGGAAGGGCTCGGCGCGGACGCGCTCTGCGCCAGTGCGGCGCGCATGGCGGCATCGCGCGCCACGCTGGAAGCCGCCGTCGCGCGGCTGCTGGCGCAGGCGGCGGTCTGTCCGCAGGGTTATGCCCGTATCCCGCGCGCAGCGCTGGCCGACGCGCCGCCCGCGATTGCGCGGCGCGCGCTGGCGGCGCTTCTCGGCTGTATCGGCGGCGGCGCCTACCCGCCGCGCGGCGCGAGGCTCGACGCGCTGTATGCCGCCATCGCCGCGCCGCCGTTCCGCGGTCGCACGCTGGCCGGATGTCGCGTTCTCGCCGAGCCGGGCGGGGATGGCGACGGGTTGCTGGTGGTGCGCGAGCCGCGCGCGGCGGCGGAGAAGCTTACGCTCGCACCGGGCGAGGAAGTTCTGTGGGACGGCCGTTTCCGTATCCGGCTTGCCGGCGGCCGCGCCACCGTTGCCGCGCTCGGTGCCGACGGGTGGGCCGAACTGGTACGTCGCGCGCCGCACCTGCGCGGGTGCAAGGTTCCGCCGCCGGCGCGACCTGCCCTGCCGGCGTTGCGCGACCGTTTCGGGCTCGTGGCGGTGCCGCATCTCGGCTATGGACGGGTTTCGCGGAAAGCTGTTAGCCTTAAGGGAATTCAGGTGCTTTTCCGCCCCGCCCGTGCGCTTTGTCCGGCGGAGTTTCCGGTTGCTTAACCGGATAGGCACACTATCTATGTAAGGGGCAGGGCGTCATGGGCCACCATACTGTCGTTGGGACAGATGGGGTCGTCGGACAGGTAGGATCCTAATCGTGAGTAATTTCGGCAAGAACCTGGCGCTCTGGGTCATCATCGGCCTGCTGTTGGTGGCGCTGTTCAACCTGTTTCAGCAGCCGGGGCAGCGCGGCGGCCAGTTGGGCATTCCGTTCTCGGAATTCATCGCCGAGGTGACCAACGGCCAGGTGCGCGAGGTGACCATCAAGGGTCACAACATCGCCGGCTACTACACCGACGGCCGCGCGTTCTCCACCTACGCGCCGGACGATCCGCAGCTTGTCGAGCGGCTGAGCAAGCGCGGCGTGGTGATCAAGGCGGTTCCCACCGACGACGGCTCGCCGTCGCTGGTGCAGATCCTGATCTCGTGGTTCCCGATGCTGCTGCTCATCGGCGTGTGGATCTTCTTCATGCGCCAGATGCAGTCGGGCGGCGGCAAGGCCATGGGCTTCGGCAAGTCGCGGGCCCGGCTGCTGACCGAGCGTGCCGGGCGCGTCACCTTCGAGGACGTGGCCGGCATCGACGAGGCCAAGGTCGAGCTGGAAGAGGTGGTGGAGTTCCTGCGCGATCCGCAGAAGTTCCAGCGCCTCGGCGGCAAGATTCCCAAGGGCGTGCTGCTGGTCGGTCCGCCGGGCACCGGCAAGACGCTGCTCGCTCGCGCCATCGCCGGCGAGGCCAACGTGCCGTTCTTCACCATCTCGGGCTCCGATTTCGTCGAGATGTTCGTCGGCGTCGGCGCCAGCCGCGTGCGCGACATGTTCGAGCAGGGCAAGAAGAACGCGCCCTGCATCATCTTCATCGACGAAATCGACGCGGTCGGCCGTCATCGCGGCGCCGGACTCGGCGGCGGCAACGACGAGCGCGAACAGACCCTGAACCAGCTTCTGGTCGAGATGGACGGCTTCGAGACGAACGAGGGCGTCATTCTCATCGCCGCCACCAACCGGCCCGACGTGCTCGACCCGGCGCTGCTGCGTCCCGGCCGCTTCGACCGCCAGGTGGTGGTGCCCAACCCCGACGTGCTCGGCCGCGAGAAGATCCTCAAGGTCCACATGCGCAAGGTGCCGCTGGCGCCCGACGTCGACGCGCGGGTGATCGCGCGCGGCACCCCCGGCTTCTCCGGCGCCGACCTCGCCAACCTTGTCAACGAGGCGGCGCTGCTGGCGGCACGGCGCAACAAGCGCCTGGTCACCATGGCCGAGTTCGAGGACGCCAAGGACAAGGTGATGATGGGCGCCGAGCGGCGCTCCATGGTGATGACCGAGGAGGAGAAGCTCAACACCGCCTATCACGAGGCGGGCCACGCGCTGGTGGCGTTGCGGGTGCCCAAGCACGATCCGCTGCACAAGGTCACCATCATACCGCGCGGCCGCGCGCTCGGCGTCACCATGTCGCTGCCGGAAAAGGATCGCTACGGCTATTCGAAGGTCGAGCTGACCTCGCGGCTCGCCATGATGTTCGGCGGCCGGCTGGCGGAAGAAATCGTCTTCGGTCCGGACAACGTGACCACCGGCGCCGGCGACGACATCCGCCGCGCCACCGACCTGGCGCGGCGCATGGTCACCGAGTATGGATTCTCCGATAAGCTCGGGCCGCTGCGCTATAACGACAACGAGGAGGAGGTCTTCCTCGGCCACTCGGTCGCCCAGCGCAAGAACGTCTCCGACGCCACCGCCAAGCTGATCGACGAGGAGGTGCGCGAGATCATCGACACGGCGTCCGAAACCGCGCGGCGCATTCTGACCGAGAACCGCGCCGGGCTCGATTCCATCGCCAACGCGCTGATGGAATTCGAGACGCTGACGGGCGAGGAGATCAAGGCGCTGCTGCGCGGCGAGCCCGTCGTGCGACCGACGGATGAAACCCCGCCCGACCGCAAGGGCCGCTCGTCGGTGCCCACTACCGGCGGCAAGCCGCGCAGGGCGGACGATGGCGAGCCCGGCCTCGAGCCCGAGCCGCAGCCCGGCACCTGACCGGCGCCGCGCGCCGCTCCCCCCTGACGCCATGCGCGTGACGCAAAGCCCCGGCCTGCCCCGGGGTTTTCGTCTTTCCGACGATCCGGCCGCGCCGCCCGGGTTGCGCCCCGTCGGGCTGGCGGGCGGGGCCGCGGCGCGCGCCCTGGTGCAAGGCGGCCAGGGCGAGTTCCTCGCCGGCGGCCCGCTCGCATTTGCCGCCGTCGAGGCGCTGCTGCCGGGCGCCGACGGCGGGCTTGTCGTGGCGGCAGCCACCCTCGGTGCGCTGGAACGCTGGGCCGGCGAGGAGGGCGAGCCGTTGCCCGCCCGGGTGACGGCGCTGCTCGACCGGATCGCGGCTCCGCGCGCGCCCTTCGCCGGGCTCGTCCTCGACCGGCCGCGCATTGCCGGCATCGTCAATGTCACCCCGGACAGCTTTTCCGACGGCGGCGCCTTCGCCACTGCCGCCCGGGCCATCGCCCGGGGCCGGGCGCTCGCCGCCGCTGGGGCCGACATCATCGACGTGGGCGGGGAATCCACGCGGCCGGGCAGCGATCCCGTGCCGGAGGAACTGGAACTGGACCGCGTGCTGCCGGTCATCGGGGCGCTGGCCGGCGACGGGCTCGTCGTTTCGGTGGATACCCGCCGTCCCGCCGTCATGCGCGCGGCCGTCGCCGCCGGGGCGCGCATCGTCAACGACGTGAGCGCCCTCGGCGCTCCCGGAGCGGTGCAGGCGGTGGCGGAAACCGGGGCGTCCGCCGTCCTCATGCACATGCAGGGCAGCCCCGCTACCATGCAGGCGGCTCCCCGCTATGACCATGCCCCGTGGGAGGTCTATCGCTTTCTCCACGGGCGGGTGGCGGCGTGCGTGGCGGCCGGCATCGGGCGCGAGCGCCTCGCCGTCGATCCGGGCATCGGGTTCGGTAAGGATTGCGGCCATAATGTGGCATTGCTCGACGGATTCGCCCTGCTGCACGGTACCGGATGCGCGGTGATGGCCGGGGTGTCGCGCAAGAGCTTCATCGGCCGGCTCGACGGCGGCGCCGCGCCGGCGGCGCGGCTGCCGGGCACCCTCGCCGCGACCGTGCAGGCGGCCGACCGGGGGGTACAGCTTCACCGGGTACACGACGTGGCGGAGGCGCGCCAGGCGCTGGCGGTCTGGCGCGCGGTTGCGCTGGCCGGTTAACCGGGAATCAAGGTTTTCTTTACACTGTTCCCTCCCCGGGATTAAACATCGGCCTTCCGGTCCGATGGTCCGGACGGAAGGGTTGGAAAGTGCCATGACGCGCAAGCTGTTCGGCACCGACGGGATTCGCGGTACCGCCAATACCGAGCCGATGACAGCCGCGACGGCGCTGCGGGTCGGCATGGCGGCAGGCCGTCTGTTCACCCGCGGTGACCACCGGCACACCGTGGTGATCGGCAAGGACACGCGGCTGTCCGGCTATATGCTGGAGCCGGCGCTGACCGCCGGCTTCATCGGCGTCGGCATGGACGTGATCATGGTCGGGCCGGTGCCGACCCCGGCGGTGGCCATGCTGGCGCGCAGCCTGCGCGCCGATCTCGGCGTGATGATCTCCGCCTCGCACAACGCCTACCACGACAACGGCATCAAGCTGTTCGGTCCCGACGGCTACAAGCTGTCCGACGAGACCGAGGCCGAGATCGAGGCGCTGATCGACAACGGGCTGAACCACGGGCTTGCCGAACCGGCCCGTCTCGGCCGCGCCAAGCGGCTTGAGGACGTGCAGGGCCGCTACATCGAGTTTGCCAAGAACACCTTCCCCAAGGGGCTGCGGCTCGACGGGCTCAGGATCGTGATCGATTGCGCCCACGGCGCCGCCTACAGGGTGGCGCCTGCGGCGCTGTGGGAGCTGGGCGCCGACGTGATCCCGCTCGGCGTCAAGCCCGACGGGTTCAACATCAACCGCGACTGCGGCAGCACCTCCACCACCGAGATGTGCCGCGCCGTGGTGGAGCACGGCGCCGATCTCGGCATCGCGCTCGACGGCGACGCCGACCGCGTGCTGCTGGCCGACGAGAAGGGACGCATGATCGACGGCGACCAGGTGATGGGCATGGTCGCCGATTGCTGGCGGCGCAGCGGCCGACTGCAGGGCAACGGCATCGTCGCTACCGTCATGTCCAACCTCGGGCTGGAGCGCTTCCTGAAAAAGATCGGGCTGCCGCTGATCCGCACCCAGGTGGGCGACCGCTACGTGGTCGAGCATATGCGCGAGTTCGGCTTCAACGTGGGCGGCGAGCAATCCGGGCACATCATCCTGCTCGACTATAACACCACCGGCGACGGGCTGATCGCGGCGCTGGAGGTGCTGGCCGGCATCGTGCGCTCGGGCCAGCCGGCGAGCGAGGTATGCCGCGTGTTCGAGCCGCTGCCGCAGCTCCTGCGCAACGTGCGCTACAACGGAACGCTGCCGCTCGACTCCGATACGGTGAAGAAGGCGATCAAGGCCGGTGAAGCGAAGCTCGGCACCGCCGGCCGGCTGCTGATCCGCAAGTCGGGCACCGAGCCCGTCGTGCGGGTGATGGCCGAGGGCGAAAGCGAAACGGTGATCGACAGCGTGGTGTCCGACATCTGCGCTGCGGTCGAACGCGTGGCCGGGTAAGGGCGGTCGTATGGCGCTTTGCGGCCGCGTGCTGATCGTCGCCGGCTCCGACTCGGGCGGCGGCGCCGGAATCCAGGCGGACATAAAGGCCGTCAGCGCGCTTGGCGCCTTTGCCGCCACCGCCATTACCGCGCTCACCGCGCAGAACACGCAGGGGGTACACGGGGTTTTCCCGGTGCCGCCCGACTTCATCGCCCGGCAGATCCACGTGGTTCTGACGGACATCGGCGCCGACTGCATCAAGACCGGCATGCTGCACGACGCGCCGGTCATCGAGGCCGTTGCCGCCGCCATCGCCGCTGATGCGCCGGACGTGCCGCTGGTGGTCGACCCGGTGATGGTGGCCAAGGGCGGTGCGGCGCTGCTGCAGCAGGACGCGGTGGCGGCGCTGAAGGAAATTTTGCTGCCGCGCGCGACGGTGCTGACCCCCAACGTGCCCGAAGCCGAGGCCCTGACCGGGCGCAGGCTGCGCGGCGCCGATGACATGGCAGCCATGGCCGCGGCGCTGCTGGCGCTGGGGCCGAAGGCGGTGCTGCTCAAGGGCGGCCACATGGACGGGCCGGTGGTGCGCGACCTGCTGGTCAGCGCATCGGGCAGCCGCGCGTTCGACAATGCGCGCATCGACACGCCGCACACCCACGGCACCGGCTGCACGCTCGCCTCGGCCATCGCCGCCGGTCTGGCCCAGGGCATGGCGCTGGAGCCCGCGGTGGCGCGCGCCGAGGCCTATCTGCACGAGGCCATCCGCACCGCGCCCGGCCTCGGTCGCGGCCACGGCCCGGTGCAGCACCTGCACACCGTGCGCCCGTTCCGGCCGGGTTGATGCCGCGCATCCCGCTCTGTCAGGTCGACGCCTTCGCCGACGCGCCGTTCGCCGGCGATCCCGCCGCAGCGTGTCGGCTGGAAAGCTGGCCCGACGATGCCACCCCGCGGGCCATCGCGGCGGAGAACACCCTGGCGGAAACCGCTTTCCTTGCGCGCACCGCCATCGGCGGACGCCGCACGCTCTACCTCGAAGGCGCCATTTCCGTTTAGCGGCTGTCGCGGGCGGGCACGGGCGCCAGCGGGGCGCGGTCGAGGAACTTGCGCCGGTCCTCCTCGTTGATCATGCCGAGGATCACCTTGCGGTAGCCTTCCACCGCCTCGGCGCCGGCCTCGCGGTAGGCGCGGGCGATGCGTTCGCGCTGGCTCCGGGTGAGCTGGCGCTCCAGCCCGGTGCCCTCTTCGGTCAGCTTCAGCAGCCGCTGCCGGCGGTCGCGCTCGCCCTGCTCCTGGATGATGAAGCCCTCGTTCACCAGCTGGCCGAGCACCCGCGACAGGGACTGCTTGGTGATCTTCAGGATGCCGAGCAGTTCGGAAACGGTAATGCCCGGATTGCGGCCGACGAAATAGATGACCCGGTGATGGGCCCGGCCGAACCGGTACTTCGACAGGATGGCGTCGGGTTCGGCGGTGAAATCCCGGTAGGCATAGAACACCAGCTCGATGCCCTGGCGCAGTTCTTCCTCGCGCAGGAACAGGGGGTTTACGCCACCGGATTTTATGTCAGCCATGTTGACATATATGCCCGCGAATGATACCCAGAGCAACCCGATTCCGAAATATTATGTCGCGTTATCGGCTTGCTCCTGAGGCCCGCTTTCCATGCTCAATTTCGAAGATCAGGACGGACAGATCTGGTACGACGGTGCGCTTCGTCCCTGGCGCGATGTCACCCTGCATGTGCTGAGCCACGGGCTGCACTACGGAAGCTGCGTGTTCGAGGGCGAGCGGGTCTATAACGGCCGCGTTTTCCGCTTGCGCGAACACAGTCAGAGGTTGATCGACTCCGGAAAACTGCTCGGTTTCGAGATTCCGTATTCGCTGGCCGAGATCGAGCGCGCCACCATGGAAACCGTGAAGGCGCAGGGCTTTGCCGACGCCTATGTGCGTCCGGTCGCCTGGCGTGGCAGCGAGCAGATGGGCGTCTCGGCGCAGAAGAGCAGGATCCACCTCGCTATCGCGGTGTGGGAGTGGCCGTCCTACTTCTCTCCGGAAGCGAAGATGAAGGGCATCCGCCTCGCCTGGGCCCAATGGAAGCGTCCGTCGCCGGAGTGCGAACCGGTGAAGTCCAAGGCGGCCGGGCTCTACATGATCTGCACGCTGAGCAAGCATGCCGCAGAAGCCAAGGGCTTCGACGACGCGCTGATGCTCGACTGGCGCGGCCGGCTGGCGGAGACCACCGGCGCCAACCTGTTCCTGGTGATGGACGGCGCGCTGCACACGCCGGTCCCCGACTGCTTTCTCGACGGTATCACCCGGCGTTCGGTGATCGCCCTGGCGAAGGAGCGCGGCATCCGCATCCACGAACGCGCCATCATGCCGGACGAACTCAAGGACGCGGACGAGATCTTCGTTACCGGCACTGCGGCGGAAGTTACGCCGGTGGGCCGGATCGGCGACATGAAATTCACCGTCGGCCCGGTCACCAGGGCGCTGATGGAAGATTTCGACAAGCTGGTGCGTGCCGCCGCGCCGGCCGAGACCGCAGCGTAGCGGCATCGGCGTCTGCGCCGGGCCCGCCGCGCGCGACCGGCGCCTACCGCTTGATCATCCGGTCCTCGATCCAGCGCCGGGCGGCCTCGTCGTCCTCTTCGCGCGAGGCGACCCACTGGCTGCCGGCCTCGGTGTCCTCCAGCTTCCAGAACGGCGCCTTGGTCTTCAGCCAGTCGATCAGGAAGTGGCAGCTTTCCAGCGATGCCTCCCGGTGGGCCGAGGCGGTGACCACCAGCACGATGCGGTCGCCCGGCTCCAGCCGGCCGTAGCGGTGGATGATCAGCATCTCCTGCAGCGGCCAGCGCCGGCGCGCGTCCGCCTCCAGCTTCTCGAGCTGCCGTTCGGTCATGCCGGGGTAATGCTCCAGCGTCATGGACGTGATGCGCTCGCCGCCGGCCATGTCGCGCACCAGGCCGACGAAGCAGACGAGCCCGCCGACCGACGTATTGCCCCGGGTCATGCGGTTGATCTCGGCGCCGACGTCGAAGTCTTCCTTCTGCACCCGGATCATGGGATATCAGCCTCCCGTCATGGGCGGGAACAGCGCCACCTCGTCGCCGCGTCCGATGGCGGCATCGAGACTGGCCATCTCCTGGTTGACCGCGACGCGCACCACGGACAGGTCGACGAAGGCGGCGGCATAGCCCTTGCCGCGTCCGCTGAGCCACTGGATCAGGCCGCGCACGTCGGTCACGTCGGGCGGCGGCTCGATCTCTTCGCCGCCGACACCGATGCGCGACCGCACCCAGCCGAAATAAAGAAGACGCATCAACGCACCTCGCTGAATGGCAGGAAATCGACCATGGTGCCCGGATCCAGCCGCGTCAACGCCTCGTCCAGCTCGACCAGCCCGTCGGATTCCACCATGGAGGTAAGAATGCCGGCGCCATCGCGCGGGAATTTGCGCACCACCAGCGCGCCGCTGGCGTCGGTCCCCAGCGAGGCGCGCAGCCACTCGCGCCGCCCTTCCTTCTTCCTGTAGGCGAAGTCGGCGCGCACCCGGTAGACGGTGGGCTCGATCGCCGTGCATCCCGCCAGCAGCAGCAGCGCCGGGCGGGCGAAGCGCATGAACGTCACCATCACCGCCACCGGGTTGCCCGGCAGGCCGATGAACGGAACGCCGCTCACCATACCCAGCGCGAGGGGCCGGCCGGGGCGGATGGCGAGGCGCCAGAAATGGATGGAGCCGAGCGTCTCGACGGCGGCGCGCACGTGATCCTCCTCGCCGGTGGAAGCGCCGCCCGACGTCATGATGGCGTCGTTGCCGGCGGCGGCGGCGGCCAGCGCATCGCGGATGGTCTCCTGCCGGTCCTCCAGGATGCCGAGGTCGTTCACCTCGCAGCCGAGCTCGGTGATCAGCGCCGCCAGCGCATAGCGGTTGGCGTCGTAGATGCAGCCGTCGGGCAGCGCCGTGCCCGGTTCGCGCACCTCGTCGCCGGTGGAAAACAGCGCCACGCGCGGCCGCCGGTAGACGCCGAGCGCCGTGCGCCCGACCGAGGCGGCGAGCCCCACGTCCTGCGGGCGCAGCCGCCGGCCCGCCTCGAGGATGACGCTGCCCGCCTCGATGTCCTCGCCCCTGTGGCGGCGGTTGGCGCCGCGCCGGATGCCGGGCGGGATGACCACGTCCCCGCCCTCGGTGCGGCAGTCCTCCTGCATCAGCACCGTATCGGGCCCGTCCGGCATGGGTGCGCCGGTGAAGATGCGGATGGCCTCGCCGCGCCGTGCCGCGCGGTCGAGCGCATGGCCGGCGGCGACCCGCGCCGTCACCGGCAGCCGCGTCCCGGCGTTCGCATCCAGGTCGTCGAAGAACACGGCGAAGCCGTCCACCGCGGCGTTGTCGTGCGGCGGCACGTCGCGCCCGGCGCGCACGTCCTCGGCCAGCACGCGTCCGGCGCATGCCGTCAGCGCCACCTGCTCCGGCGCCACGACGGCGGTCAGCCGCCTCTGCAGCAGCGCCAGCGCGTCCGCTGCCGTCATCAGCGGCCCGCCGAAGGCGAAGCAGTCGTCGGATAGCTGCGTCATGCCTCGCATGCCCTCGCGGTTGTCCGGTCCAGCCCGCAATGGCCGACGATGAAGTCGGCGATGGCGGACGCGTCGTCGAGATCGAGCACCGGCAGGCGCACCCGGGGCAGCGGCGTGTCCGAAGCCACCGCCACGATGCGCGGGTCGCCGTCGCAGAGCAGCGCCTTGCCCACCGCCGGACGGTGGACCTCGAGCTTCGGATGGGGCAGCGCCTTGAATCCCTCGATCAGCACCAGATCCACCGGACTCAGGTGCGCCAGCAGGGACTCGAGCGACGGTTCGTCCTCGCCGCGGTTCTCGTGCAGCAGCGCCCAGCGGTGGGTGGCGGTCACCAGCACCTCGCGGGCGCCCGCCCGCCGGTGCTCGAAGGAGTCCTTGCCCGGCTGGTCGATATCGAAGCTGTGATGGGCGTGCTTGACGGTGGAGACGCTGATGCCGCGGCCGATCAGCTCGGGCAGCAGGCGCACGACCAGCGTGGTCTTTCCGCTGCCGCTCCAGCCTGCCAGTCCGAACAGTTTCATGATCCCGCCTGTCGCCCGTCGCCTGCCGTCTGTCCCCGTCAGCCCCGCCGCGCGCCGGCCTCGGGTGCCTTCGCCTCGGCCTTGGGGGACCCTTGCCGCGGCGCCGGCTCCAGATGGCGCAGGCTGGCGCGCAGATAGTCGTAGCCGGTCACCAGGGTCAGCGCCGCCGCCAGCCACAGCCCCGATTCGCCGATCAGCCGCACCGGCAGCCAGGCCGGACCGGTATCGCCGACGATGAGGAAGCCTATGGCGAACATCTGCAACAGCGTCTTCCATTTGGCAAGCTGGCTCACCGGCAGGCCGACGCGGGTCTCGGCAAGGAATTCCCGCAACCCGGAAACCAGTATCTCGCGGCACAGGATGACCACCGCCGGCAGGATGGTCAGGGAATCGATCTGGCCGAACCCCACCAGCATCAGCAGGGTGGCGGCCACCAGCAGCTTGTCGGCCACCGGGTCGAGGAAGCGGCCGAAGGCGGACTGCTGGCGCAGGGTGCGGGCGATATAGCCGTCGAAGAAATCGGTCAGCGCGGAGACGCTGAACAGGCCGCAGGCGAGCCAGTTGCCCAGCGGCTGGTCGACATAGAACAGCCCCACCAGCACCGGGATCGTGGCGATCCGGAACAGGGTCAGCTGGTTGGCAAGGCCGGTCAGCATGTCACGCCTTCTGCCGCTCGTTCCCGGGCCACGCACCGCCCTCCGCGCCGGGCCGGAAAGGGGCGGGACAGGCGAATCCGGGGTTCCGGACCACAATAGAGCATTTTCCTGTGCGGCGGAATCTCGGCGCGGGCGCGCTGAAGCATTACCCCTCGGGATGGAAATGGTCGTAGAGCCGCCGCGCCACGGCCCGGCTGATGCCGGGGGCCGCCTCCAGGTCGGCGAGGCCGGCCTCGGAGACCGCCCGCGCCGAGCCGAAATGGTGCAGCAGGGCCTTCTTGCGCGCCGCGCCGATGCCGGCGATCTCGTCCAGCGGCGAGGCGCCGAGCGCCCGTGCCCGCCGCGCCCGGTGGCTGCCGATGGCGAAGCGGTGCGCCTCGTCGCGCAGCCGCTGCAGGAAATAGAGCACCGGATCGCCCGGCCGCAGCATGAACGACGGCCGGTCCGGCAGATGGAAGCACTCGCGCCCGGCGTCCCGGTCCGGCCCCTTGGCGATGGCGGCCACCGCCACGTCATCGATGCCGAGGTCGGCGAAGACGGACAGCGCGGCGTTCAGGTGCCCCTGCCCGCCGTCGATCAGCGCCAGGTCGGGCCAGGCGCCCCTGTCGCGATCCGGGTCCTCGGCCATGGCGCGGCGGAACCGGCGCGTCAGAACCTCGCGCATCATGGCGAAATCGTCGCCCGGCGCCGCCTCGCCGGGCCGGATGTTGAACTTGCGGTACGCCGACTTCTCCAGCCCGTCGGGGCCCGCCACCACCATGGCGCCCACCGCGCCGGTGCCGCCGGTATGGCTGTTGTCATAGACCTCGATGCGCCGCGGCGCGCCGTCGAGGCCGAAGGCGCCGGCCAGGGCGTCGAGCAGCCGGCGCTGGGTTGCGCTTTCCGCCATGCGCCGGGCCAGCGCCTCGCGCGCGTTGGCCAGCGCGTGGTCCACCAGCTTGCGCTTTGCCCCGCGGGTCGGGCAGGCGAGCGCCACGCGGCGCCCGGCGCGCACCGCCAGCGCCTCGGCCAGGACCGCCTCGCGCTGGGCGGCGTGGCTGGTCAGCACCTGCGGCGGCGGCACCTTGTCGGCGTAGAACTGGCCGAGGAACGAGGTCAGCACCTCGGCCGGCGGCACGTCTGCGGTGTGGGCGGGGAAATAGGTGCGGTTGCCGAAATTCTGCCCGGCGCGGAAGAAGAACACCTGCACGCAGGCCTGCCCGCCCTCCTGGTGCAGGGCGATGACGTCGGCGTCGCCCAGCCGCGCCACGTTGATGTCCTGGCGCGACTGGATCTGGGTCAGGGCGCGGATGCGGTCGCGGAACTCGGCCGCCGCCTCGAAATCCAGCCCCTCCGACGCCGCCTGCATGCGCGCCGCCAGCCGCTCCTGCAGGTCGCGGCTGCGTCCGGTGAGAAAGTCGCGCGCCTCGCCGACGATGGCATTGTACTCCGCGACCGGGATGCGCCCGACGCAGGGCGCGGTACAGCGCCTGATCTGGTACTGCAGGCAGGGCCGGGTGCGGCTGGCGAAGATGGAATCCGAGCAGTTGCGCAGGGGAAAGGCCCGTTGCAGCGCCGCGAGCGTGCGGTTGACCGCGCCGGCCGAGGCGAACGGGCCGAAATATTCGCCCTTGCGGCTCTGCGCACCGCGGTGCTTGAGAAGCTGCGGCCAGTCGCCGCCGCCGGTGAGCAGGATGTAGGGGAACGACTTGTCGTCCCTGAGCATCACGTTGTAGCGCGGCTTGAGGCGCTTGATCAGGTTGCTTTCCAGCAGCAGCGCCTCGGCCTCGGTGTGGGTGGTGATCACCTCCACCGTGGCGATCTGGGCGATCATGCGCTGGATGCGGACGGGCAGACGCTGCGGGCGCGAATAGGCGGCGACGCGCTTCTTCAGGCTCTTGGCCTTGCCCACGTAGAGCACCCGGCCGTCGGCCCCGCTCATCCGGTAGATGCCGGGACCCGCCGGCAGGGTCTTCAGGCCGGCCGCCACCGTCTCCGCCCCGCGGGCGAGCGACGCGGCGGTCGCCGCCGGGCCGGGCCCGGGCGGCCCGGGCGGCCCGGCCGCCGGCGCGGCGGGCGCGTCTTCGGGCGGATTCGGGGCGGGCATGGCACGACCGTTGCGGACGCGCCGATGCGGTTGTGTGCCGTTTGTCACGGGTGAGCCCCGGTTGCGGCGATCCGGCTATCCTGTTTTTCGGTATTGTCCACCAAATCTGTGGATATCTCTGTAGACAACATCGCTAAAACAGCCTTGCGACCCTAGGGAAGCCTTGATTCCGCCACACATTGCCCAAAAAACAGGCAAAATACTAACATATTGATCTATATAACGAAATCAAAAGTCAAGGGTTAACGCAGGTCAATCATGGCGGAATGAGGATCAAAATCCTCGCCGTCGTGTCGCTGCCACGAAATATCGGGGGGCCGATCCAACGCCTGTGCAAAACTGATGGCCCGCGGGCCCGCTGCGGGCGCCTCAGCGCCGGGTGTTGGTCCGCTCGATCTCGACCCCGACGGAACCGGCGTCGGCGAAAACGTCGAGCTTTTCCACCCGCACGCGGACGCTGTGCACCCGCCGCTCGGCCAGGCAGCGCGCCGCGATACGCTCGGCCAGGGTCTCCACCAGGTTGATATGGCCGGCGGCGACGATCTTGCGCACCGCGCCGACGATGTCCTCGTAGCACACCACGTCGGCCAGCCGGTCGCTGTGCACCGCCTCGTCCTCGGGGATTTCCAGGTCCAGGTTGATGCGCACCCGTTGGCGCCCGTCCTGCTCGTGGCGATGCACCCCGATCAGCGCCGCCAGCACCAGGTCGCGCACGAAGACCCGCCGGTAGCGGGGGGCGGTTTCGGCCTGGTGCAGCGGCTGGACGACGCCGTTGGTCATGATCGGCTCCTCCGCCGGGTGTCCTGCCACCTGCGTGGCGTCGCGCCGGCAAGAAAATTCGCGTCTATTCCTCGGGCTCCAAGCCCGGCTCGGGGTGGGTCCAGCCCAGGTGCTGGCCACCGTCGAGGGCTATCATTTGGCCCGTCAGCGCGGGCGCCGCAAGGATAAAGCGCAGCGCTGCGGCAATCTCGTCCGGCGTCGTGCCGCGCCGGAGCGGCGTCGCCGCCTTCTGGCGCGAGAACTGGTCCTCGGTCTGGCGCTGGCTGGGCAGGGCCGGGCCGGGCCCGATGGCGTTGACCCGGATGCGCGGGGCGAGCGCCAGCGCCATGGTGCGGGTCAGCGTCCACAGACCGGCCTTGCTCACCGTGTACGAGACGAAATGGGGGGTAAGGTTCCACACCCGCTGGTCGATCAGGTTGACGATGTTGCCGGTGCCCTGCGCCGGCAGCAGGGCGGCGAAGCGCTGCATGAGCACGAAGGGGGCGCGCAGGTTGGTTTCCATATGCCGGTCCCAGCTTTCCCGGCTTGCGGTCTGCACTTCGTCGCGATCGAATACGGCGGCGTTGTTGACCAGCAGGCGAACCGGGCCGAGCGCATCGGCGGCGCGGTCCACCAGCGTTGCCGTTTCCGTCTCGTCGGCCAGGTCGCCGCGCAGCGGCGCGGCGCGGCCGCCGGCGGCCTCGATCTCGCGCACCAGCGCGGCGGCGGGGCCGAGGGAATCGTTGTAATGCACCGCCACCGCCCAGCCGTCCCGGCCCAGCGCCAGCGCGATGGCGCGCCCGATGCGGTGGGCGGCGCCCGTTACCAGGGCGGTTCCGGGGGCGGTTGCGGGGATGCGGGCGGGGTCCGTCGGCATGGCGCGAGGATGGGGGATCGCCGGCCGCCGTTCAAGGCCCGGCGGCGGGGGGGCCGAGGAACTGCCAGCCCACATAGGCGGCATAGAGCGCCAGCAGCGCCACGCCTTCGGCGCGCACCACCCGCTGGCCGGTCCCCATGAACGCCAGCACCAGCAGGCTGGCAGCCGCCATGACCCACAGGTCGAAGGCCAGCATGGCGGGCGGCATCGGCAGGGGAGCCGCCAGCGCCGCGGCGCCGCCGATGCCGAGCAGGTTGAAGATGTTGCTGCCGAGCACGTTGCCGACGCAGACGTCCGCCTGGCCGCGCCGCGCCGCGACGATGGCGGTGGCGAGTTCGGGCAACGAGGTGCCCACCGCCACCAGGGTCAGCCCAATCACCGAATCGGGCACGCCGGCGGCGCGCGCGATTCCCGTCGCCCCGTCCACTGCCAAGGACGCGCCCGCCACCAGCCCGGCGAGCCCCGCCGCCAGCGCGACGGCGATGGTCCATCCCGTGAGCGGCAGGGCGGGGTCGAGGGCGGCGGCTTCCGCCTGGTGCAGACCGGCCGCGGCGGTGTCGCGCCGGTCCGACCACAGGGACCAGCCGAGATAGAGCGCCAGCAGAGCCAGCATGGCGGCGCCGCGCGGCGCGTCGATGGTGCCGCCCAGCGCCAGCAGGATGAACACTGCCGTCGCCGCCAGCATGACCATCCCGTCGCGCTTCAGCGCGTTGCGGTGCACCGCCAGCGGGTAGAGGACGGCGGAAACGCCGATGATGAGCAGGATATTGGCGACGTTGCTGCCCACCACGTTGCCGAGGGCGATCCCCGGCGATCCCGACAGCGCGGCATGCACGCTCACCACCAGCTCGGGCGCCGAGGTGCCGAAGCCCACCACGGTCAGCCCGATCACCAGCGGCGACAGGCCGACGCGCCGCGCCAGCGCCACGGCGCCGCGCACCAGCGCCTCGCCGCCGCCGAGCAGCAGCGCGATGCCGCCCGCGGCGAGCAGCAGGCTGGTTACGGGCACAGCGGCGCCGGGATTGGGGGAGACACCATTCCCGGGGAGATAAGGGCGTAACGCCGCCGATACAAGCGCCCGCTTTCCTTCGCTCCGACTCGGCGGCAGGGTAGAGTAGCCGGCGAAGGACGCCGCCGCCATGACCCAGCATTCGTTTCTTGCCGAGATCCTGATCTTCCTGGTTGCCGCCGTGGTCGCCGCGGCGCTGTTCCGCCGCATGCGCTCCAGCATGGTGCTCGGCTTCTTTGCCGCCGGCATCGCCATCGGGCCGTTCGGGCTCGGCGTCGTCGTCGAGGGCGATACCACCCATGACCTGGCCGAACTCGGCATCGTGTTCCTCATGTTCCTCATCGGGCTCGAGCTGTCGGTGGACCGGCTGGTGGTCATGCGCCGGCTGGTGTTCGGCCTCGGCGGCGCCCAGGTGGCGATCACCGGGCTGATCGTCGGCGCCGTCGCCCGGTGGCTCGGCGCCGGCAGCGAAGGCGCCATCGTCATCGGCGTTGGGCTGGCCTTTTCCTCCACCGCCGTGGTGCTGCAGATCCTCTCCGAGCGCGGCGAGCTGACCACACGCTGGGGGCGCGCCTGCGTCGCCGTGTTGCTGCTGCAGGACCTTGCCGTGGTGCCCATGCTGACCCTGATCCCGGCGCTGGCCGGCGAGGAGATGTCCATCGCGGGCGCGGTCGGGCTGGCGCTGGTCAAGGCGGCGGTGGCGTTCGCCACGATCTACTTCGCCGGCCGGATGGTGCTGCGCCCGCTGATGCGCGTCATCGCCGGTACCGGCACGCCCGAGCTGTTTTCCGCTGCCACGCTGCTGGTGCTGCTCGGCTCCGCATGGCTGACCGGTCTGGCCGGGCTGTCCTTCGCGCTGGGCGGGTTTCTCGCCGGGGTTCTGCTGGCGGAGACGGAATACCGCCACCAGGTGGCGGCCGACATGGCGCCGTTCGGCGGCATCCTACTCGGCCTGTTCTTCATGACCGTGGGCATGGCGGTGGACCTGCGCCTGATCGTCGAGCGCGCCGGCACCATCCTTGTCCTCGTCGCCGGGCTGCTGGTGCTCAAGGCCGGAGTGCTGGCGGGGCTGTGCCGCGCCTTCGGTCTCGCCACCGGGCCGAGCCTGCGCGTCGGGCTGATGCTGGCCCAGGGGGGCGAGTTCGGCTTCCTGCTGTTCCTGCTCGCCGCCGGCGAGGGCATCCTGCCGCGCGAGACCGCGAACCTGCTGGTGGCCGTCGTCTCCGCCGCCATGGCGGTGACGCCGCTGCTCGCCAACCTCGCGGGGCGCGCCGGGCGGCGGTTCGACGTGGCGCAGGTCGCCGGCGCCCACGCCGCCGACGGCGATGTGCCCAGCGGGCACGTGGTGATCGCCGGGTTCGGCCGGGTCGGCCAGTCGGTGGCCAAGATGCTGACCGCGGTCGGGGCGTCCTATGTGGCGGTGGAGGTCGAGCCCACCCGCGTCGCCGAGGCGCGGGCGATGGGATTGCCGGTGTTCTACGGCGATGCGCGCCGTCCCGACGTGCTGAGCGCCATCGGCGCGGCGCGGGCGCGGGCGGCGGTGGTGATCCTCGACAACGCCGAGGCGGCGGAACGCACGGTGGATTACCTGCACCGGCGCTATCCGCAGCTCGACATCTTCGTGCGCGCCCGCGACAACCGGCACCGGCGGCGGCTGGAAGCGGCCGGCGCCACCGGCATCATCCACGAGACGTTCGAGATGAGCCTGCAGCTCGGCGGCGCCGTCCTCCGCAGCCTCGGCACGCCCAACCGCACCATCCAGGAGGTGATCCTGTCGCTCCGCGGCGAGGACTACGCCCCGCTCGCCGACGTCATCCCGGCCGGGACGGCGGCGGGCGAGGGGACGGAAGCGGGGAAAGGCCGCGAGGGGTAGGGCCGCGTCGACCCGGGGCGGCGGTTCCGACGCAAAATCCGGACAGGTGTCGGAAAATTTTACAGTCGTGGGATGTCTGCATAAAATTTTCCATGTAACCATTTGAAGAATATGTATTTAACCGGGTTGGCATGATTCTTGCTTCGATATCATGGATTGCCGAACCCTCACGGGCGGGTCGCATTCGGGTTAGATGGAGTTCGGGAATGGGACGGGCAAAACCCCTGTCGCTTGTCGGATCGGCGGTTCTGCTGCTGGCGGCGCTGTCCGCACCGGCCGCCGCGGATCTGATCGAGAATTTCAACGCTCCGGGTCCGGCGGGCAATTATACCGGGGCCAATTTCGTCTTCCCGCCCGGTCACCCCAACATCCAGACGCCGCCGTTCGAAACCGGGCCGGACGCAAACTCGGACGGCGAATTCCTGCGGCTCAAGGAATTCCCCGCCTCGGGATTCTACCGGTCGTTCAACGCCGTCGGCTTCGACCGGACAAACCCCGGCCAGTTCGGCCGGATCGTCCTCAATTTCGATTTCCGCATCACCTGCGGCGGCACGCGCGTGGTCGGATCGGGGTTCGATTTCCGCTGCGCCGACGGGTTCTCGGTCGGCGTCATGAACACTGCGACCTTCGGCACCAGCGGCATCCCGTTCACGCTCAACGAGAACGGCCACACCGCGGTGTCGACCACCGAGCCCGCTCGCCACAAGTCCTTCGCCCTCGGCTTCAACACCTTCGACAACGGCGAGGGCAGCAACAACTCGCTGAACCTGAACTGGAACGGATCGCGCGTGGGACCGACCATCCACCTCGGCAGCACGTTCGACATCGTCACCGGCAGCAATCGCATCCGCGAGGAATTCCAGCATGCCGAGATCGATCTGGTGCTCGGGGCCTTGCCGACGGTCACGGTCCGCCTGACCGACGGGTCGGGCAACACCATCACGCCGTATAACGGCTTCGACCTTTCCGGCATCATCGTCGACGGCCTGGCGGTCGGGCCCTACGACAGCCGCATCGGGTTCTTCACCCGCACCGGCGACTCCACCGAAAGCGTCGATCTCGACAATATCCACGTGCAGTATCTCGATCCGATCGGCGTCGTCTCGGCGCCCGAGCCCGGCGCGCTCGCCCTTCTCGCCTTCGGGACAGCCGCCCTCGCCGGTCTTCGCCGCCGGCGGAGATGAAGCGGTAACCGCGCCGGCCTACCGCCCCCGCTTCCCCCCGCCGCCCTTTTTCCTTCCGCCCTTCGAGCGGCTGCGCGCTTCGGCGGCGCGGACGCGGGCGGCGAAGCGCCTGGGGCCGAGCGGGGCGGCGTCGCCGATCTCGAGATCGGCCTTTTCCAGCCGGCGGATCTCGTCGCGCAGCTGGGCCGCCTCCTCGAACTCCAGGTTGGCGGCGGCGGCGCGCATGCGCTCGTTCAGCTCGTCCAGATAGGCGCGCAGGTTGTGGCCGACCAGGTGCGGCGTGGCGTCGTCGCCGGTGTCCACCGTGTAGCGGTCGCCCTCGTAGACCGAGCCGAGGATGTCGCCGATCTGCTTGCGGATGCTCTCCGGCGTGATGCCGTTGGCGGCGTTGTAGGCCTGCTGCCTCTCGCGCCGGCGGTTGGTCTCGCCGATGGCGAAGGTCAGCGAGTCGGTCATGGTGTCGGCGTAGAGGATCACCCGCCCGTCCACGTGGCGCGCCGCCCGCCCGATGGTCTGGATCAGCGACGTGGCGGAGCGCAGGAACCCCTCCTTGTCGGCGTCGAGGATGGCGACCAGCGCGCATTCGGGGATGTCCAGCCCCTCGCGCAGCAGGTTGATGCCGACCAGCACGTCGAAGGCGCCGAGGCGCAGGTCGCGGATGATCTCGATGCGCTCCAGCGTGTCGATGTCGGAATGCAGGTAGCGCACGCGCACGCCGGCCTCCTGCATGTATTCGGTCAGGTCCTCGGCCATGCGCTTGGTCAGCGTGGTCACCAGCACCCGCTGGCTGCGCTCGGCGCAGATGCGGCATTCCGCCAGCAGGTCGTCCACCTGGTGTTCCACCGGGCGCACGATGCACACCGGGTCGATCAGCCCGGTGGGGCGGATCACCTGCTCGACGAAGACGCCGCCGGTGCGTTCCATCTCCCACTTGCCCGGGGTGGCGGAGACGAAGGTGGTCTGCGGCCGCATGCCGTCCCACTCCTCGAACTTGAGCGGCCGGTTGTCGATGCACGACGGCAGGCGGAAGCCGAATTCGGCCAGCGTCGACTTGCGGTTGAAGTCGCCGCGGGACATGCCGCCGATCTGCGGCACGGTGACGTGGCTCTCGTCGACGAACAGAAGCGCGTCCGCGGGCAGGTACTCGAACAGGGTCGGCGGCGGCTCGCCCGGCGCGCGCCCGGTCAGGTAGCGCGAATAGTTCTCGATGCCGGCGCAGTGGCCGGTGGCCTCCATCATCTCGATGTCGAAGGTGGTGCGCTGCTCCAGCCGCTGCGCCTCCAGCAGCTTGCCGGCGGCGGTGAGCTCGGCCAGCCGCGCCCTGAGGTCCGCCTTGATGTGCTTGACGGCCTGCGCCAGCGTCGGTTTGGGCGTCACGTAATGGCTGTTGGGGAACACGGTGATGCGGTCGAGCGCGGCACCCTTCTCGCCGGTCAGCGGGTCGAATTCGTGGATCGCCTCCACCTCGTCGCCGAAGAACGAGAGGCGCCAGCCGCGGTCCTCGTAGTGGGCGGGGAAGATCTCCACCACGTCGCCGCGGGCGCGGAACGTGCCGCGGATGAAGTTCTGGTCGTTGCGCCGGTACTGCAGCTCGACGAAGCGGCGCAGCAGCGCGTCGCGGTCCGTCCGCGCGCCCCTGACGACGGCGACGGTCATCTCCGAGTAGGTCTCCACCGAGCCGATGCCGTAGATGCACGATACGGATGCCACGATCACCACGTCGCGCCGCTCCAGCAGCGCGCGCGTCGCCGCGTGGCGCATGCGGTCGATCTGCTCGTTGATGGAGGCGTCCTTCTCGATATAGGTGTCGGTGCGCGGCACGTAGGCCTCGGGCTGGTAGTAGTCGTAGTAGGAGACGAAGTATTCCACCGCGTTGTCGGGGAACATGGTCTTCATCTCGCCGTAGAGCTGGGCGGCCAGCGTCTTGTTGGGGGCGAGGATCAGCGCCGGCCGGCCGGTGCGCGCGATGACGTGCGCCATGGTGAAGGTCTTGCCCGAGCCGGTGACGCCGAGCAGCACCTGGTCGCGCTCGCCGTCGACGAGCCCGGCGGTGAGCGCCTCGATGGCCTGCGGCTGGTCGCCGGCGGGCTGGAACTCGGAAACCAGCCTGAACGCGCCGGCCTCGCCCACGGGCGGCCGCTCGGCAAGAACGGTGTTCATGGCAGCCATGATATGGGGCGGGGGCGGTCGATGGCTAGGGGGGCGCCGAGCCCTCCGGCGGGACCAGCCGCTCCAGCGCGGCGATCAGGGGCGGCAGTTCTTTTGCGATGATGGACCATATGACGGCGCTGTCGACGTCGGCGTATGCGTGAATCAGGCGGTTTCTCATGGCTATCATTTCGCGCCAGCTGAACTCCGGGTGTGCATTGCGAAACTCCGGAGAAATCCGACTCGCTGCTTCGCCGACAATCTCCAGTGCGCGCAGGCACGCCAATCCCAGCATGGCGTCGGTTTCCAGATCGCGTTGGGTACGGCCCTCTGTGAATCGCACGGCCATACGCGCATGGCTCAGCATGTCGCGCAGGCGCCCCAGGTCGTCACGCCGCGACATAGAGCGGCTCGGCCTCCCTCATCACCTCGTCCCTGAAATGGCGGCTGAGGAAACCGGGCGTATTCAGGTCCACCTTGCGCCCGAACATCCCGGACAGTTCCTCCTCCATGGAGAAGAACGCCAGCCCCGGCGTGTGGCCGGGCTCGAACTCCACCAGCACGTCGACGTCGCTGTCGGGGCCGAAGTCGTCGCGCAGGACGGAGCCGAATAGGGCCAGCCGGCGGATGCGATGCCGCCGGCAGAATTCGGCGATGCGCTCCGTCGGCACCGGGATGGCCGGCGTGGTGTGCGGCGTGTCCATGGCGACTGTTATAGGCCGTTCCGGGGGCCGATTGCCAGCGAGCCGCAGGCGTCCGTCCCGATTCCGCCCGCGGCGAAAATGCTCTACGGTGCCGGCCGCATGACGACGGAGGCGGCGGGGTGAAACGGCGGGGGCAGAACCTGCTGCTGGTGGCGGGCTCGGTGGCGCTGTTCCTCGGCCTCGCCGAGGCGGTGCTGTGGCTGGTGGCGCCGCCGCCGCGCCTCGCGCCCATCGCGCCGGGCAGCTTCGCGGTCGCGCCGTGGGGGCTCGGGCTGACGCCGGGGTTCACCGGCTGGACCGACAACCGCATCGAATACCGCGACCGGGTGTTTCACGTGGACGCGCGGGGCCGCCGCGTCACCCCCGCCGCCCGGTCCATCGCCGTGCCGCGCCGGCGCGTCTGGGTTCTGGGCGACAGCCAGACCTTCGGCCAAGGGCTGGCCGACGCGGAAACCTGGCCCAACGTGCTGCAGAGGCGCTTGCTGGCGGCGGGGCCGGCCGACGTGCGGGTGGAGAACCTCGGCGTCCCGGCCATCAACGTGGACCAGTATCATTCGCGGCTGAAGGCGACCCTGCCCGCGACCCGGCCGGGCGACCTGGTGCTGGTGGGGCTGAGCTGGAACGACCTCGTCACCGACCAGGCGCGCGATGTCGTCGTGCAGCTTGCCGGCGGCCATCTGGTGACGGGGGCGGCGGGCGCTGCCGTGCCGGCGACGCAAACGGCGCCGTCCTGGCGCCTGCGCCTGTTCGAGGCCACCGGCGTCGCCATCCCGCGCTTCCTCGATGTCGGCCAGTTCGTCCTCGACCTGTCGCGCAACTCGGCGCTCGGCTCTCTGCTGGCGCCCCGCCTGCGCACGCTTTACTACCGCGTCCGCGCCGACAGCAACGCCTTCGCGCCGCTGTTCGCCGCCGGGGTGGCGCGGCGCAATTTCCAGCTGCTCGCCGACATGAAGCGCCGCGCCGCCGGGGCGGGGCTCGGCTTCGCCGTGGTGTTCCTGCCCAACCGGCTGTTCTTCGACGACGATCTCTACGCCGCCTATTCGCAGGACGGCCGCGCCTTCCCGGCGCGCAACTACCTGGCCCACGCGGCGCTGCCGCTGTGCCGGGACTTCGCGATCCGCTGCATCGACACGTTCGACGCCCTGCACGCGCGCTGGCGCGACCGCCCGGCCTGGCCGGTGGACGGCCACTACGCCCCGCTCGGCGCCCGGCTGGTGGGCGAGACGGCCGCCGCCGCCGTGCTGCCGCTGCTGGCCGGCCCCGGCGTCGCCCCCCACCGTGGGACCCCATCGAAACAGAGGTTCGATGGGAACCCCGCTGTCCCTCCCCCGCAAGGGGGGAGGGGACCGGCGGCACCACGGTGACAGCGGCTCCCTCCCCCTCGACGGGGGAGGGCAGGGGTGGGGGTGGACACGCCGGCCGGGCGGTGGGTCCCCCGCCGACAGACACGGCGCCGGCCGGTGGAAAACGCCGCGGCGGAATCGGTTGAAACGGCGCCGCGGCGGACGTAACGTGCGCGCCGTTCGTCCCAGCCCCTGCATCCGGACCGAGGTCCCATGTCGATCATCGCCAAGCGGCTCGCGCGCATCAAGCCGTCGCCCACCAACATGCTCACCGGCAAGGTCGCCGAGCTCAAGGCCCAGGGCCGCGACATCATCGGCCTCGGCGCCGGCGAGCCCGACTTCGACACCCCGGACAACATCAAGGACGCCGCCATCCGCGCCATCCGCGAGGGGCAGAGCAAGTACACCCCGGTGCCCGGCACGCTGGCGCTGCGCCAGGCCATCGCCGCCAAGTTCAGGCGCGAGAACGGGCTGGTCTACGACCCGGCCAGCCAGATCACCGTGTGCACCGGCGGCAAGCAGGTGATCTACAACGCCATGATGGCGACGCTGGACCCCGGCGACGAGGTGATCGTCCCGGCGCCCTACTGGGTGTCGTACCCGGACATGGTGCTGCTCGCCGAGGGCGAGCCGGCGTTCCTGCCGTGCAGCGAGAGCCGCGGCTTCAAGATGACGCCGGACCAGCTCGAAGCCGTCATCACGCCGAAGACCAAGTGGCTGATCCTCAACTCGCCGTCCAACCCCACCGGCGCGGCCTATACGCCCGCCGAGCTGCGCGGGCTGGCCGACGTGCTGGTGCGCCACCCGCAGGTATGGGTGCTGGCCGACGACATCTACGAGCACGTCATTTACGACGACTTCGACTTCCGCACCATCGCCCAGGTGGAGCCGAAGCTGTACGACCGCACCCTGACCATGAACGGGGTTTCCAAGGCCTACTGCATGACCGGCTGGCGGCTCGGCTACGCGGCGGGGCCGAAAGACCTGATCAAGGCCATGAACGACGTGCAGTCGCACTCGACGACGCATGCCACCTCGATCACCCAGGCGGCGTCGGTCGAGGCGCTCAACGGCCCGCAGGATTTTATCCCGGCGCACAACGCCGTGTTCAAGGAGCGCCGCGACCTGGTGGTCGCCATGCTCAACCAGGCGCGCGGGATCTCCTGCCGCACCCCGGAAGGGGCGTTCTACGTCTACCCGTCCTGCGCCGGGGCGATCGGGCGGACGGCGCCGTCGGGGGCGAGGATCGCCAGCGACACCGACTTCTGCACGTACCTGCTGGAGAGCGAGGGCGTCGCCGCGGTGCAGGGGGCGGCGTTCGGCCTCGAGCCCTATTTCCGCATCTCCTACGCCACGTCGACCGAGCTGCTGGAGGAGGCCTGCCGCCGCATCCAGCGCGCCTGCGCGGCGCTGACATAGGGCGGCGGGGAGGCGTATCCCCCACCGCACCCCGGCCCTCTCCGCCCCCGGGGGCGGAGAGGGAGGGACCCGCGCCAGCGGGAGGGCGAGGCGGGGGCAACGCCCACCGCGCCGGCGCCTGATGTTTCACGTGAAACAATGGTCAGCCTTGCTGACGTATTCTCCATAACCGACTGATACGAAACGCCATTTCTGCCCGCGCCGGCGCCCGTGCCGCACCTGCCGGCGGGGCCGGGCGATATAGCTGATGCAAGTAGACCGACCCCGTCGCGGCCGGCGGCCGGTGTCGGAAAATCTTACAGTCAGGCGGGTCGCGTCGCCGGACCGGCCGCCCAACCCGTTGATCGGGCTGCATTCGGTCCGGTTGGCACGCTTCTTGCATGGGTCGGGGAAACGACCACGTTAAACCAGAATATTGGCGCGGTTTTTTGGCTGGATTGCGCCGCCGGCGTCTGCTTTCAGGGAGCGGGAGCGCAAGGTGAAAAACATCAAATCTCGTGCGCCCTCGACGGCGCGGATTGCGGCGGCGCTGGCCCTCGGCCTCGCGGCCCAGGGGGCGGAGGCCGCGATCGTCACGCTGACGACCGCCGACGGCCTGGGCGCCGACAGCTTCGTCAGGGGCGGCGGCGGCATCGACCCGGTTTCGGGTCTCGAATTCCGCAACACCAATTACGGCGGGAGCGAGCTGGCGGCCGTCAAGTTCATCCGGTCGGGCATCAGCGCCAGCGGCCCCACCATCAGCTACGAAAACTCCTTCACCCGTGCCGCCTTCTTCCGCTTCGACCTGAGCGGCATCGGCGGCACGATCACCGCCGCGACCCTGACGCTCGGCGTGCGGACGACGGAGCTCGGCGAAACCGAGTCCGTCGTGTTCAACACGATCGCGGACGGCCATGCCCAGGACGCCGCGCCGGCCGACGGCGGCTGGGACGAATCCCTGCTCACGATGGCGAATTCCGGCCTCCGCGAGGACGCCGCCGGGCTCATCCAGGACGTCGGCCCGCTCGTCGTTCCGGGGACGCCCGGTCCGGCCACGGACGTCACCGTGCAGTTCTCGACCTTGAAGCTGGTTTCCCGGCTCAACGCCGACACCAACGGCCTCGTTACCTTCGTCATCAACGGCGGGCCGTCGGTCGACCCGCGCGGCGTTAATTTCTGGTCCAAGGAGAATACGGCCGGCGGGCCGTTTCCCACCCTCCGGCTCACCGTGGAGGGGGACGGGGCGCCCGTGCCGGAACCGGGCGGCGTCGCCCTCCTGCTGCTCGGCCTCGCCGGTCTCGGCGCCATGCGGCGCCGGCAGGGAAAAGGGGTCCGCGCCGGCGTCACATCGAAAGGGGCATAGAAAGGGGAGCGCCGGAACGGCATTCCCCGTATCCCGCCGCCGACCCGTCGGCGGCCGGCGCACGCCCCGGGACGCCCGGCCGTCCTCCGCGCCTGCGCGGCGCCGGACCGGTGCCCGCCCCCTCCACCATGCTGCGCATGGTCCCCCTCCCCCGCGTTGCGGGGGAGGATGAACATAGGACGATCGCACGGTCTCCATCCTCCCCCGTGAAACGGGGGTGGAGGGGGTGCCGACGCCAAAGCCGCGCCCGCGGCAGCGGCGCGCGTCTCTCGCAACGATAGGAATAATAGCCGATCTGCTGTCCCGGAGTCAAGCGGGTCAACGAGGAAAATCTTGCTCTGACCCCGATTCTCAACCCCGATTCTCACGGACGAACACTTAGCGGGGCACTTTCAACAGCTTGTCCCAGCCGCCTTCCACCCAACGTTCGATTTTTCCAGCACGGTCATACCAATATGCGTTGATCGCGTCGAAGTTCTCGGGCGCAAGCCATCCTTTGTCCAAGTGCTCAAAGTGCCCGTACTGTGGTTTTGGAACGAGAGTCGGATCGTGTCCCAAGGCGTGGTGTAGCTGACGGTGGGTCACCGTCGCTTTCCGGCATGGGCCGGGCTGATCAGCGTGCCCTGGCTGGCAGGCTGACGAGGGGATCATCGCTCAGTTGGCCGACGCT
>Ga0326597_10000455_pt1 | contig 73190 bp, 67 predicted proteins | sample RVTome_12_FD_203789 | JGI IMG/M metagenome (GOLD analysis project Ga0326597, IMG submission 203789) | Soil microbial communities from uranium-contaminated site in the Upper Colorado River Basin, Wyoming, United States - RVT100D185 | ecosystem: Environmental > Terrestrial > Soil > Contaminated >...
AGGATGTGGTAAACAGGATTCTGGCGGCATGATCAGCAACCGGAATACACCTTAACTTGGCCGCCAACCTGTCCAACGAACCGGGACCACCTCATCCCTCAAGGAGGTGGAATCGTACAGGGATAGACTGTCACACTGCATATGGCTTCACCATCCCGACACCAGAACGCCCGTTGTGCAAGACTTCAGCACCGCCTACGTTCCCGGTCTCCAGAAAGGAACCAAGGCGAGAATCAATCCGCTCTCTATCGAAGTTCCCCTTTCCAAGTTAACTGAAATCAGAAAGGCGGTCGTTGCCCTTAGGCGCGCTCTGGAGGCGGTTGAGAGGCGTCTTTTAAAGCAGCTCCGCGCATCGCGCGGTAAACCGCATCAACCACCGTCTGCGCCTCATCATAAAGTTCGTCGGAATAGAAATTCATAAGGGCCGCCATCCCAGCAGCATTCATCTCCGGAGTGATCTCGCACTCCGCGCCGGCCTGTCGCTGCTGATCTGGTGAATGGCACATGCTGAGTCAAGGTGATAATTGCCGGACGTGGCGGCGGCGGGGCCGTGTGACACCAGGCGCCGGAATGGCGCCGGTAACGACCGCGCCGCTATTCCGGGTCGCCGGCCCACTTTCCGAGCGTTTGCGCACCGATGCGGTCGAGGAAGCGGGGCGTCGTTGTGCCGGATGCGGCAGGCGCCGCTGCATCTGCGCCGAGCGCCGCCAGCCCGGCGCGGGTTTCCGGGTCCCGCATGGCCAGGGCGCGGCATTCCGGGTCCGTCCACACCAGCCGCCCGTGTTCCAGCCGGGCATAGATGCGCCCGGTGTTGAACGCGGCGAAGTTGAGGACCGGGATGGTGCACGCGCACTGGCGCAGGAATGCGGTGTTGTTCGTCGCCGCCATGGCGTCGGCGTCGGGGTAGACCTCGCCGGCATCGCGGGCGTCCACGTTGATCCGGGTATAGCGGTCGACGTCGATCATGCACTTGATATCGAGCACGTTCATCTCGCCGTTCCAGCCGTAGGCGACGGTGCGCGGCCGCTCGCCCTCGGTGACGGAGTTGTCGAGGAATTCGTAGTGCACCCGCTTGCTCTCCTTCAGCGCCCAGGTGAAGAACAGCCGCGGCATGCCGGTGAATGCCTCCACGTTGTGGTGCAGAAGGTCGTCCACGGCCTTGTAGCGGCCATACATCAGCCCGCGCCGCCACGCTCGCTCCACCGTGGCGTCCGGCGGGGTAATCATGAAGAACATGTACACCAGATGGCCGAAGCGGGTGAGCAGCGTGCTGCCTTCCTCCTCGTCGGGATTCGGCGCGAAGCTGTCGAACCGGAAGCGGTCGATCAGCAGGTGAGACATGCCGCGCCGGTCTGCCTTCTCCGCCATGTAACGATCGAGCTTGTGATCGATGATCGCCACCTCGTGGCCGGTCAGGGGACCGGCATATTTGCTGGCCGTCCCCAGCGAATCGTAGTCGAGCAGGTACTTGCGCCAGACGTCGGGGCTGATGAGGGCGAAGTCGGCCCAGTCGATGCCGATCTCTGCCGCCAGCCGCCGCTGCAGCGGCCGCATGGAACTTTTCCCCGACGCGGAGGCGCCCTTGACATTCATCACTACCGGCCGCTCCTGCGCGGGCAACAGACGGTAGCCTTCGGCCGCGGCACCGGCGCGCAGCCAGGGCTCGATCATTCGCCCGATCATTGCGCTGCCCTCGGCGTTGCATACCAGCGTTGCAACCAGCCGCGCGATCATCGCCGGTTCGCCGCGCAGCCGCCCGTGACGGCCGCAGATGGCATGGGCCACCCGGACAAGCGCGCGCCAGGCGGCTTCGTCCACCGGGTCCGCGGCGGCTACGGCGTTGCGTTGCCAGCCGGCGATCAGCCGATGCTCGCGCACCTCCGGATCCTCGCGCGCCGGCGGTGCGCCGCGCCGGCGGAACAGCCCGGGAAGGCGCGGCCGCGGCGCGGCCGGCGCCGGCGCCGACGCCGGCGCGCCCAGCGCCTCCGTTACCAGCGCCGTCACCCGCGCGCGCAAGGCGTCATGGGCGGCGGCGATCTCTGCTGCGTGCGGAGCGATGTGACGGTCGAGAATGGTGCCGGCAATCGTGCGGAAGCTGATCCCGAGGTCTTCGTATTTGGGCCCGTCGGGGACGGCAATGTCCGCGGTCACGCGCACGAGAACTTCATGCACCGACAGCCGCCCGGGCCGGAACGCCGTCAGCTCATGCGCGGGAAGTCCGGTGAACTGGGCCAGTTCCCGCGCCGTGCGGAAGCCGGTGAAACTATTCCCGTCGCGATAGATGGTGGCGAGGGACCGGATGTCCGCCGGCGGCTGGGAACGGATTCCCGGCTTCCACGGTCCGATCCGGTCATCGATCTGCGGCGGGCTGCTCATGCGACGAAGTATAGCGCCATCGCCGCGCCGTGCGGCCGACGCGCAATTCCTTCGGCGTGCATGGCGTTGTTTCGATTCGCAATTATTTTTTGCGCAGCGGCCAATTGACGCGTTTAACGTGTGGTTAATGATTTTGGTGAAAATTTCACGCGTATCCGATTAACCTTATGGTTCATATAACATATTTTGTCCGAATAGGGAGTATTCAGCCTGCGGGTTCCGCTTAGAATCGGCAACGAAGAGAAGGTTTGCGACCGATTGCCACATATTGAGCATGGTCAACAAATTTGGTAAACATGCGTGATAGGGATTCACTATCTTGTGTGCAGCTCTAATCCCTGAATCAAAGGGTTGTACCGAATTAAGCGTGGGGGATTTTATGAAAATCAGGGGCACAGCACGCCTGCCGGCGATCGGGGCGGCATTCCTGCTCTCGATCCTGGGCCTGATCGCTGCGTCGCCGTCCTGGGCGCAGACGGGCGGCAGTCAGGAGCGCACCGAGTACAAGGACCTGGCCCTCAGGGGCGATGCGGTCTGCACGCGGTGCCATGACGAGACCGAGGCCTATCCGGTCCTCGCCATCGGCAAGACCAAGCACGGCACCAGGGCCGACAAGCGCACCCCCACCTGCACCAGTTGCCACGGCGAAAGCCCGACGCACGTCAACAAGCCGGCTGACGCGAAGGAACGGCCGAAGCCGGACCGCGCCTTCGGCAAGAAGTCGGCCACGCCGGTCAGCGAGCGCAACGCGGCCTGTATGCAGTGCCATGAGGGCGGCGAGCGGATGCTGTGGGCCGCCAGCACGCACCAGAGCCGCGACGTGGGCTGCACCTCGTGCCACCAAGTGCATACGGGGAACGACAGGGTGCGCAATCGTGCCGAGCAGACGGAAACCTGCTTCACCTGCCACAAGGAGCAGCGGGTGAAGATGGCGAAGCCGTCGCGCCACCCGATCCCCGAGGGCAAGGTGGTTTGCTCGGACTGCCACAATCCGCACGGCTCGGCCGGGCCGAGCCTGATGGTGCGCGATACGGTCAACGACACCTGCTTCCAGTGCCACGCGGAAAAGCGCGGTCCGTTCCTGTGGAACCACTATCCGGTGACCGAGAACTGCGCCCTTTGCCACGATCCGCACGGCACGACGGTAGCCAGCCTGCTCAAGTGGCGTCCGCCGTTCCTGTGTCAGCAGTGCCACGAGCCGACCAGCCACCGCGGCGGGATTCCGAACATCAGTATCTCCGGGGGGACGAGCGGCACCGGCATCACGCTGGCGCGGTCGTGCCTGAACTGCCACACGAACATCCATGGTGGCAACAACCCGGTGAACAATGCGGCGTCGCGGACATTGCGTCGTTGATGCGGGCGTATGGAGAGTTGATGATGAAGATACGTAAACATGTTGCCCTGCCGATGGCGGTTGCGCTCGCAGCCATCGCCGGCCACAGCGCTCTCGCCCAGATGATGGAGGGTCCCGAAGCGGTCAAGGCCTTGGTCACGCCGGACCGGGAAGCGACCATCGGCGCCGGCGTGGTGTTCGACGATGCGCGCCGTTCCGGCAAGCACACCGGCATGGACGACACCGGCGGCTACGCCGTGCTCGACGCGAAGGGGGCCTATCGCGACGACGCGACCGGCACCTGGATGCGGTTCGAGGGCCGCAATCTCGGGCTCGACAACCGCGACGTCCGTTTCGAGCACGAAAAACAGGGGGACTGGAACTACTTCGTCGATTTCAGCCAGATCCCCTACAACAATCCGTTCGTGATCAACACCGGGCTGACCGGTATCGGCAGCGGCACCCAGACCGTCGCGGGCACCGGTTTGCGCAACGTCGATCTGGAAATGGATCGCTACAGGCTGAAACTGGGCGGCGGAAAACGGTTCGGCGAGAACCTCGGGGTAAAGGTCTCGTTGCGTCACGAAGAGAAGCGAGGGGAGCGCCTGTGGGGCACCCAGGGCTTCAATTTCATCACCGAGCCGATCGATTTCACCACCCAGGAAGTGCAGGGCGCGGTGAGCTATTCGATGGGAAAGCTCCAGCTTTCCGGCGGCTATCTGGGCTCGTTCTTCAAGAACGACAACAAGGTCGTCAATAACGACGGCGGCGTGTCGGAGGTTTCGCTGCCGCTCGACAACCAGGCGCACCAGCTGTTTCTGAGCGGTGCGTATACGGTTTCGCCGTCTACCCGCATCAATGGCAAGATTGCCTACAGCATCGCGCTGCAGAACGAGAATTTCTACACCGCGCCGACCTTTACCGGGAACACCCGGAGCGGTCTCGACGGTCGGGTGGATACACTGCTCGCGCAGCTTGGCGGGACCTCGCGACCGCTGCCCAAACTGACGCTCAACGCGAGGCTGAGGTACGAATATCGCGACGACAAGACGGTTCAGGCGCAGTACGTCACCGAGGATCCGGAACGTAGCGGCTTCAACACCCTGACGTCGCGGACCACGGCGTCCGGCGACTTCAACGCCGGGTATCAGTTGCCGATGGATTTCCACCTGACCGCCGGCGTCAAGGTCGAGCACTGGGACCGCGAGATTCCGACCAAGCGGCAGGTCAGCTGGCAGGCCCAGACCAACGAGGCGTCCTACAGCGTCGGGTTGCGGCGGCGCCTAACCGATACGCTGGGCGGCAGCGCGGGGTTCATCTACAGCTTACGGAACGGGTCCGGGTCCATTGCCGATACGGCCAGCCCGCCGTCGAACCGCATCGACGCCATCCTGTGGGCGGATCGGGAGCGCGCGAAGTGGCGGCTGGCCCTGGACTGGACGCCGCTCAACCAACTCTCCATGCAGCTGATCTACGAGGAATCGGCCGACGAGTATAACAACCGCTCCCTCGGGCCGCGCGACGGTTCCTCGCGGCACATCACCGTCGACGGTAATTACCGGGTGAATGACGACTGGAACGTCAACGCCTGGGCGACCCTGCTCGAAACCAAGATCGACCAGGCCACCAACGGCGATAGCGTTGCCTCTGCTGGTACTAACTTGATTGACTGGCAGGCCGATCTGCGCCAACTGGGCAAGTCGGTCGGGCTCGGTGTGCGCGGGCAGGCGATGGCGAAGGTGAAGGTCGGCGGCAACATCCAGTTCACCGAAGACGTCGCCGAGCACAAGATTAACGGATTTCCGGGCAACGACAGTCCTGACCTGCCGGACATCCGCTACCGCCAGGGATCCCTCAATGCGTTCGCCGAATACGCGGTCACGGAGCAGGGCAAGGTAAGGCTCAACTACAACTTCATCCGTACGGTTGCCAGGGACTGGACCTGGAGCAGCTGGGTCTACGCGGATGGCACCCAGGTGACGATCCCGACCCAGGAGGATAACCACTTCATCGGATTGTCCTACACACACAAGTGGTAATTACGGGCGGTTGTTCCAGCGTTTACATGTCTTAAATGAAGGTATGGTGCCATGGACTGATCGGCGCCATGGCGCCGCCGACGCCAAACACGGCGCCCATATCAGGAAGTGGAGAACGAACGATGCGTATTCTTTTGTCGGTGGTGGCCGCCGCCGTAGCCTTCATGCCTCTATCGAGCCATGCGGTCGACCAGAGGGCGGCGCAGAAACTGGCCCGCGACAGCGATTGCCTCAAATGTCACGCCATATCGAAGAAGAAGGAAGGGCCGTCGTACAAGGAGATCGCCAAGAAATACAAGGGCAAGCCGGACGCCGAGTCGAAAGTGACCCTGCATATCACCACCCAGCCGAAGGTGAAGGTGGACGGCAAGGAAGAGCTGCACGGGAAGGTCAAGTCGGACGACAAGGCCGAGATCAAGAACCTAGTGCAGTGGATCCTGTCGCGGTAACGGCATCGCCCGGCGTTCCGGCCGGTCAGCCCGCCGCGGCGGCGCGACCGGCGGAACAAGCGGAATCCCGAACGACGTGGTTACATTTCGCCGTCCGTGCCCGGCGGGCAACGTCTTGATGCATCCTCGGAAAGGGGAGTACAGGCAGTGAGCTTCCTGAAAAAGCTTTGCAACATCCGTGTCGGCGTTGTCGGACTCCTCGTCGCGGCCATCGTCGGCGCCGCGGGCATCATCTCGTTCAACGCGGCGATCGCGTGGACGAATACGGAAAAATTCTGCCTTACGTGCCACGAGATGCGGGAGTTCGTCTACGAGGAATACAAGGACACCATCCATTACAACAACCGCAGCGGCGTGCGTGCCGTCTGCTCCGACTGCCATGTGCCGAAAGAGACGGTACCGAAGCTGATCCGCAAGGTGCGGGCGACGTTCGAGGTGTGGGCCAAGCTGACGGGCAAGATCGATACCCGCGAGAAATTCGAGAAGCATCGCTACGAGCTCGCCATGCGGGTCTGGACCACGATGAAGAAGAATGACTCGCTGGAATGCCGCAATTGCCACGACTATGAGCATTTCAGCCAGAAGAAGCAGACGGAAAAGGCGTGGGCGCGGCACGAGAAGGCGAAGAGGGAGAAGATGACCTGCATCGACTGCCACTTCGCCATTGCGCATAACGAACCCGAGGGCGACAAGGGCCCGCAGGACATCGTCATCGAGAAGTAGCCCGCTCGGCGAAAGACAGCCGACCGGGTCCGCTGGCCCGTTCCCTCAACCGGGCACGGTGCGGCGGGCAGGCGGCGCTCAATCCTCGCCGCTGCGCGCCACGTCGGGGCGGCACCACAGGAAGATGCCCAGCGCCGCCATGACGAGGCTGGCCAGTGCGCCGATGGCGTAGAAGCCCTTCTCCAGCCCCAGCGCCTGGACCAGCGCCCCCATCAGGATCGGCGAGATGATGGATGCGATGCGGTTGGCCGTGCCGCGCAGGCCGATGGCCTTGCCCTGGCGCGCCGAGCCGGCGCCGCGCAGCACCAGGGTGATCACCAGCGGCTGGGCGAGGCCATTGGCGCCCGAGCGCAGGAACAGCGCGACGGCAAGCACCACGTAGGAGCCGAGCAGCGGCGTGACCGAGATCAGTACGATGCCGGCCCACAGCGACAGCAGAAGCACCCAGAAGCTGGGGACATAGCGTGTCGCTCTCGCCGTGAGCAGCGAAAAGAACGCGGCCCCGATGGACGAGATGGAGATCAGCGTGCCGATGGCGGTGCCGGTGATGCCCATGTCCTTCAGCCACAGGGGATAGAACGAGCTCTGCACCGCGTTGCCGATGTGCATGGTGCCGCCGAGGATCACCACCACCGCCACCGCCGGCGCGCCGAGCAGGCGAAAAGCGTCGAAATAGTCCGACGGGCGCGGCAGCAGCGCCCTGATCCCGCCGCGCCCCGCATGCTCGCCCGTCGCCGCGCCGCCAGCCTTCGGCGGCAGCAGCAGGGCGCATACCACCGATCCCGACGCCCATACGGACATGATGCCGAAGGCACCCCACGGCCCGGCCACGTCCCACATGGCGCCGGCCATGGGCGGTGCCACCAGGTGGCCGAAGCGGATGATGAAGCTCATGCGCCCGGCGTAGGACGTGCGGCCGTGCATGTACTGGCCGATCATGGTCTGCGCCCCGAGCCAGCCCATGGATTCGGAGAAGCCGAAAAACATCTGGCATGCGACCAGCGCCCACACCCACGACACCGCCGGATAGAACAGCGGCGTCAGCGCACCGATCAGCGTGCACACCACCATCACCCGTCGCGCCCCCAGCCGGTCCATCAGCGAGCCGGCGTGGATGGAGAACAGCAGCGGCAGGAAGTGGGGGGCGGCAAACACCACGCCCAGCACGGCGGGGGCGACGTCTAGGGTGGAGACGTAGAGCGGCACAACCACCGCGGCCATGTGGAAGATGGACGTGCTGAACAGCCCGATGCCGTAGACCGCGCCCTGCGTGCGCCAGGGCACCTCGTCGGGAGTCCTTCCGGTCATGGGGAATGCGGTTCGGGAATGGTCATCGGAGGCAGCCAACCATAGCCGAGCCGCGGGGCGTGCAACAGGGTCGCAGGGCCGATTCCGGGGCATAAAAGCCCTTTGCCCGTCCCCGGCCCGATGGTAGGTTCCGAGCCGAATCAGTTAAGAGGCTTAACTATGCGCGCTGTCGTCGTCCGCGAATTCGGCCCCGTCGAGTCCCACAAGGTCGAGGAAATTCCCAGCCCCGAGCCCGGCCCCGGCGAGGTGCTCATCGACGTCCACGCCATCGGCGTCAACTTTCCCGACTCCCTGATGGTGCAGGGGCTCTACCAGACGAAACCCGACCGCCCCTTCACGCCGGGGCGCGACGCGGCCGGGGTGGTGTCCAGGGTGGGCGAGGGGGTGAGCCGGATCAAGCCGGGCGACCGGGTCACGGCGCTGGTGTCCTGGGGCGCCTACGCCGAGCAGTGCGTCGCGCCGGAAAGCCGCTGCTTCCTGCTGCCCGAGGGGGTGGATTTCGTCGCCGCCGCAGGCATGACCACCGTCTATCTCACCGGCTGGGTGGCTCTGATGGTGCGCGGCCAGTACGAGACCGGCGAGAAGGTGCTGGTGCTGGGCGCAGCCGGCGGCGTCGGGCTCGCCTCCATCCAGATCGCCAAGGCCAAGGGTGCCTTCGTCGTCGGCGCCGACCTGACCGGGGAAAAGCGCGCCCTGGCGAAAAAGAACGGCGCCGACGCGGTGGTCGACCTGTCTGTCCCCGACCTGAAGGAGGGGCTGCGCGAGCAGGTGTTCGCCGCTACCGGGGGCTACGGGGTGGATATCGTGCTCGATCCCATCGGCGGCGACGTGTTCGACGCGGCCATCCGTACCATGGCCTTCGCCGGGCGCATCGTGTGCATCGGCTTCGTCGCCGGCATTCCCGTCGCGCGGCCCAACTACTTCAACGTTAAGAACCTGACCATGGCGGGACTCGCCACCGACCTGCACTTCCGCTACCGGCCCGACCTGATCCAGAAGGCCGGCGCCGACATCTTCGACATGTACGCGAAGAAGCAGATCCATCCGGAGATCACCTCCACCTGCGACCTCGCGGATTTTGCGCCGGCACTCGGCCTGTTTGCCGCCAGGAAGAGCGTCGGCAAGGTGGTGATGACCACGGGGCGCAGCTGACCGGCCGCGCGGCGGGACCTGCCATGACCACCCGTACCCAGGGCATCGTCCGCGCCGCGCGCGAGCGCGGCGAGACCGCCCTGTCCGAGCACGATTCGAAGCGCGTGCTCGCCGCCTACGGCGTGCCGACCTCGCGCGAGGTGCTGGTGAAGACCCGCGCCGAAGCGCGTGCCGCGGCGAAGAAGCTGGGCTGGCCGGTGGTGCTCAAGGCCTGCTCGGCGAAAGAGGCGCACAAGACCGAGAAAGGACTGATCGCAGTCGGGCTCGCCGGCGATCGCGAACTGCGCGAGGCCTTCGCCACGCTGCAGAAGCGTGCGGGCACGGACTACGACGGCGCCTGGCTGGTACAGGAGATGGTCAGGGGCAGCCGCGAGGTCATGATCGGCATGGTGCGCGATCCGCAGTTCGGCCCCTCGGTCTGTTTCGGGCTCGGCGGCATCTTCACCGAGATTCTGCAGGACGTGGCGTTCCGCGTGGCGCCGCTCCGGAAACGCGACGCCCTGGAGATGATGCGCGCGATCCGGGCCCACCGGATCCTCGGCGCGGTGCGCGGCATGAAGGCGGTGGACGCCGATGCGCTCAGCCACAGCCTGATGGCGGTGGGCCAGATCGCCCTCGACCATCCGGAGATCGCCGCCATCGATGTCAATCCGCTGATCGTGCGCGACACCAGGCCGGTGGCGGTGGACGCGCTGATCGTGCTCGACGACGGGGTGCCGTCGTGACCGACGCCATGCAGCGCTTCTTCGCGCCGCGCTCGGTGGCGGTGATCGGCGCCTCGGCGCAGCCCGGCAAGCCCGGCAACGTCGTGGTGCGCAATATCAGGGATAACGGGTTCGCCGGCGCGGTACACCTTGTCAACCCACGCGGCGGCGAGATCGAGGGCTTCAAGGTGTGCAGGGAGATCGCCGACCTGCCCGACGGGATCGATCAGGCGATCGTCACCCTGCCGGCGGCGCAGACGCCGGCGACGGTGCGCGCCTGCGCCGCCAGGGGGATCAAGGCCATCGTGCTGGCGGCCAGCGGCTTCGCCGAGGTGGACCGGATGGGCGAGGCGCTGCAGGCCGAGTTGATCGCGGCCATCCGCGAGACCGGGGTGCGAGTCATCGGCCCCAACACCACCGGCCACGTCTCGGTGCCGGCGGGCTATACCTCGTCGTTCTTTCCCCTCGGCAAGGTGCGGCGCGGCACCGTCTCCTACGTGGCGCAGACCGGCAATTTCTGCGGCATCTCCCTGCGCCACATCATGTCGGCGGAGAATTACGGTATCGCGCGCTCCATCGGTCTGGGCAACAAGGCCGACATCGAGGAATGCGACCTGCTCGCCTATCTCGGCGACGACGAGGAGACGCGCGCGATCTTCCTCTATCTCGAAAGCATCAAGAACCCGAAGCGGTTCCTGCGCGTGGCGCGCAGGGTGTCGCGCCGCAAGCCGGTGTTCCTGCTCAAGGGCGGCGCCTCGGACGCCGGCGCCGCGGCCGCCGCGGCCCACACCGGATCGCTCGCCGCCGACGGCCGCGTCGTCGACGGGGCGCTGGAGCAGGCGGGCGTCACGCGGCTGCACAAGTATTCCATGCTGTTTCACGTGGCCAAGGCGCTCGACACCATGCCGCTGCCGCGCGGCAACCGGGTGTCGTTCCTGTCCCCGTCCGGCGCGTTCACCGTGGTGCTGACCGACATCTGCCGGTCGCTCGGCCTCGACGTGCCGGCGCTCGAGGCGTCGACCCGCGAGCGGCTGCAGGCCTCGGCGCCGCCGTTCATCCGCATGCGCAATCCGGTGGACATCTTCGGCAGCGTCGGGCTGGTGGGCTACGAGAAGGCCTACGGCGACGCGCTCGACGCGGTGCTTGCCGACCGCAATATCGACGCGGCGGTGGTCATCATGATGCTGACCGGCGAGACCGGCGTGCCGTCCTACGACTTCCTGGTGGACCTGGTGCGCAAATACCCCGCCAAGCCGGTCTATGTGACCTTCATGGGGGCGCACGAGCACAACGTTGCCGCCAAGGCCTGGCTCGAACCGCGCGGCGTGCCCTGCTACATGGAGGTCGAGCAGCCCTTCGAGGTGCTCAGCCTGCTCGCTCGCTGCCGCGCCACCATGCGGCGGGGATAGAGCGGTATCCGGCCTTCCCTGAACCCGTTGCAGCCGGCGGAGGACGGGTCGATCTCGATGACCCTTCCTATTACCGGTACCGGACCGAGCCGCGCACGTGGGGCCAGCACCATGCCCGATCGCGGTAGGGCCAATGGCAGAACGGGTCGTCGTAGTAGGGCGGCGGCGCCTGGGTGCGGTAGGGCGTTCCGCTCCTGGCGATGGCGCCTGACAGCGAGCCGTAGTTCGTGCTGATCCACGTGCCGTCATCGCGACGGCAGGCGCTGTCGAAGGCGAAGATGGTGCGCCCGCCCGCCGTCGCCGTCTGCTGAAACCGGCGGCAGGGCGTACCGTCCGCCTGCGTGACGGTACGGACCGGCGTCGCCGTGCCGCGATGGCCGCTGGCACGGTTTACCCAGTTGGACGCCTGGCCCACCTTGTTCACCTCCAGGGCGCTCCGGGTGGTCTCTGCCATCAGCGACAGGTCGGTCGCGTCGAGCGATGCGGCGACGTCCGGCGTGCCGGCGCCGGTGCAACCCGCAAGGGCAAGGCATCCCGCGACGGCGAGGCGACGAAGCCGGTAGCGATGACCGGTAAGGGGCAACTCGCCCATGGGGGGCATCCCTTCGCATGCGATGCTGATCCGTTCGACTATTATCTGTATCTGCCTCGGCGCCTGCGCAAGGTCGCTCCGGGGCGCATCGTTCCGCTGCCTCGCGACGGATTTCCCCGCCGTGTCCGTGTAATACCAGCGGCCGTCAAGGCCGGCTCCTGGCCGGCCCGCCGCGGCGGGCCTCAGCCAGTCGGGAGAGGCGGCGATGAACAGGCTATTCGATACGCGGCAGGAGTACGGCGGCGGTTCCATTGCCATCCACTGGGTGGTCGCTCTGGTGACGCTGACGCTGCTGGTGACCGGGTACGTGCTGCTCTTCATGGCGCGCGGCCCCGCCAAGGGCGACATGATCTCCTTCCATACCGGAATCGGCTGGATCCTGGCCCTGCTGGTGATCGTGCGGCTGTTGTGGCGGGTGATCAACCCGTTGCCGCGCCTGCTCACCGGCGAACCGTGGGAGAACGTGCTGGCCCGGGTGGTGCAGTGGTCGATGATCCTTCTGCTGGTAGCGTTTGCGGTCACGGGCTATCTGTCGGTGGCGACCAGTCCGCGTCTGCAGTCGGTCTCGGTGCTGGGCTGGTTCGACCTGCCGAAGTTGAACGATTTGGGCCGAGCACTGCACCGTGGCTCGGAAGAGGTGCACCTGTGGATCAGCCATGTCTTCGCCGCCTTCCTGCTGCTGCACGTGGTCGGGGCGGTCAAGCGCCAGTTCGTCGACAGGGATGGCACGCTGCGCCGCATGATCTGGCTCCGGCGCATCGTTCCCGGCGCGGCGGGATAGCGTCTCGGCCGCTTCACTACGGCCGGCCGGTGCTCTAGGCTGGCGGCAGCATCCTTTGCCGGAGACGCCGCAATGGCCCCGTTCGAGCGCCGCTCAGCCTTCGCCCCCACCGATCCCGCCGTTTATTACGACCTGTTCGAGCCCGCCGGCGGGACGACACGCCCCACCCTGGTGATGGTGCACGGCGGCGGGCACAGCGGCGCCTGCTACATCCACACCGCCGACGGCCGGCCCGGCTGGGCGCCGTACTTCGCCGGAAACGGCTGGCGGGTGGCGGTGCCCGACTGGCCCGGCATGGGGCGCAGCGGCGCGGTGCCGTTCGACCGGCTCACCGGCGAGGTGGTGTGCGCCGCGCTGGGCGCCGTGGTCGAGCGGCTGGCGCCGGCGGTGCTGATGACGCACTCCATGTCGGGCGCCTATGGCTGGCGGCTGGTGGAGCGCCACGGTGGCGCCATCCTGGCCGTGGTGGCGGTGGCCCCCGGCCCGCCGGGCAACGTGCAGCCCGAGGCCGAGGTGGTGGCCCGCAGCGCGGACTGGGTGGATGTTCGCCGCGGCGACGGCGTGCGCCGCGTGCCCCTGCACGAGCCGCGCCTGCCCGACATGGATTTCGTGCTCGGCAAGCTGCTCGGGCCGACCACGCGGTTCCCGCGCGACCGCGTGCAGGCCTACGCCGCGTCGCTTCTGCCGCTGCCGCCGCGCCTCATGGCCGAACGCCAGAACATCGACCGCAGCCAGCTCGCCGTCACCGACACGGCGCCTTTCGCGAACAAGCCGGTTCTCATGGTCACCGGCTCCGACGACGTGGATCACAGCCGCGAGGTCGACGGCGCCGTCGCCGACTGGCTGCGGGAGATCGGTGCGGCCGTCGAATTCCGGTTCCTACCCGATGAGGGGATCACCGGCAACGGCCACATGCTGATGCTGGAGGACAACAGCGACGAGATCGCCGCCCTGATCGCCGGCTGGCTCGGCGACCAGGGCTGGTGATGGCGCTCCGACGGACGGCCCGCTGGCGGTGCGGGCCGTCCGGCGCGCATCGTGGCACGATGATCAGTTCTCCAGCACCACCTTGCGGATGGCGGCTCGCTGTGCGGGCGTGACCGATTCGAGCACCGTCGCCACCGCCGCTTTCGCCTTGTCCGGGCCAATGAACTTGATGGTGCGCTTGCGCTTCTTGGCCTCGGCGAGGAACTTGGCATCGCGCACGATCTTCGCCGTCGCCGCCTGCAGCTTGGCGAGCACCGCCTTCGGCGTGCTGGGCGGGACCAGCAGCATTCGGCCCATGGATTCCAGTGTATTGCGGTAATCGAGCCACCACAGCTGTTCCTTGTCCAGCTTTACCATCTCGGTGATGGCCGGCAGGTCGGGGAACAGATCGGAACGGTGCCGGTTCATGGCGGCGACCGCGCGGGCGTTCTTCGCCTGCACGTATTTCAGGGCCGAGGTCTCGGAGACGTAGAGCGCGTCCGACTCGCCCTGGGCCAGCGCCAGGGCCGAGCCGCGGCTGCCCTTGTAGCCGGTGACGATATTGCAGTTGAGCTTGAGAATGTGGCAGGTGAAGGCAGCCCCGTCCGCGGTACCGGAGATCTTGCCGGAACCGGCCCAGACGACCGGCTTGGCGCGCTTCATGGCGTCCTGCGGCGTGCCGAAATCGGCCTTCGGCGAGACCAGCCAGATCCAGCGCGGCGAGTCGAGGATACCCAGGTAGCCGAACTTGACCAGGTCGAACCGCGCCCCCTTCAGTTCGAGGAGCTGCTGCAGCCCGACCCCCGGGCCGTTGGCGATGTTCATCATCATCTGCTCTTTCGGCGCGATGTAGACCCGGTTCAGCGCCTTCATGCCGCCGGCGCCGGGCAGGTTCTCCACTACCACCTGGGCGCCCAGCTCTTTCTCGAAATAGGGTGCCAGAATGCGCGAATAGGCATCGAACCCGCCGCCGGCGCCGAAGCCGACCATGAAGCGGATGGTCTTGCCCTCGAAGTCCGGATCGGCCGCCGCCGCCGGCCCGGCGTGGAGGAAGACGGTGGATGCCGCCGCCAGCGCCAGTGTCAGGATGCGTGTCTGCCGTTTTGTCATGTGAAGCCCCTTTCCCTCTTTGTTCGCCCGCCGCCGGCGGGCCACCTTGGCGGCAGTCTAGACGAGAGACGTGTCATCCACCATACATTCCACCTAAAGTTGACAAAGGGCGTAGGAATTGGGGGCGGCGTTATGGCGTCTGCCGGGACGATGCGCGGCACGTCCCGCGACCGCCCATGCCCGGAATCGGATGGCCCGCGCGATGCGCGGGCCATCCGGCGTAAACAGGGTGGGGTGCGACGGTCAGTTTCCCAGCACCACCTTGCGGATGGCGGCCTTCTGCTCGGGCGTGACCGATTCCAGCACCGTCACTACCGCTTCCTTGGCCTTGTGGGCGGGGATGAAGTTGATGTCACGCTTGCGCTTCTTCGCCTCGGCGAGGAACTTGGGGTCGCCGACGATCTTCTCCGTCACCGCCTGCAGCTTGGCGAGGACCGCCTTCGGCGTGCTGGGCGGGACGACGAGGATGCGCCCCATGGATTCCAGCGTGTTGCGGTAGTCCAGCCACCACAGCTGCTCCTTGTCCAGCGTCATCTGCTCGGTGATGGTGGGCAGGTTGGGGAAGTAGCCGGAGCGCTTGCGGTTCATGGTGGCGACCGCCTTGGCGTTCTTCGCCTCGACGTACTTGAACGCCGAGGTCTCGGAGACGTAGAGCGCGTCCATCTCGCCCTGCGCCACCGCCAGCGCCGTGGCGCGGCTGCCCTTGTAGCCGGTGACGATGTTGCAGTTCAGCTTGAGGATATGGCAGGTGAACGCCGCCCCGTCCGACGTGCCGGAGATCTTGCCCGATCCGCCCCAGCTCAGCACCTTGGCGCGCTTCGTGGCGTCCTGCGGCGTATTGATGTCCGAGTTGGGCGAGACCAGCCAGATCCAGCGCGGCGAATCGAGCACGCCGAGATAGCCGAACTTGACCAGGTCGAAGCGCATGCCCTTCAGCCCGACGACCTGCTGCAGCCCGGCGCCCGTACCGTTGACGATGGTCATGACCAGGGCTTCCGGCGGCGCCACGGCGACGCGGTTCAGCACCTTCATGCCGCCGGCGCCGGGCAGGTTCTCAACCACCACCTGCGCGCCCAGCTCCCTCTCGAAATAGGGCGCCAGCATGCGCGAATACGCGTCGTACCCGCCGCCGGCGCCGAAGCCGACCATGAAGCGGATGGTCTTGCCGGCGAAATCGGGATCGGCCGCCCGGGCGTGCTGCGGCTGCGCCAGAACGATGGTTGCGGCTGCCGCCAGCGCCGCGGTCAAAGTGCGAGTCTTTCCTGTCGTCATGCGATTCCTCCCTTGCCTTGCCCGCCTTCGCGGGCGGTGTTGGCAAAAGATTAGACCAGAATTCTTGCCGATGCCATATAGTTGACAGGCTGCGTGGGGTTAAAGCGGGGAGGGCGGTCTGCGGGACGCCCCCCGCCATCGCCCCGCGGGCGGTGTCCCTCCCCGGCCGTGCCGGGCGAGAGGACCATGCGCAGCATGGTGGAGGAGTGCGCTCGGGATGAAACCGTTCAGGCCGGCAGGCCCGGCGCCCTGGTCGCCACGGGCGGCGAGAAATGAAGCTGAAGGGCGTCCGTCAGATTCCTGAGCGCGGCTGCCTCGCTGCGCCCCTGACTCGCCACATCCACCTCGAGGCATTGGGCGATATACCATCGCCCTTCGCGCCATATGCTCGCCGTGAATTTCCGTCGTCTATCCCTGGACATCGACGTTACGTTCCGATGTTCAGAAAACGTTCCTGTTTATTGTATCCGCGCTGCGGGGAGGCGCAAAAGAAAAACGGCCCGCTGTCGGCGGGCCGTCCGTATCGTGTGACGGAAAGGGCAGAGGCTTACCCCGCCGCGTCGTCCTCGGCGGTGTTGCGGCTGGAGACGAAGTCCATCACCGCACGCACCATGCCGACATAGCCGGTGCAGCGGCAGAGATGCCCTGACAGCATGTCGCGGACCTGCTCCTCGGTGGGCGAGGGGTTCTCGCGCAGGTACGCCGTGATGGACATCAGGATGCCCGGCGTGCAGTAGCCGCACTGCAGCCCGTGGTGCTTCCTGAACGCCTTCTGCAGCGCGCTGAGCTCGCCGTCCGGCGCCGCCAGGCTCTCGGCGGTCTCCACCGTGCAGCCGTCCGCCTGCACCGCGAAGGTCAGGCAGCCGCGGCGCACGATGCCGTCGATCAGCACCGTGCAGGCGCCGCACACCCCGTGTTCGCAGCCCGTGTGGCACGAGGTGATGCCGATCTCGTGGGTAAGGAAGTCGGTGAGCAGCATGCGCGGCTCGGCATGGCCCGATACCTGCTTGCCGTTGAGGGTCAGGGTGACCGGATGACGGACATCCCGGTTCAGCTGCGGCATGACTTGGCCTCCTCGATGATGCGGCGGCCCAGGCGCCGCACCAGCTCGCGCCGATAACGCGCGGTTGCGTGAATGTCGTCGTATCCGCCCAGCTCCCAGGCGAAGGCGTTGAGCGCGTCGTCCAGCGCGCTGCCGTCCAGCATGTCCCAATCGCGCACGGCGGGCTTGTCGGCCACCCCGCCGACGCCGAGGCGGATCTTCGATCCGTCCACCATCGCCGCCACCGCGACGACGGCGAAGTCGCCGCGCCGCTGCGCCATTTCGGTGAATGCGTAGCCGGCGCCCGGCTTGCGCACCGGATAGCGCGCCGCCATCACCATCTCGTCGGCGCGCCGCGCGGTCTGCAGCATGCCGGTCTGGAACTGCGCCGCCGGGAGCGTGCGCTCGCCGTCGCGCGAGCGCAGCACCACCTCGCCGCCCAGCGTCGCCAGGCACAGCGGCAGCTCGGAGGACGGGTCGGCGTGGGAGAGCGAGCCGCACACCGTGCCGCGCGCCCGGGTCTGGTAATGGCCGAGCAGGGGGAACGCCGCCTTGAGCAGGGGCAGCTTGTCGCCCAGCTCGGGCCAGTGCTCCAGCGCCGCCTGGCGGGTGGCGCAGCCGACCTCTACCGTGTCGCCCACCAGCCTGATGTAGTCGTTGCCGGCGAGCCGCGTGATATCGACCAGGATCTTCGGTTCCAGCAGCCGGAAGTTGAGCATGGGAACCAGCGACATGCCGCCGGCGATGATCTTGGCGTCCTCGCCGGCGCGCGCCAGCGTCTCCACCGCCTCTTCCGAGGTGGCCGCTCTCACGTAGTCGAATGCCTTTGGTTTCATTGTGCGATACCCAGCATGCGCAGGATGCGTCGCCACAGCGACCCGGTGGCCACCGGACCACCGCCAACCTGCGCGACCAGCCTTTGGAAGAACTGCCCGACCAGCGCGCGGGTCGCGCCGTCGAGCATGCGCCCGCCGACCGACGCCACCGTCCCGGTGAGCGCGATGGTGTAGTCGTACGAAACGCGTGTCCCGTCGCCTTCCACCGCGAGGACCACGTGTCCCTCGCCCTGCGAGGCGCCGAGCGGCCCGACCAGCCCGCCCGAGAGCCGCGCCGATTCCGGCTCCACCATGTCGGAGAGCCTGACGCTGGCGCTGAAGCGTCCGCGCACCGGCCCGATGCCGAGCGACACGTCGGCGCGGTAGTCGTTTTCGCCGACCCGGTCCAGGCTGTGGCAGCCGGGGATGACGGCGGCGAGCCTGACGGGGTCGAGCAGGGTCCGCCATACCTCGGACGGAGAGGCGGGAACGAAGGTGCTGCCCGCGCCCTTGAGCACGTGGCTGCCCGCCGGCGCCCCGATGGCCGGCCTCGCCGTGCCGGCGGCCGGCGCCTTCTCCTCGCCGTGGATCAGGGCGGCGATCCTCGACGGGATCAGCGGCAGGGTGAGGTCCTGGACATCCAGCGCGTCAGCCACCGCGTTGGCGAGGCAGACGGGGGTGGACATGACGTTGCCCTCGCCAATGCCCTTGGCGCCCAGCGGCGTCACCATCGAGGGCGACTCCATGTGCAGGATCACCGGCTCGGGCACCTCCCACGAGGTAGGGCACAGGTAGTCGGCGAAGGTGCCGGTCAGGAAGCTGCCGTCGTCGCCGTAGACGAATTCCTCGTAGAGCGCGCAGGCCAGCCCCCAGGCGAAGGCGCCGTAGACCTGGCCGTTGGCGATCAGCGGGTTCAGCAGCACGCCGGAGTCGTGCATGGTGACGTACTTGTCGATGCGCACCGTGCCGGTGTCGCGGTCTATCTCGACGCCGCAATAGTCGAAGACGAAGCCGTAGGTCAGCGAGGTATTGATCTGGTCGGCGTCGTTGGGCGACTCCAGCTCGGGCGGCGACCATGAGCCGGTCTCGCGCACGCACGGCTCCATGCCCTCGGGCAGATTGCCCGGCGTCCAGTGCGCCGAGCCGGCGGCGCGGTAGAAGTTGATGGCGTCGTCCGGGTTGTCGCGCAGGAAGATCTTGCCGTTCCCGAACTCGAGCTGGTCGGGCGTCGCGTTCAGGCTCTGGCAGGCGATGCGGGCCAGCTTGGCGCGCACCTTCTGCGCCGCCTTCTGCGCCGCCACTGCGGTGGCCGAGGAAAAGCGCGAGGAGTAGTTGCCGGTGGCGATCGACCACGCATCCTTGGCGGTGTCGAAATCCAGGTTGACCTTGATCTGGTCGGGCGCGATGCCGAGCTGGTCGGCGACGATCTGGGCGATCACCGTCATGTGGCCCTGGCCCTGGGGGATGGAGTCGGCGGTGACGCTGACCGTGCCCAGCGGATCGACGGTGACGGTGGCGTTGGCGACCGCGCCGCCCTTGGGGTTCCGCCGGCGTTCCTCGCGCGGCAGGATGTTGGAGAGATACCCCATGTTGCTCTGCGCCGGCTCGACGATGGCGGCGTAGCCGATGCCGTAGAGCCGGCCCTGCGCCCGCGCCTCGTCGCGGCGTTTCTTCAGGGCGTCCAGCCCGCCGTCGCGCACGGCGATCTCGATCGCCTTCGGGTAGTCGCCGGAATCGATCAGCGCGCCGGCGGCGGCGCGGTAGGGGAAGACGCCGGCCGGCACCAGGTTGCGCCGGATCACGTCGAGCGGGTCGAGGCCCAGTTCGACGGCGACCTTGTGCATCAGCCGCTCGATGGCGAAGTACATCTGCGGCCCGCCGAAGCCGCGCACCATGGCGGACGGGCACTTGTTGGTCATCACCACGCGATTGCGCACCGCCAGGTTCCCGATGTCGTAGGCGCCGGTCAGGATGCCGTGCATGCGGTAGAGCGGTCCCGGCATGGGCGCGCGCAGGAAGGCGCCGTAATCGTCGAGCTGGTCGAAGCGGAAGGCGGTGACCAGCCCGTCCTTTTTCACCGCCGCCTCGATCCAGGTCACCCGGTTGGGCGCCGCCGCCGCTGCCGCCAGGTGCTCGAGCCGGTCCTCCACCCACTTGACCGGCCGGCCGGCGATCTTCGACGCAAGGCACATGAGCACCACGTAGGGGAAGATCTGCACCTTGATGCCGAACCCGCCGCCCGACCATTGCGGCGTGCGCATACGCAGCTGCGAGTTGCGCACGCGCAGCGCCATGGACATGACCGGGTGAGAGGTGAACGGCCCCTGGTAGTTGGACGCCACGTCGTACAGGTTCTCGCCCTGCTGATAGTCGGCGGTGACGACGAACCCTTCCAGCGGCGTCTGCGAATTGCGCGGGTATTTGACCTTGATCTTGACGACCCTGTCCGCCTCGGCGAACGCCGTGTCGGGATCGCCGTAGGAGAACTCGCGCGTCGAGGCGACGTTCGACCCCATGGCCTCATGCACCTGGGGCGCGCCGTCGTCGCACGCGTCCTCCTGGTCGACGATGGCCTTCATGGGCTCGTAGTCCACGTCGATCAGGGCCAGCGCGTCCTCGGCCCGGTAGCGGTCGAGCGCCACGACGCACACCACCGGCTCGCCCACGTAGCGCACCTTGTCCACCGCCAGCGCCCACTGGTGGAGGGGCTGGCGCAGCACGATCAGGAACGGATCGGAGATTTCCTTGACGTCGTCGCCGGTGAATACCGCGATCACCCCGGGCGCCGTTCTGGCGCGCGAGACGTCGATGGACTTGATGCGCGCATGGGCATGAGGGCTGCGCAGAATGGCGGCGTGCCCGGTCCCTGCCCGTGTCGGCAGATGGTCGGAGAACTGCGCCTTGCCCGTCAGCAGGGTGGCGTCCTCCACCCTCTCCACCGACTTGCCAACCCAACCCCTGGATTCAGCGGCCACCGCCATCGTTTCAACCTTCGCCCGTTGGAAAATTTGGCGGGTCCGTCCGGAACGCCGGAGGGCCCGCAATGGGGCCGTAGGCTTGCCAGCAAACGGCAGTAAAATCAACCCCGGCCGTAGCGGCCTGTGACCGTCCGCCGCATTGGCCCCGCGCGCGCCCCGCAAGGTTTGCCGGTAGCGCGGATTTACGCGATATTCGGTCTTCCCGACCCCTGTGAAGGACTGCGCTCCGGCATGCCCGACAACACCGTCACCGTCGACCGGTCCGTCACCCCGCACCGGCTCGTCTTCTCGCCCCGCTTCAACGTGGCGGTGCCGTTCATCGACCGTCACGTGGCGGAGGGGCGCGGCGACAAGGTGGCGATCCGCACGGCGGACGAGGCGGTCACCTATGCGGACCTTCTGCGACGGGTGAACCGCTTCGGCAACGCGCTGCTTTCTCTCGGCGTGCGGCCGGGCGAGCGGTTCCTGATGGTGGTCAAGGACAGCCCCGACTTCATCGCCCTGTTCTTCGGCGCCATCAAGGCGGGCATCGTCCCGGTGGCGGTCAACACCCTGCTCCGGGCGCAGGACTATACGTTCCTGATCGACGATTCCGAATGTGCCGCCCTCGCCTGGAGCGCCGGTTTCGACGCCACGGTGAAGCCGGGGCTGGATGCCGCGACCCACCGGCCGGGCGAGGCCATGACCGCCGAGGCGCTGGCCGAGCGGGCCGCGGCCGCTCCGGACCGGCTCGAGGCGGCGCCCGCCACCGCGCTCTCCGACTGCTTCTGGCTCTATTCCTCCGGCTCCACCGGCAACCCGAAGGGGGTGGTGCACCCGCACCGCTCCATGGTGTGCACCTCGGAACGCTTCGCCACCAACACAGCGCACCTGCGCCAAACCGACTCCATGTTCTCGGTGTCCAAGCTGTTCCATTCCTACGGCTTCGGCAACGCCATGACCTTTCCGCTGTGGCTCGGGGCGACGACGGTGCTGTCCGACCGCAAGGTGACGCCCGACATGGCTTTCGAGATGATCGAGCGCTTCCGCCCCACCATCTTCTTCGGCGTGCCCACCCTCTATGCCCAGCAGCTGCGCGCCATGGAAAGCGCCAGCCCGGATCTGTCGTCCATCCGCCTCTGCATCTCGGCGGGCGAGGCGCTGCCCGGCGACGTGCTGCGCCGCTGGATGGAGCGGACCGGCACCTTCATCCTCGACGGGCTGGGCTCGACGGAGAACCTGCACGTCTTCATCGGCAACCGCGAGGACGACTGGCGCTACAACACCTCGGGCAAGCCGGTGTCGGGCTACGAGGTCAGGCTGGTGGACGAGAACGACGCCGAGATTACCGAGCCCGAGGTCATCGGCACGGTCTGGGTCAAGGGGGAGTCCTCGGCCAGGCTCTACTGGAAGAACCCCGAGAAGACGGCGAAGACCATGCGCGGCGAGTGGCTCAACACCGGCGACATGTACTGGCGCGACGCCGAGGGCTACTACCACAATGCCGGGCGCGGCGACGATATGCTCAAGGTCGGCGCGCTGTGGTGCTCGCCGTTCGAGATCGAGGCGCGGCTGATCGAGCACCCGAGCGTGCTCGAGGCCGCGGTGGTGGGGCGCGCCGACGACGACCGGCTGACCAAGCCGGAGGCGTTCGTGGTGCTCAAGAACGCCGGCGACGCCTCACCGGCGCTGGAGACGGCGCTGGTGGAGCACTGCCGCGCCGGGCTCGCGCATTACAAGTACCCGCGCTGGTTCCACTTCGTCGCCGACCTGCCCAAGACCGCCACCGGCAAGATCCAGCGGTTCCGCCTGCGCGAATGACAGCGCGGGCCGGGCCGTCCGCATCGCCCACAGCATGTTGTGTCCGCGCGCGCCCGGATGTTTCACGTGAAACAATGGTCAGGAAGGCTGATCTATAGGAATTAAGTCATTGAACGGCCGATACCGACCATACGGTACGGTATGTTTTTTGGCGCCTTACCGAACGTTATGCGACATTTTTTGCCCGCGGCCGCATACCAGATGTAGGGACCGGGCGGGCATCGTCAGACGCCGGGATCGGCCTCCGGCCGGGAGTACCCGGCGGCGGCGGTCGTCGCGGCGCGCGACCCGGGCAGAGCCTCCTTGAGCAGGCGGGCGACGACCGCAGGGTCTTCGCGGAACTGGAGCCCCATGGCGTTGTGGCGGCGCCAGACCACGTCGGCCTCCAGCGCGCCGAGGCGCGGCAGGACCAGGGAACCGGACAGCCCGTCCCCGCCATGCTCCGGCATCTCGAACATATGGATATACGCGCCGTTCGCCGACAGGTTGAGGGCTAGGCACTCGAACGCGCGGCCGTCCACCTCGAAGGTGCCGGACCAGACCACGCCGGTCCTCGGGAACCGGCGCCTTTCGGCGCCGCCGCCGGTTTCGTCGGGTTGTCCTGTCATGTCTGCCTGGCCGGGGCCATTTCGTCGAAAATCGTTCACCGCCGATTGTGCGACAGGGACCTTTACCGAGGGTTTAACGCCGCCCGAAAGCCGTTCGGGACCCTGCGAATCCGGCCCCCGGGGGCTTCGGCTCCCGGATTGCCTAACGGACCGTTACCTTTGCGCCGGACCATCCCGGGGCCGTCCCGGAGCGACAGGGGGCTTTGCCGTGGCCGGCGGCGCCCGCCGGGCCCCCATCGGCTTTTTGTCACAGGGACAAGAAGGCGCTTCGGCCCTATGCTCGACCGATATCGCCGATGGGCCGGTTCCGTCGGCGCAAAGGGAGGCATAGGCCATGAAAAGAAGACAATTCGGGTTGCTTGCGGGAAGCGCGGTCGTGGCGGTGGGGCTGCTCGCCGCGCCGGCGGGCGCCCAGTCGGGAACCTCGTACTTCGCCGGCAAGACCATCAACATTCACGTCGGCTTCTCGGCCGGCGGCAACTACGACTTCTACGCCCGGCTGCTGGCCGAGCACATGGGCCGCCACATCCCGGGCAATCCGCATTTCCTGGTGCAGAACCGCACCGGGGCGGGCAGCCGCAACGCCGCCGCCTTCGTCTACAACGTGGCGCAGAAGGACGGCACCGCCTGGGGCATGACCACCAACCTGCTGCCCCTGTTCCAAGTGCTCGATCCCGCCCGCGCCAAGTTCGACCTGACGAAGGCCCAGTGGATCGGCAACATGGTGGAGACCAACAGCGTCATGGCCATATGGCACGCGCTCGGCGTGACGACGCTGGACCAGGCGAAGAAGAAGGAGGTCATCGTCGGCTCCACCGGGCGCGGCGGCGAGACCTACATCCTGCCCACCATGATGAACGCGGTGCTGGGCACGAAGTTCCGCGTGGTGCTCGGCTATCCCGGCATCAACGAGATCAGCGTCGCCATCGAGAAGGGCGAGCTGCACGGCCGCAACGGATCCTACGCCAACCTGCAGCAGCAGCGGCCCCAGTGGCTGCGCGACGGCACGGTGAAGATTCTGGTGCAGATCGGCGTCAGCCGCGATCCGGTCATCGGCAAGGTGCCGCTGCTGACCGAACTGGCCGGCAACGACGAGGACCGGGCCATGCTGGCGCTGGTGTCGTCCTATCCCACCATGTCGCGGGCGTTCTGGATGCCCGCCACGGTGCCGGCCGATCGGGTGGCCATGCTGCGCCGCGCCTTCGACGCCACCATGAAGGATCCCGAGTTCCTGCGCGTCGCCGCGGCGCGCAAGGCCGACATCAAGCCCAACTCCGGCGCCGCGGTGCAGGAGATTGTCGCCAGCTACGGCAATCTGTCGCCGAAAATCATCGCCCGCGCCCGCAACGCGCTGAAGCTCAACCAGGGCGGCGGCGGGAAGAAAAAGAAGAAGGGCTAGCGAGGTTCGACCGGATGCCCGGGGCCGCGCGGCCCCGGGCCGACCCGTTCATCGCCGCGCACACCCCCCGTCATGCCCCAGCGCAGCCCGGGGCATCCGGTTTTCTCCGTCCTCTCGAAAGTAGAAAAAGGCTGGATGGCCCGGGCGAAGCCGGGCCATGACGAAACAGGCAATGGCGCGGAGGGGGCGTCCGTCCCCTACCGCCCGGTCCTTGCCAGCGACAGCACCCAGCCGTGCATGCGGGACTTCAGGTTCTCGATGTCCTTCTTGGTGAAGAAGTTTTCCGGCTTCACCTTGGCGATGGGGTATTGCGGGCGCAGGAAGTCGCTCTCGTAGCCGTAGGGTACGGTGGCGTCGATGCCCATGCCGCCCTCGAAGCGGGTGTTGGACGCGGTCCATTCCTTGCCGCCGGCGGTCATGCGCTCGGCCGGCATGAAGGTCTGGCCGCGCCCGCCGGGCAGCGGGTTGATGATGTCGGTGTGCGGATTCACCCGCGTGGTCAGACACCACATGATGTCGTCCATGTCGTAGAGGTCGGTGTCCTCCGACACGGAGATGCACAGCCGCATGCCCTGCGAGGTGGAGAGGATCGCCGCCATGAAGTTGCGCTGCCAGCCTTCGTCGATCTGGCTGCGCTTCTTCACCTGGATGATGGCGCCGCCCCAGTCGGTCATGGAGTAGGGGATGTTGACGTCCTGCACGATGCCCGGCTGCATGCGGTGGCACAGCTCGTAGATCGCCGCCTCGCGCACCATCGTGTCGATGTTGGCCTCGTCCTGCGTGTGCACGCCGAGGGCGAAGACGATGGGCTTGGATTCCGGCTTGCGCATGGTGACGGCGGTGCAGTGGAAGGTGGGCGCCTTGTAGGCCTTGCCCATGTAGCCCGACCACTCGGGGTGGAAATGGTACTTGCCCTGTTCGCCGGTGGCTTCGGCCTCCGCCGTCTCGAAGCGGCGGTCGCGCGGGTTGACGTAGCCTTCCAGCACGATCTCGGCATCGGCCAGCGCCATGGCGTCGACCGTGCGCGCCTTGACCATGCGCACCGGCGCGCCCTGCACCGCGCCGGCGACGCCGATCTCGTCGCAGCCCTGGGGCAGGATCACGTAATCGAAGCCGGCACCGGCGAGCAGGGTGCAGGCCGGCGGCACGCCGAAGCAGATGGTGATCGGCACCGGCTCGTCGTCGCGATAGTGCTTCGACGCCACCTGCCACATGTGCGAGCCCGGCCCGATCTGGAACGTGCCCACATTGCCCCAGCGGAAGTTCATGCGGTTGTAGCCGAGGTCGGTGCCGCCCTCGAAATACGCGCCCGAGACGCAGCGGATGCCCGAGCCGATCGTCTGTTCGGTTTCGTATTCGGTGTGGCGCACGGGAACCATGTACCGGTTCACGTCGTTGGGGTTCTCGATCACCACCTCGTGGCAGGGCGCCTCCGCACTGTCGATCACCACCGGCCTGATCGGGTTGCGCACCGCGTCGGCCAGCTTCAGCGTGCGGTCGCGGTCGTCGGCCCAGCCGAACATCTTGTTGACCACCCGGGTGTCGGAAAACAGGTTGGTCACCACCCGGTGGTCGGGCTTGCCCTTGACGTTGTTGAACAGGATCGGGCAGCCGCCGTCGAAATGCTTCTGCAGGGTGACGATCTCGAGGTCGGGATCGACCTCCTTGTCGGTTTCCACCAGGTCGCCCTGGGCACGCAGCCAGTCGAGCGTGCCGCGCAGGTCGCGCACCTTGTCGGATACGGCGCCCGCCGATGTCTTCGTCGCCTTCTGCCTGGCCTTTGCCATGGATCGTCCCTTTCCTGGTCTCCGGCGGGCGCGCGGATCGTCGCGTCGCCCGAAAAAACGCAAATAGGCCGCGAACCCGCGGCCGGCAAGGGTATTTAAATCCTTTATCTAATTTCCGTGCAAGGGGCAGGACGCGGGATGCGGCCATGCGTCCTATGCGGGGGCGGGAGATGGTTGATCCTCCATCATGCCCCGCCTTTGCGCGGGGCATCCAGGGTTTCTTTAAAAAAACGCCTGGATGGCCCGGGCTGACGCCGGGCCATGACGACAAAAAATACGGGGCAATCAGTGCCCCCTATCCCCCACGACCTTCTCCAGGTCGATATCGAGCGCCCGCAGCACGTGGCCGTGCATGGAATAGGTGGCGGCCAGCACGGTGAGCTCCACGATCTGGCGCTCGCTGAAATGGGGCTTGAGCGCCGCGAACACGGCGTCGGGGACGGAGAAGTTGCGCATCATCTCGTCCACATAGGCGAGCACGGCGCGCTCGCGCGCGTCGAAGAAGGCGCTCGGCCGCCAGTCGGCCAGCGCCGCGCACTCCGCCACCGACACCCCGTCGGCCACGGCGAGGGAGGGGATGTGCTGGCGCAGTTGATACTTCACGTCGTTGAGCCAGGCGATGCGGATGATCACCAATTCGCGCAGCCGGCCGTCGAGCCGGGTGCCGAAGCGTACCGCGTTGAGCTGCTGGAACCAGGCCTCGGTGATCGGCGGGCTCCTGAGCAGGGCGCGGTAGAGATTGTTGAGCGTGTTGCGGCGCCCGCTGCGGATCTTTTTCACCAGCGGATCGAGGGCCGGGTCGTCGCCTTCCTGGAACAGGGTAATCCGGGCCATATCGTCTCCTCCGCCACGCCGAAACGGCGCGGATGATCGCCCATCGCCCCGCCGCTGGCAACGCCGGCCCGGCTGGACAGGGCGGCGCCGCTGGTCTAGAAGCGCCGCCAACGGAAAACCGCCCATGAACCAAGGAGACGCACCGTGAAGGTCAGGATAAACGGGGTCGATTTCAACTGCGAGGTCGAGGGCAGGGACGACGCCCCCTGGGTCACGTTCAGCCATGCGCTGTGCAACAACCTGACCCTGTGGGACGACCAGGCCGCCCTGCTGAAGGACCGCTACCGGGTACTGCGCTACGATCAGCGCGGCCACGGCCGCACCCGCCCAGCGCCGGGGCCCTACACGTTCCCGATGCTGATGGACGACGCCATCGGCCTGCTCAACCACTTCGCCATCGCAAAGACCCACTGGGTGGGGCTGTCCATCGGCGGCATGATGGGCTACGGGATGGCGCAGGACCACGGCAACCGGCTGCTGTCGCTGGTGGCGTGCGACTCGCGCCCCGACGCGCCGCCCGACTACCAGGCCTATTTCCAGTATCGCATCGACACAGCGAAGGAGAAGGGCATGGAGGGGCTGGTGCAACCCACCATCGAGCGCTGGTTCACGCCGGAGACGGTCAAGGCCAACCCGCCGGTGCTGGACAAGGTGCGCACCATGATCCGTACCACCACGCCGGTGGGCCATGCCGGCTGCTGCGAGGCCCTGAAGACGCTGGCGTTCGGATCGCGCCTCGGCGAGATCAGGGTGCCGACCCTGATCGTCGGCGGCGAGAAGGACAAGGGCGCGCCGCCCGAGGCGCTGGCCGAGGCGGCGGCGAAGATTCCCGGCGCCAGGCACGTGAAGATCCCAGGCGCCGGGCATATCTCGAACCTGGAGAACCCGGACGCCTTCAACAGGACCCTGCTGGAGTGGCTCGACAGCCACTGAGGCAGGGGAAACGACGTCGTCGCGACCTTCGGCTGCCGTGCGGGTAATCGGGGGTTGCCCCCGCCCGGTAATGGGTATTCAACGGTGCCGAACCGCACCGGATTTCGATTTGGTTATCCGCCCCGACCTTCCCGCCCCGCTGCGCGGCGCGCTGTGGATGCTCACGGCGGGCATCTGCTACGTGATCGCCGCCACCATCGCGCGGCGATATCTGGGCGACACCTATTCCGCCTACCAGCTCACGTTTATCCGATCGGTGGTGGCGGTGGCCTTTATCGCGCCCATGCTGGCGCGCTCGGGCCGGCGCGGGTTTCATGTCCGGCGGTTCCGGCTGTGTCTGCTGGCGGCGGCGCTGACCTACTTTTCCATCATGTGCTGGTTCTTCGCCGCCACCCGCATGCCGGTGGCGGACTTCTTCACCCTGCAGTTCACCACCCCGCTGTTCACCATGACGCTGGCCATGGTCGTGCTGCGCCAGAAGGTGGGACCGCGCAACTGGGCGGCGACGCTGGTCGGTTTCGCCGGGGTGCTGGTGGTGCTGCGCCCCGGTATTGCCGAGGTGACGGCGGGGGCGCTGGTGACGCTGATGAGTTCGGCCGGCTACGCCACCGTCAACACGGTGATCAAGGTGCTGTCGCGCACCGAGGCCCCCACGGCAATCGTGTTCTATGCCAATCTTCTGATCCTGCCCCTGTCGCTGCCGCTGGCGCTGGCGCACTGGCGCACGCCGGACGGCGCGGATGCGGCGCTGATCCTCGCCGTCACCCTGTTCATGACCGTCGCTTTCGTATCCACCGCGCGCGCCATCCAGGCCGCCGACGCCCGCATCGTGCAGCCGGTCAGCTTCCTGCGCCTGATCGTCGCCGCCGCCATCGGGTTCATCGTTTTCGGCGAGACGCCGGATCTGTGGACCTGGGTCGGCGCCGCCATCAACTTCGCCAGCACCTACTACGTGATCATGCGCGAGGGTCGTCGCGGCGGCCACTGAAACGGCTTTTTCCGCCGGTTTATGACCGGGGGACGGCGTATTGCAACGGTCGCCGTGCGCCCCGCATGAACCGCAGGCAAGAATGTTTTCCGATTATTCTTGCGTTTTGACCCGGGAAGGCCCATCTACGGCAGGTCAGTCCTCGAAGACCCGGCGTATTCTGCTTCGTCACGCCGACCTAGCTTCATACCCCACGGATTTCGCCACGCTGATATCCGCCCGCGCACCGTGTGCGGGTGGCTGTAACCATACATACAAGGAACTACTCCATGATTACTGGAACCGTGAAATGGTTCAACGGCACCAAGGGCTTCGGCTTCATCGTTCCCGATGACGGCTCGAAGGATGCCTTCGTGCACATCTCGGCCGTCGAGCGCGCCGGCATGCAGGGCCTCAACGAGGGCCAGAGGGTCACCTACGAGCTGCAGCGCGGCCAGAATGGCAAGACCTCAGCCGAGAACCTGAAGCTCGCCGACTGACGCTTTTCCAAGCTGAAGACGAACGAAAGGCCCGCAGCGCGGGCCTTTCTGTCGTTTGGGCAACGGCCGCGGGTATCAGCTATCAACCCGCCGTGCCGCCGCGCCTTTCGCGCAGGTGGCGGAAGCTCACCAGCCGCTTCTGCGCCTCGTCCCACAGGGTCAGGCGCACGCATTTCAGGCTCTCCATGAAGTTCAGCCGGCCGATCCCGTCAAGCGCCGGGTTGGCGGCGAGGCATTCGCCCAGCCGGTAGTTGGGGATGCGGCTGCACAGATGGTGCACGTGATGGAGGCCGATGTTGGCGGTAAACCAGCGCAGCACGGCGGGCAGATGGTAATGCGAACTGCCGCGCAATGCCGCCACGTGGAAGTTCCACTCCGCCTCGCGGCGCCAGTAGGTATGCTCGAACTGGTGCTGGACGTAGAACAGCCACACGCCGACGGAAGATGCCAGCACCGTCACGGGCGCCTGGACCAGCAGGAACTCGCCGACGCCGAACAGCGCCATTCCCAGCACCACCGCGGCGGCGACGGCGGCGTTGGTCGCCATCACGCTCGCCAGCTCCTCGCCGCGCCCCCGGCGCAGCTTGAGGGGAAAGCGGTGCTTCAACACGAACAGATAAGTCGGGCCGATACCGAAAAAAACCAGCGGGTGGCGGTAGAGCCGGTAGGCGAGCCGACGCCACGGCGGCAGGGCCAGATACTCCCTGACCGTCAGCACATCCACATCGCCGATCCCGCGGCGATCGAGGTTGCCCGAGGTGGCATGATGGATCGCATGCGCCTTGCGCCACTGGGCGTAGGGCGTCAGGGTCAGGACGCCGATCATCCGCCCGATCATGTCGTTTGCCGCGCGCGAGCGGAAGAACGCGCCGTGCCCGCAATCGTGCTGGATCATGAACAGTCGCACCACCAGGCCGGCTGCCGGCACGGCGAGCAGAAGCGTCAGCCAGTAGCCGTATTGCAGGCTGTGCTGCATGGCCAGCCACAGGGCCGCCAGCGGCAGGGTCGTCGTGGCCAGTTGAACGAGGCTGCGGCGCCGGTCGGGGCGCCCATAGGCCGCGGCGACCCGCGCCCAGTCCCGGTCGGCCCCGGGGCCGGCGGGGTTCGCTGGCGCGAGGGCGGCGGGAACCGGGTTCGCGACGCCGAAAAGGGGCCGTTCGCGGCCGGACGGGACATATCGCGAAATGGGAGGCGATCCACCTTATGATTACCAAAAGTAGAGCATGACCGCAAATTGCGGCGGAGATATGACGGAATTCCGCTCGCCGGGGCGACGTCGGAGTCGCAGTTTGCGGCAATAGCGTCTATAGTCGGCAGTCTGCGACCGGCCGCTTCCCGGCGACTGGGCAACCTGTGACAGGTGCATTCCTTGGATTTCAGGACGGATCATCAGACGGATCATTCGCGCGAGCGGCAGCTGTGGTGCGCGGTCATCGGCCGCGCAGTTCAGGACGCAATCCGTCCGTCCGGTCCGGGCGGACTGACCACGGAGCAGATCAGGCAGCGCAACGAGGCGCGACGCTGGTTCATCGACAACGACCCCGATTTCCGCAAGGCGTGCGAGGCCGCGGGGTTCGATCCCGATTTTCTGCGCGAGCGGGTGCTGCGCTTGACCGAGGACGATCCGGTCGAGGACGACACGGCCGTTCCCGGTCTTCCTGCCGCCGGTCGCGCGGCGGCGATGCCAATGGAAATCGCCGACCGGATCTGATGCCCGCTCAGGGGCCGATCCGGATTTTATTTCCGCGTTTCTGAGGGTTTCCGTCGGCCCGGGCATGGACGACGGGGCCACTAGCTCCAGTGCCGCCGCCGGACGGGATGCGTGCGCCGTCGGCGGAACGGCGATGCGCGCGACATGCCCGACGGGCCGGCACGGGCGCGGTCTGCGGGCGATCGGGATGAGACAGGATGCAGAAGCTCGAAATCGGCCACCGCTACCGCAAGGTTTCCGCTCCGTCGATCATCTGGCAGATCGTCGGCTACCGCACCGATCGCGACGGCATACCCCATGTCCGCCTGGTCAGCGTCAGCGACCAGACCCGGTGCATCCTGATTGCGGAAAGCGTTGTCGGCCGGGCGGATGTGTTCGCGCCGGTCCACTCCCGGTGATGAATACGGCACCGCCGGTTCGCGCGGCGCAGAGAAAGGGAAAAATGAACAGCAAGACCAAACCGAAGGATCAGGACAAGAAGACCGAACGGCTGCGCGCGCTTCGCCTCGCCCGCGAGGCGGAGAGCAAGGAAGCCGGTACCTGGGGCGAAATGGCCGTGGGCGAGATCACGCACGAAGACACGCGCTCGGTCTTCGTCCAGTTGTGGAAGGGCCCCCGGCGGCCGGATCCCTTCGTACCCGGCGGCCCGAGGGTCACCGGCGTTGCCGCCGTCGCCGATTGGACGGCGCTGGTCGGCTGGGTCAACGAGCGGCGCGCGACCGGTTTTGCGCAGCGCACTCTCGCCTGGAACGTGAGCGAGGCCGAGGCGCAGCGCGTCATGCGGCTGCGCGTCGCCGAGTGGCGCGCCGCGGGCTTCACCATCGTCAATCCCCTGGCGGCGGGCGGGGCGTGAGATGAGCAAACCCGAATGGGGCGTCAAACGCCACTGCGCCAGCTGCGAGAGCCGGTTCTACGACATGCGCCGCAATCCCATCCGCTGTCCGCGCTGCGATACGCTTTTCGTTGTCGCGGCGGTGGCCGAAAGCCGTACGGCGAAGGGCGGCGGTGCGGCGGCATTCCGGCGGCGGCGCGCGGCGTCGACCGCCGACGCCGAGGCCCGCGCCCGCGAAGAGGCCGTCCATGCCGAGCCGGCACCGGATGACGGAGACGACGGTGACGAAAATGCCGCCGACGAGGGCAACGGGGATGACGAAGCGCAGGACGGCGACGATGTGCAGGGCGGCAAGGACGGCGGCTGACCGGCCGGCGGGCCAAGCCGAAGGGTGGTGCCGTTGAACGGCCCGGGCCGCGTCCGCCTGTGGCTCGTCAGCCTGGCGATCGTCGCCGGGATCGCCATGGTTTTCCTGTCCATGGCGATAAGGCTGCATATTCGGCCCTGACGTCCGATCCGCTGACGCGGAATCGCACCGGCCCGCATCGCCTCATCCCGGGGCGGCGGCCGGGCGCTCCCGGATTACGGCGAGGAACGCTTCGCCGTAGCGCGCCAGCTTTGCCTCTCCGACACCGTGAATGGTACGCAGGGTATCGAGGCTGTCGGGGCGCGCCGCCGCCAGCTCGAGCAGGGTGCGGTCGGGGAACACCACGTAGGCGGGAACTCCCTGCGCCCTGGCCAGAGACAGGCGCTTTTCGCGCAGCGCGGCGAGCAGCGGCTCGTCGGCGGCGGTCGACGCGAGCGCGCCCGCAGGCGCCGGCTTGCGGCGCTGGCGCAGTGCCTTCGCCACATCGAGGATATCGCTGCGCATGTCGATGGTGGTCTTGCCGCGCAGCAACCGCCAGCCGTCGTCGGTCATGGCCCAGCGGCCGTGGCGAACGATGTCCATGACGATCAGCCCGGCGGCGTAGAGCTGGCGGAAGATGGAGCGCCATTCCGCCCGGCTGCGGTCATGGCCGACGCCGAAGGTGGGCAGCCGGTCGTGGCCGTGGCGCTGCACCGCCTCGGTTTTCTCGCCGAGCAGAATGTTGATCAGGTGCTCGGTGCCGAAGCGCTCGCCGGTGCGCACGACGGCGGACAGCGCCTTCTGCGCGTCCACCGTGCCGTCGAACACCGCCACCCCGCCGAGACAGAGATCACAGTTGCCGCACGGCGCCACCGTCTCGCCGAAATAGGCGAGCAGGGTCTGCCGGCGGCAGCGCGTCGCCTCGCACAGGGCAATGAGCGTGTTGAGGCGCTGGCGCTCGACGCGCTTCTGCTCGTCCGGCGCCTCGCTCTGCTCTATCTGCACGCGGCGCAGGCGGATGTCGTCGAGCCCGTAGAGGGTCAGCGTGTCGGCGGCCAGCCCGTCGCGGCCGGCGCGGCCGATCTCCTGGTAATAGCTCTCGATGTTCTTCGGCATGTCGGCGTGGCAGACGAAGCGCACGTCGGGCTTGTCGATGCCCATGCCGAAGGCGACGGTGGCGACCATCACCACCCCGTCCTCCTGCAGGAATGCGTCCTGGTTGGCGTCGCGCGCCGCCTTGTCCATGCCGGCATGGTAGGGCAGGGCGCGCACCCCGGTCTCGCACAGCGCCGCGGCAAGCGTCTCGGTCCGCTTGCGCGAGCTGCAATAGACGATGCCGCTCTCGGCGCGGTGTCCGGCAAGAAAATCGAGCAGCTGGCGGCGGCCGCCGGCCTTGGGCTGCATGGCGAGGCGGATGTTGGGCCGGTCGAACCCGTGCACGAACACGCGCGGCGCGGCAGGGCGCGTGAACAGCTTGGCGGCGATGTCGCCGCGCGTGGCGGTATCGGCGGTGGCGGTGAAGGCGGCAAGCTGCACCCCGCCCAGCTCTTCCCGTATCCTGCCGAGCAGGAGGTATTCCGGTCGGAAATCGTGGCCCCATTGCGACACGCAGTGGGCCTCGTCCACCGCCAGCAGGGTGACGTTGGCGGCGCGCAGCAGCGCCATGGTGTCTGGGCGGGTCAGCCGCTCCGGGGCGAGATAGAGCAGGCGCAGCGTCCCCTGCTGCGCCTGTTCCACGACCCGGCGCTGCTCGTCCGGGTCGTTTGCGGAGTTCAGGCTGCCTGCCTCGATGCCGAGCGCGCGAAGCTGCGCCACCTGATTGCGCATCAACGCGATCAGCGGCGACACCACCACTGTCAGCCCGTCGCGCACCAGCGCCGGAAGCTGGTAGCAAAGCGACTTGCCGCTGCCGGTGGGCATGATGGCGAGCACGTCGGCGCCGCCGAGAATGGCGCTGACGATCTCCTCCTGGCCGTGGCGGAACGACTCGAAGCCGAAGACCCGGTGCAGCGCCTTGCGCGCGTCGTCCGCCGGCGGAACAGGGTCTTGCGCCGCCACGCCGCCCCTACTTGAGCCGGCTGCCGACGGCGACAGCCTTCTTTTCCGGGTCGAAGCGACTGGTGGGAATGGCGTCGAGATCGGTACCGGTGACGCGCACGAAGCGCGCCCCGTCGGGGAAGTGGATGGAATGGATGTCGCCCGGCTCGAACCTGCCGGCCATGCCCGGTTCGAGCCGGAAGCCGTTGACCGGCTCGACGTCGGCGAAGCCCTCCTTCGTGCCGTCGTCCCTGCGCTTCCAGACGGTCATGTCGGTCCACCCGGCGGCTTGGCCATAGATCGCCCAAGAGCGGCCATGGTCGTGCGGCGGGCCTTTCTTGCCGTCCGCGTAGACATGAACCAGCACGTTGAAGCCGGTTTCCTCGTCGCGGTAGATGGTGCGGATGCCGGGCTTGGCGGCCGGTCCGCATTCCCTGGCCACGAAATCGGCGTCGGCCAGCAGCTTTTCCAGCAGCAGGCGGGCCTGTTCGCGCCCAGTGGCGCCCCGGTCGGCCTTGAGCGCGGCGCGCATGTCGGCGCAGAACCGGTCGAATGCGTAACCCATGAGTTCCCCCGTTCGGTCTCTTTCAGCAACACAGTCTAGCGTGCGGTTATCCTGCTGCAAGGGGCGCGGCACCGCCGTGGCATCTCGGCGCAATCCGGCCACCGGGGGTGGCGCTTGACCGGCGAATTGCCCATAAAGAGGCGATCAACCCCGAGACCGAGGAAGTTTGCATGTTCATCAATGGCGAGTGGTGCGCGGCCGAGAGCGGTCGCACGTTTGCGGTGACCAACCCGGCGACGGGGGAAAAGGTGGGCGAGGTGCCGGACGGCGGCCGCGCCGACGCGGCGCGCGCCGTCGACGCCGCCGACGCCGCCTTTCCCGCCTGGGCGGCGCGCACCGCCTACGAGCGCTCGGCCGTGCTTTACAAGGCGTGGCAGATCATGCAGCAGAAGAAGGAGCTGCTCGCCCGCACCATGACCACCGAGCAGGGCAAGCCACTGCGTGCGGCGCTGAACGAGACCCAGTACGGCGCCGATTTCCTGCTGTGGTACGCGGAGGAGGCCAAGCGCGTCTACGGCGAGACCATTCCCGCGCCGCGCGGCGACCAGCGCTTTATCGTCGCCCGCCAGCCGGTGGGGGTGGTGGCGGCGATCACGCCGTGGAACTATCCGGTCTCCATGCTGACGCGCAAGATCGCGCCGGCGCTGGCCGCCGGCTGCACCATCGTGCTCAAGCCGGCCGAGGCGACGCCGCTCTGCGCGGTGGAGATGTTCCGGGTGCTGGAGGAGGCCGGCGTGCCGCCCGGCGTGGTCAACCTGGTTACCGCCGAGGATCCGGCGCCGGTCGGTGCCGAGTTCCTCGCCAACCCCAGGGTGCGCAAGCTGACCTTCACCGGCTCCACCGAGGTGGGCAAGATGATCGCCCGCGGCGCCGCCGAGCAGCTCAAGCGCGTCTCCATGGAGCTCGGTGGCCACGCGCCGTTCCTGGTGCTGAAGGACGCCGACCCGGTGTTCGCCGCCAAGGGCTGCGTGCTGGTGAAGTTCCTCAACACCGGCCAGGCGTGCATCAGCCCCAACCGCATCTTCGTCCACCGCGACTCGGTGGACGCGTTCGCCAACGAATTCGTCTCGCGCGTCACCCGCATGCGCGCCGGCAACGGCATGGAGGACGGGGTGGCCATCGGCCCGCTGGTCAACGAGGAGGCCATCGCCAAGGTGGACGCCCAGGTGCAGGACGCCAGGGCCATGGGCGCTGAGGTGCTGTGCGGCGGTCACCGGCTGATGGAGGGCGCGCTGGGCAAGGGGCATTTCTACGCGCCGACGGTGCTCAGCGGCGTCACCACAGCCATGCGCATCTACCGCGAGGAAACCTTCGGCCCCGTGGCGCCGATCATCCCCTATGACGACGAGGACGAACTGCTGCCCATGGCCAACGACACCACCTATGGGCTGGCGTCCTACGTCTATACCCGCGACATGGCCAAGGCGATGCGCTTCTTCGAAGGCTTGCGCTTCGGCATCGTCGGCATCAACGATATCAACCCGACGGCGGCCGCCGCGCCGTTCGGCGGCATGAAGCAGTCCGGGCTCGGCCGCGAGGGCGGCCAGGAAGGCATCGCCGAGTATCTCGAAACCAAACTCGGCGGGTTTTCGATCTAGGCTCAGCCGCTACGCCGGCGGCGGAGGCCCGCCAGCCCGGCGAGGCCGAGGGCGATCAGCGCCAGCGCGCCGGGCTCCGGCACGCCTGCCGCGGCGGCGGTGCCGACGATGAAGTCGGCATAGAAGCCTTGGCCGGCCGATGACATGGTGACGTCCATCAGCAGGTCGAGCCCGACGGTGCCGAAACCGAACGGGTCGGCATCCTGTAGCGTGCCGAGATCGATCACGGTGTCGTCGAAGAACAGCAGGGCGGACACAAGATCGAGTCGCCGATGAAGAAACTACCGCCGGTGCCGGTGGCCGTGTTGAACCCGGTGGTCGAGATGGCCGTGGGAGACACGCAAAATGCGTGCCAAACCAACCAACCCGGCTTTTCCGGCCGTTTTTGACCGGTAAAAACTCCTAAAAACAGTACGGATTGTAAAAAAACCGACACTCGCGGCACCAGCGTTTACAGGTGCCACCGCCGCCGCTCCGGCCGAGGGCGATCGCAGGCGGCCGGCAGAGGAAATCCGCCGGCGCCGTCCTACGGCTTCGCCACGTGCCAGACGCCGTCCTCGCCGTCCCCCGAAGCCTCGCCCGGCTTGTCGTCGAACAGGTAAGTATAGAGCGGCCGGCCCTTCCATGCCCACTGCCGCTCGCCGTCGCGCCGGATCAGCGAGAAGTCGCCACGCGGCTCGGCGCCGTCCGTCGCCATCACCGGGGGCCATACCACCGCGCACATGCCGGTGCAGTTGGAGTGCCCATTCGTGTCGGGATCGTAGGTGTAGAGAGTCATGCCGTCGGCGTCGGTCAGCACCCTGCCGACCGGCGTGTCACGGGTGGTGCCGGGGCCGGACGGCGCCATGGTCGGCGACGCGCAGGCGGCGAGCATCAGCAGGGCGGTGGAAAACGTGAGGCGTCTCAGTGCCGTTCCGGCGCTCCGGGGCCTGCGTTTCGGGATGCGGCCTTCAACCATCTCGCGACCTCCATTCGTCCGGCGTCGCCGCGTCCGTCGTCGGATCAGCCTGCAGCGACAGCACGGCGTGCCGTTTCCTCCTCTTTCCATCCTATTCTACCGCCCCCCGGGCCGCCTTGCGAGTACGCGTGGCGGCGTTGGGCCTGGCGTCTCCCGGCCGGTTTGACGGGCGGGGCTATTGCCTCAGCTCACCGGCGTGAAGTCACCGGTCGCCGGATCCGGCGCGAGAAGCCGGCCGCTCGCGATGTCGAACCAGCCGCCGCGCAGGCGCAGCCGGCCCGCCGCCACCCGCTCGCGGATGAACGGAAAGCTTATCAGGTTGTCGAGCGAGTGGCGGATGGCGGCATGCTCGACGTGGCGCTGGTGGTCGTGGTGGCCGGCGCCGGGCGGGGCGGGCAGCGCGGCGCGCGCGCTGTCGAGCAGCGACATCCATTTGCCGATGAAATCCCCGGCCGAGGCGGGGGCGCGGCCGGCGTCGAGGAAGGCGGCGATGCCGCCGCACTGGCCGTGGCCGAGCACGACGATGTTGTCAATGTCGAGCCCGGTGACGGCGAACTCGATGGCGGCGCTGGTGCCGTGATAGTCGCCGTCGGGCTCGTAGGGCGGCACCAGGTTGGCGACGTTGCGCACGACGAACAGCTCGCCCGGCCCGGCGTTGAAGATGGTCGCCGGATCGGCGCGGCTGTCGCAGCAGGCGACGATCATGGTCCTGGGCGACTGGCCGCGGCGGGCGAGGGCGCGATAGAGCGCCGCCTGCTCGGCATAGCGGCCGGCGCGGAAGGCGCGGTAGCCGTCGACCAACTCGGCGATGTCGTGCATGGCGCCTTCTTTCCCTGCCTCAGTCGTCCATCACCAGGGCGACGCGGCCGATGGAGCGCCGCGACAGCACCAGCGCCATGGCCTCGCGGAACTTCTCCAGCGGGAAAGTGGCGCAGACATGCGGGCGGATTCTCCCGTCCGCCGCCCAGTGGTGGAACTTCTCCAGCAGCGCGCGCACGCGCGGCTCCATCTCCCAGCGCACGTCCTTCGCGCTCCAGCCGTAATAGGTGCCGAAGTTGAGCCCGCACACGGTGATGTTCTTCACCAGCACGATGTTGGCCGGGACCTGCGGCACCGTGCCCGACGTGAAGCCCACCGGCGCGATGCGGCCTTCCAGCGCGATGCAGCGCAGCGACTGGTCGAATGCCTCGCCGCCGACGGGATCGAGAATGGCGTCGGCGCCGGTGCCGCCGGTGAGCCGATTGACGCGGTCGCGAAAATGCTCGAACGGGATTGCGTGGTGGGCGCCGTGATCGCGCGCCGCAGCGCGCTTTTCCTCGGTGCTCGCCACCGCGATCACCGTGGCGCCGAGGATCCTGCCGATCTCCACCGCCGCCAGCCCCAGCGCGCCCGCCGCCCCGTGCACCAGCAGCGTCTCGCCCGGCTGCACATCGAGCAGATGCGGCCAGGTCAGCGCCGCACCGGCGGTGGCGTAGGAGTTGAAGTTGACCGCCTCGGCGAAGCCCATGCTGTCGGGGATGGGATAGACGTTGCACTCGAACGCCGCCGCCTGCTCGGCGAAGGCGCCCCAGTCGAGCGCGGCGCAGACGCGGTCGCCGGGCCTGAAGCGGGTGGCCTCCTTTCCGCATTCCGTCACCACCCCGGCGCACTCGGTGCCGGGGGCGAAGGGCAAGGGCGGCTTCCGCTGATACCTGCCGGTGACCACCAGGTTGGCGGCGAAGGACACGCCCGCCGCCCTCACCGCGAGGCGCACCTGGTTCGGCTTCAGCTCCGGCGGGGTGACGTCCTCGACGGTGAGCTTGTCGAACTCCGTGTACTCGCTGACCCAGACGGCGCGCATGGCCTGATCGCGCTTTCCTTCAACGTTCCGTCATCGCCGGGTTTAAACCCCGTTCACACGCTGCGTCATGCCCCGCCGTTGCGCGGGGCATCCAGAGCAGTCATTCCTACCGCAATGTCAATATCGGGCGGCGGAGGAACTGCTGGATTCCCCGGGCTTCGCCGGGGCATGACGGCTGATGTACTGCCTCCCTCATGCCAACGACCGCCTAGTTACGCCGCCGCGTGGCTCTCCTGCCACAGCTTCTTCAGGTCCTCGCGCCGCACCTTGCCGCGGTCGTTCTTGGGCAGGGCATCGACGAAGAAAATCTGCTTCGGCATGCGGTATTCCGGCAGGGTCTCGGCACAATGCGCCCTGATTTCGTCGGCGGTCACCTTCTGGCCCGACTTGGGCACCACGTAGGCTACCACCTCCTCGCCGTAGATGCGGTCGGGCACGCCGACGGCGGCGGCCTCGTGCACCTTGGGGTGGCGCAGCAGCACGTTGTCCACCTCCACCGGCGAGACGTTGACGCCGCCGCGGATGATCAGGTCCTTGATGCGGCCGGTGACGCGAATGAAGCCTTCGTCGTCCATCACCGCTAGGTCGCCGAGGCGCACCCGCTGGCCGCGCAGGTCCTCCCACCTGCCGTCGTCGCCGTAGCGCGCCTTGGCGCACTGCGGCCCGCCCAGCGTGACCTCGCCCTCGCTCCCCCGCGGCACCGGGCTGCCGTTCTCGTCCACTAGCAGGAATTCCTGGTGCTTGGCGGGCGGGCCGACGGTGCCGATCTTGCGGTAATAGTGGCGGTTGCCGCACACCCAGCCGCCCTCCGAGCAGCCGAAGAACTGCAGCAGGGTGAGGCCGTAGGTTTCCTCGAACTGTTTCCACCGTTCCGGGCTGAGCGGCGCGGTGGAGGAGCTCATCAGCCGCAGGGTCGGCACGTCCTTTGCCGTCACGCCAGTGGGGCGGTCGAGCAACATGTTGATGACCGTGGGGATTCCGGCGGAGAAGGTGATGCCATGTTCCCGGATCCAGTCGAAAAAGCGGCTGTGCGAGAAGCGGCGCGCGAAGAACATGGTGCAGCCCACCTCGAGCCACGGCATCAGCGACAGTCCCTGAGCCGAGTTCCAGCCGAAGGAGCGGAATTCCAGCGTGCGCTCGTTCTCCGTGTGGCCGACCTGGTCGATAGAGGAGAGGCCGAAGCTCCAGTGCGCCAGATGGTCGATGAGGAACAGCTTCGGCTTGTCGGTGGTGCCCGAGGTGCAGAAGATGGTGGCGTCGTCGTCGGCCGCGTAGTCGCGGTCGCATTCGGGCGCGGCGGGGTACGCGGCGGCCATGCGGAACGCCTCGCCCAATTTCGCATCGGGCGTCAGGTCCGGCTGCCAGCCGGCGAACCTGACGATCTTGCCGCCGACCCCCTCGGTCATGCGTTTCACGTCCTGGTCCTCGTGCCACAGGGTCATCCTGCAGTCGCAGGCGCCCAGCAACTCGGGGATGTAGGCGATGTTCATCTCGATGTTGAGCGGCACGCACACGGCGCCGGCGCGCCAGATGCCCATCCACAGGATCAGCTTTTCCAGCCGCTCGTCGGACAGTACGGCCACCCGGTCGCCCTTGCCGATGCCCTCCGCCACCAGCCAGTTGGCGACGCGGTTGGCCCACTCGTGCAACTGGCCCCAGGTGATGCCCTTGTTCTGGTCGAGATCGTAGAGGGACAGCTTGTCGGGATCGCGGTCGCGGTATCTGGACAGCAGCGTCTTCACCGACTGGAACGGGATCGCGTAGTCGTGCGTGCCGCCGGGCGGGGTACCGCCGGGCCTGGGCTTCGCCGCCATGGAAGGGCGCTCCTGATTATCTAACTGTGTTAGCGAACGGCGGTGATTTTCGGTCGCACGGGGCCACGGGTCAAGGGCGGCGGCGGTTGTGCTACGCTTTGTCCGAACGGGGCACGGGAGGATGCAGGGGCAATGACCGACGATGCGGCGGCGCGGGCGGCGCTGGAAAAGCTGGTGGTGGACTTCACCGAGGCGTTCAACCGCGAGGATATTGACGAGGTAATGTCATATTTCGCCGCCGATGCGGTCTATGACGAGTTCAACGGGGTGCGCAACGAAGGCGTCGAGGCCATCCGCTGCGCCTTCGCGCCCCAGTTCGCCGGCGCGTTCGGCCGCATGCGGTTCCACACCGAGGACATGTTCCTCGACGTGCCGGCCGGCAAGGCGCTGGTCCGCTGGACCCTGACCCTGGAGGAGCCCACCCGCGCCGGCGCCTATCGCGGGCTCGACATCCTGCATTTCCGGGACGGCCGGCTGGTGGAGAAGCACACCTACTGCAAGGCGAAGATCCCCTTCATCCGCAAGAAGGCGGCGGCGATGAAGGCGGAGGGAAGCTGGCCCCGGAACTGACGGCCATTTTTTTTCGATGACAAATCGCCACAGACGCTTGATTGATGCCCCAAGGTGCGGCAGAATTCGTTTAGTTAAATAATTTAGCTTTTTGTTTCGGACCGCAGGCGCGGTGCGCCTTGGCGGCCGATGCGGGAAGGACGAAAGCCGGTGAATGCCGAACGCCACAAGGAAGAAGGATAAGCGGGGATGGTTGCAAAGCCGGGCGGCACGCCCGTAGGCGGGAAGCACGATCTCGCCATTCCGTTCCGGTCGGTCCGGGCGCTGCTGGAAGCGTTCGATGCGCGCGATCCGGACAAGGTTGCCCTGGTCGATCTCGACCAGAATGTGAGCATTACCTACGGCACGCTGCGCCGCGAGGCGAACCGTATCGCACGGTTTCTCGAACAGCGCGGGGTGGGGCCGGGCGACCATGTGGGTCTGCTCAGCGATGAGCGGCTGGAGAAGCTGCTGATCTGGGTCGGCATCTGGCGTCTCGGGGCCGTGGTCTGTCCGCTCAACGTGGAGATGAACATCGCCTATATCCCCGAGCTGTTGCGGGTCCTGAAGCCGAGCCTGACCCTGTGGCACGAATCCCTCGACGGGGCGCGCATGACCGAGGGCGTCGGCGGCGCGGCGGTCAGGTTCGGACGCTGGTCGCCCGATCTGTCGGCGGAACCCGCCGGCGACGACCTCTTTGCCGCGCTGGCCGGCTGCGCCGCTACGCCCGAAGTATCGTCCGAGAACAAGGAGCACGATCTCGCCTGCGTCTACTGCACCTCGGGCACCACAGACAAGCCGCGGCTGGTGGCGTGCGACCACCTGAGCTACTGGCTGTTTGGCCTGTCGGGGATCGAGCAGAGCGGCGTGGGCGAGAACGACAACACGCTGGAATTCCGTTCGTTCGGCTGGAATTCGGCCCAGGGCATGAGCCTGATGCCGTGGCTGCTGACCGGTTGCACGCTGCACATGGCGCGGCGCTTCTCGCACGGCCGCTTCTTCGAGTGGGTGAAGAAGCACCGCATCACCTTTTCGGTAGGCATCCCCACCGTCGTCAACATGCTGGTCAACAAGCCGGTGGCGATGAACCGGGAGGAAATCGCATCGCTGCGCGCCATGAGCTGCAGCACCGCGCCGCTGGCGCCCGAGGTGTGGCGCAGGTTCGAGGAGATGTACGGCATCCGGCTGCTGCAGATGTACGGCTCGTCGGAAGGCGGCTGGGTGTGCGGCAACCGCCACTATGCGTGCAAGTTCGGCACCGTCGGCCCGCCCGCTAAGCACCAGGAGTTCGAGATCGTCGACGCCGACGGCAGGCCCTGCCCGCCCGGCGTCGAGGGCGAGGTGACCGTGGGCGGGCCGCAATGCGCCTGCGCTATCATCAGCGCCGACGGGGAGTGGGAGGATCTGCGCGGCAAGCGGTTCCGCATGGGCGATCTGGCGGTGATGGACGAGGAAGGCTTCGTCACGATCACCGGCCGGCTCAAGGACGTGATCATCCGCGGCGGCGTGAACATCTCGCCATTCGAGATCGACAACGCGGTGATGAGCCACCCGGCAGTGCTGGAAGCGGCGACCATCGGCGTCGCCGATCCCATCTATGGCGAGGAGGTGGTGGCCTACGTGGTGACGCGGCCGGGCGAGACGGTGGACGCGGCGGCGCTGCGCCGGCATTGTGCCGAGCTGCTGCCGGACTACAAGGCGCCCAAGAAGTTCCGCTTCGCCGACGATCTGCCGAAGAACGACCGCGGCAAGGTGAAGCGCGACCTGCTGCGCGCGCGCTGGGAGAGCGAACCCGCCCCGGCGGCATGACACCGGGGCGCGTTCCGAACGAGGAGGATTAAGAGGATGACGGCTTTTGCAACGTTGCAGTTCCGCCAGCAGGGCGGCGGCGCGCTTACCGTGCCGGTGGAAACGCTGGTGATCGCCGGCTGGACCGGGCGCGACGCCGCCGCCGTGGAGGCGCATATCATCGAGCTCGCGGCCATCGGCGTGCCGCGTCCGTCGTCGGTGCCGGTGTTCTACCGCGTCGGCGCCAGCTTGCTGACCACCGCCGAAGAGGTGGAGGCGCTGGGCGACAGCTCCAGCGGCGAGGTGGAATTCGTGCTGTTCGGCACGCCGGAAGGCATGCTGATCGCCACCGGGTCGGACCACACCGATCGCAAGGTGGAGTCCTATTCCATCAGCGTGTCGAAGCATATGTGCCCCAAGCCGGTGTCGCCCGAGGTATGGCGCTTCGACGAGGTGGCGGATCACTTCGACCAGCTGGTGCTGCGCTCGTGGGCCGTCGATGGCGGCCGGAAGCGGCTCTACCAGGAGGGCACCGCCGTCGCCATCCGTCCGCCGCTGGAACTGGTCGGGAAATACACCGGCGGCGAGAAGACGCTGCCGCCCGGCACCGCCATGTTCTGCGGCACCTTCGCTGTGCACGGCGAGGTCAAGGCGGCCGAGCGGTTCGAATTCGAGCTGGAGGACCCGGTGCGCAAGCGCAAGCTGACGCACGGCTACACGGTCCGCAGCGTGCCCATCGTCACCTGATCGAGCGGAGAGAGACATGCCAATCAAGAAACCGCACCTGGAATTCCACACCGTCGACCTGTCGAGCGGCTGGGAAACGCCGCCCGGCTACCCCGACGGCATCAAGCAGAAGATCCTCGCCGGTGCGCTGGACGAGGCCGGCAAGACCGGCAGCCGCACCCGGCTGCTCAAGATCGGGCCCGGCGTCTACACCACGGAGCCGTTCGTGCACGACTACTGGGAAGAGGTGTTCCAGCTTACCGGCGACCTGTTCGTCGGCAACGACGGCACGACAGGCGGCGAGAAGTTCGGCCCGAACACTTACGCCTGCCGTCCGCCGGGCACGCCGCACGGCCCGTTTCGCTCGGAAAAGGGCTGCATGCTGGTGGAAATCCACTACTACGACGAAGCGGCGAAGTAGGCGCGCGTGTTCCCGACCGTCACCAGAGCGGGACGGCGATCAGCGGGCGGCAGCCACCTGCGGCGCGGGAAGGCGGCGCTCGTCCAGCGGCAGCGCCCGGGCATAGGCCGGACGCGCCTGGAGCCGGGCAACCCAGCCCTTCACGCCGGGAAGATCGTGCCACAGGTCGGCCATGCCGAGATACTCGATGCGGTCCACCACCGGCGCCGCGGCGATGTCGGCGAGCGAGTAGTCCTCGCCGGCGAGCCACGGGGCGTCGGTGAGGGTCGCGTTCATGCGTTTCAGTGCCGTCGCCAGCCGTCGGCGCGACTTGGCTACCGCGTCGGGGTCGTAGGGCTCGTGGAAGGTCTTCTTCAGGAACGCCACCCGGTCCTGGCGCGGATGATGACGGAGCAGCGCGTCCAGCTCCGCCTCGCTGTAACGGCCGAGCACCTGCTTCATCATCAGGTTGAGAGAGGCGGGGCGCACGGCGATGAACAGCTCGTCCTCCTCGTGCCTGACCCAGTGGCGCATGCGCACGGTGGCCTTCGCGTCCTTCGGGCGCAGGCGCACTTGCGGATAGGCGTCGTCGAGATACTCGTTGATGATGCTGGATTCGGTGATGACGGTGCCGCCGTCCACCAGCGCCGGCACCAGCCCGGCGGGATTGACCTTCAGGTAGTCGGGTCGCAGGTTCTCGAACTTCATCAGATCGAGCACGTGGCCGGTCCAGATCAGCCCTTTTTCTTCGAGGCACAGCCGCACCTTGAAAGAGCAGAAGGAATCCCACGCGTGATAGAGTTCGATCATTGTCTCGTATCCCCGTTACGAACCGCGCGCCGACGGTGCGGCAGCAAGCATGCATCAGTTTCCGGTGCTTCGCACCGGGAAAAGGGAAGCCTGCACGCGATGGCGCTTTCGGGGTACAAGGGCGCCGTCCGGAGACAGGGCAGGGGAAGGGAAACCGATGTCTGATACGTTGGAAAAGACGGAAAAGAAGGCCGGGCGTCTCCCCTATGTGGGCCGGCCCATGGAGCGGGTCGAGGACGAGATCATGCTCAAGGGCCTGGCGCAGTACGCCGACGACTATCCGGAGCGGCGCGGCACGCTGCACGGCGCCATCCTGCGCTCGCCCCATGCCCATGCCGAGATCGTGTCCATCGATGCCAGCGCCGCGCTGGCGCGACCGGGCGTCGTTGCCGTCATCACCGGCGAGGACGTGCAGAAATACACCGACCCGTTCCTCAACGCGGTCAAGCAGCCCATGAAGCTGTGGTCTCTGGCGGTGGGGAGGGTGCGTTTCGTTGGCGAACAGCTTGCGCTGGTCATCGCCCAGGACCGCTACCAGGCCGAGGACGCGCTCGAATACATCGACGTGAAATACCGCCTCCTGCCCACCGCCGTGGACCCGCTCTATGCCGCCAGCGCGGAGGCGCCGCTGATCCACGAGGAAGCGCCGTCCAACGTCATGTCCGAGCGCAGCTTCAGCTACGGCGATCCGGAAAAGGCATTTGCAGAAGCCGATCACAAGATCGACCTGACCATCGATTTTCCGCGCAGTTCGCACACACCGCTGGAAGGCTATGTGGTGGTGGCCGAATACCATCCGACCACCGGCGTCTACGACGTCTTCGCCAATTTCCAGGGGCCGTTCTCGGTCCATCCGGTGATGAGCCGGGCACTGCGCGTCACCGACACGCGGCTGCGGCTGCGCACGCCGGCATTCTCCGGCGGCGGGTTCGGCATCAAGATCGGCGTTTTCCCCTATATCGTGCTCATGGGCGTGGCGGCGCGTATCGTCGGCCATCCGGTCAAATGGGTGGAGGACCGTTACGAGCATCTCGCCGCCGCCACCGCGGCGCCCAACCGCATCGTGCGCCTCGAGGTGGCGGCGAAGAAAGACGGCCGGGTAACGGCGTTCCGTTTCGACCAGCTTGACGATTACGGCGCGCACGTGCGCGCGCCCATGCCCGGTCCGCTCTACCGCATGCACGGGGTGATGACGGGGGCCTACGACATCCCCAATCTCGCCATCCGCAACCGGCTGGTGATGACCAACAAGTGCCCGTCCGGCATGGTGCGCGGCTTCGGCGGACCGCAGATCTACTACGCCATGGAGCGGGCCATGCACCGGCTGGCCATCGAGCTCGGCCTCGACCCGCTCGACGTGATCCGCAAGAACCTGGTGCGGACCGGCACATTCCCGTTCCGCACCGCGGCCGGCGCGCTGCTCGATTCCGGCGACTATACCGGCGCGCTCGACATCGCGAGCCGCGAGGGCAAGCTCGACGCGCTCAAGCAGCGCCGTGCCGAGGCGCGCGCCGAGGGACGGCTCTACGGCATCGGTTACGCGGTGGTGGTGGAGCCGACCCAGTCCAACATGGGCTATCTCAGCAACATCCTGCCGCACGAGGAGCGGGTGAAGCGCGGCTTCCAGAACGGCGCCACGTCGATGTCGACGGTCAACGTCGATCCGTTCGGCGGCGTCAGCGTCACCTCCGACACCACACCGCAGGGCCAGGGCCACGCCACCATCCTGTCGCAGATCGTCGCCGACGAGTTGGGGCTGACGATGGAGGACATCGTCTGTAACCTGGAGATCGACACCCAGAAGGACCCGTGGTCCATCGCCGCCGGCAGCTATTCCTGCCGCTTCGCCTCGGGGCCCGCCGTGGCCACACACCTGGCGGCGCGCAAGATGCGCGACAAGCTGGCCCGTATCGCCTCCACCACCCTCAACGTGCCGGTGGAGGAGGTGGAGTTCGCCGACGGCAGGATCTTCGCCCGCGGCAATCCCGACAACGCACTCAGCTTCAACCGCACCGCCGGCACCGCCCACTGGTCGCCGGGGCTGCTGCCGCCGGGCATGGAGGCAGGATTGAGCGAGCAGGGGATATGGTCGCCGCCCGAGCTGACGCCGCCGAACGAGAAGGACCAGATCAACACCTCGCTCACCTACGGCTTCAATTTCGATTTCTGCGGAGTGGAGATCGACCGCCAGAGCGGCGAGGTGCGCATCGACCATTACGTCACCATCCACGATGCCGGCCGGCTGCTCAATCCGCTCATCGCCGAGGGCCAGCTGCACGGCTCCTACGCCCATGGCATCGGCGAGGCGCTGTACGAGGAGTTCGTCTACGGCGAGGACGGCAGCTTCAAGTCGGGCACCTTTGCCGACTATCTGGTTCCGTCCGCCTGCGAGGTGCCGGAGCCGATGGTGCTGCACATGGAATCGCCATCGCCCATGACGCCGCTCGGCGCCAAGGGCATCGCCGAGGGCAACTGCATGTCGACGCCGGTGTGCATTGCCAACGCGGTGTGCGACGCCCTCGGCATCGAGCATGTGAACCTGCCGCTGACTCCGGCCAAGATCAGCGCCCTGATCGAGCCCGACGAGCCGCCGCCGCCATCCGGTGCGGCGGCGCCCGTTTCCGCGCCTGTCGCGAAGGCGGGAGAGCACGCGCTGATCGGCACGGGCGAAACCTTCGTTCCCGCCGCACCCGATCTCGTGTGGCGCACCCTGCTCGATCCCGAGAAGCTCGCCGCCGTCATTCCGGGCTGCCACAAGCTGGACCTGGTGGGCGAGAACGACTACCGCGCCATGGTCAGCCTCGGCGTCGGTCCGGTGCGTGGCAGGTTCGAAGCCAGCGTGCGGCTCTTCGACCTCGACCCGCCTACGGCCGCCAGTCTGTCCGGCGCGCTGGTCGGCCCGCTTGGCTCGTCCCGTGGCGGCGGGCGGGTGCGGCTGGCGGCGGAAGGGACCGGCACCCGCGTAACCTATGAATACGGCGTCGAGATCTCCGGCAAGGTGGCCGCGGTCGGCGGGCGCATGATCGAGGGCGCGGCGCGGCTGGTGGTCGGACAGTTCTTCGATCGCCTGGCGGCGCAGATGGGTGGTACGCCGCCGCCATCGGTATCGTGGTGGCGGCGTCTGTTGCGTGCCCTCGGAGTCGGCCGATGAAGCCCAAACAGTTCGATTATGTCCGCGCCGACTCGGTGGAGGAGGCGGTGCAGACACTGGCGCAGGAGGGCGAGAACGCCAAGGTGATCGCCGGCGGGCAGTCCCTCGGCCCCATGCTGAACCTTCGGCTGGTGCAGGTGGAGGTGCTGGTGGATATCTCCCGCATCCCCGACCTGTCCTATATCCGCGCCGGAAACGGTATGATCGAGATGGGCGCCGCCGCCACCCAGAACGAGTTGATGGGATGGCGCGATCTCGCGACCCGCGTGCCCTTGCTCGCCAAGGCGCTACCCAATGTGGGCCATTTCCAGACCCGCAACCGGGGCACGGTGTGCGGCTCCATTTCCCATGCCGATCCCAGCTCGGAACTGCCGCTCTGCCTCGCCACGCTGGGCGGCGAGGTTGCGTTGCGTTCCGCCCGTGGCAGCCGCGTGCTCAAGGCCGCCGACTTCCAGCGCGGCATGCTGTCCACCGCCCGCGAGGCGGACGAGATGGTTGTCGCGGTGCGCTATCCCGTGTGCAGGGCGGGCGATGGCTTCGCCTTCCGCGAGGTGGCAAGGCGGCGGGGCGACTTCGCCGTCGTCGCCGTGGCCGCGGCGGTATCGCGCGACCGCATCCGCATCGGCATCGGCGGCGTTGCCGACAAGCCGGCGGTGCGCGAATGGGAGATGCTGGACGGATCCGCCCTCGACGACGCGCTCAACGCCCTCGCCTGGGAGCTGGGCGGATACGATGACATCCACGCCACCGCGCAGTACCGGCGCAAGCTGGTGCGTTCGCTCGGCCGCAGCGTGATCGAGGAGGCCAAGTCATGCCGCGCCTGAACCGCGACACCCGACACCGCATCACCTTCACCCTCAACGGACGCACCGTCAGCGGTCATGCCGAGCCGCGCATGCTGCTGTCCGACTTCCTGCGCCAGGAGCTGGCCGCCACCGATGTGCACGTGGGCTGCGAGCATGGTGTCTGCGGCGCCTGCACCGTGCGCATCGACGGCAAGGCGGTGCGGTCGTGCCTTACCTTTGCCGTTCAGGTCGAGGGCCGCACGATCGACACCGTCGGCGGGCTGACCGATCCCGAGGGCGAACTGACCGATCTGCAGAAGGCGTTCAAGAAGCACCACGGGCTGCAATGCGGCTACTGCACCCCTGGCGTGCTCATGTCGATCAGCCACTATCTGGAAGAGAATCCGAAGCCGACGGAAGAGGAGTTGCGCGATATGCTGTCCGGTCATCTCTGCCGTTGCACCGGCTATGTGGGCATGGTGCGCGCTGTGCTCGACCTTGTCGGGCAGGATAAGGGCGCGACCAAGGCGGACGGAGGCTGACCATGGCGCGCGCGACAAAAGGGAAGAAAGGCGGCGGGCGCACGGCCGCAGAGATGCTGGACCGGCCCATCCTCGCCATTGCTGTCGCGTTGCGCGACGGCTCGCTCAGGGTGGACGGGCTGATCGAGGAGGCCATCGCACGGCACGACCGGCGCGGGCGGGTTCTCGGCGCCTACAAGCGCTGGGACGCGGCGGGAGCCCGGGCGCAGGCGACGGCCGCGGCGGCGGCGCTGGCGGCGGGCAGCGATCCGGGGCCGCTCGCCGGCATCCCCGTGTCATTCAAGGACATCTTCGGTATCGCGGGGCTGCCTACATTCGGCGGCACGCCGCGCGAACTGCCGCGCAAGTGGCGGCGCGAGGGGCCGGTGGTGCGCGCCATGCGCGGCCAGATGGCGGTCATCACCGGCAAGACCCATACGGTGGAATTCGCCTTCGGCGCCGTCGGCACCAGTGCCCACTGGCCGGCGCCGCGCAATCCCTGGGACGCGAAGGTTCACAGGGTCACCGGCGGATCGAGCTCCGGCGCCGGGGTCAGCCTTGCCGAGGGCTCCGCGCTGATCGCCTTCGGCACCGACACCGGTGGCTCGGTACGCATTCCCGCCGGCGTCACCGGCAATGTGGGGCTGAAGACCAGCATCGGGCGCTGGCCGGTGGACGGCATCGTGCCGCTGAGTTCCACGTTCGATACGCCGGGGCTGCTCACCCGCTCCGTGGCCGACGCCGCGGTCGCCTTCGCCGCGGTCGACCGTACCTGTGCCGGGGTGGACGCCATGATGGCCCGGGCCGAGGGGCTGTCGGTGGCCGGGCTGCGTCTCGGTATCTGCGACGAACATTTCTGGGACAATTGTTCGCCCGGCGTTGCCGAGGGAGTGCGCGCGGCGCTCGACGAACTGGTGGCCAGGGGCGCACGGCTGGTGCGCCTGTCACTGCCGGAGGCGACCGAGGCGCGGACGCGGTTCGTGCGCGGCGCGCTGTTCGGCGTCGAGGGCCTGTCCTATATCGGCGAGGAATATCCCGACCGGCTCGACACCATCGATCCCAATATCGGCGCGCGGTTCGACGTGGCGCGCAAGGTGTCGGCGGTGGATTATTTCCATGAAAAGCGCAAGATCGCCGAACTGGCGGCCATGGCGGACGAGAAGCTGCGCTCCGTCGATGCGCTGGTGACGCCGACCGTGCCCATGACCCCGCCGACGGTCGCCGAGGTGGCCGATCCGGCCGTCTACGGCAATGCCAACGGGTTGATGACCCAGAACACCCAGCCGGTGAACCTGCTGGCCCAGTGCGCGGTAACCATGCCGGTGGCGCTCGATGCGGCCGGGATGCCGGTGGGGTTGCAGCTTGTCGGCCGCAATGGCGACGACGAGCGCCTGATTGCCGTTGCGCTGGCCTGCGAGCGGGCGCTGGGCACGGCGCGCGAGCGGCTGGGCGTACCGCCGCTGTGCCGGAAGTGAGCAAGGGAAAGACGATGGCGAAAGGAAAGACGGTCGGGCGGAAACGGGCGCCGCAGCCGGCCGAGCCGACCTGGCCCGACGATATTTTCCGTGCGCTCAAGGCGGCTGGCGTGCGCCAGGTGGCTTACGTGCCCGATGCGGGGCACAGGCAGCTCATCGAGATGTGCCACCGCGACAATACCATCCGCGCCGTGCCGCTGACGTCGGAGCAGGAGGGCGTGGCGCTGCTCGCCGGCGCCGATCTCGGTGGCGAGCGGGGCGCGCTGCTGATGCAGTCGAGCGGCGTCGGCAACATCGTCAACATGCTGGGGATCGCGCGCGAATGCCGCTTTCCCATGCTGATGCTGGTCACGATGCGCGGCCAGTGGGGCGAATTCAATCCGTGGCAGGTGCCGATGGGCGAGGCGACGCGGCCGGTGCTGGAAGCCGCCGGGGTGATCGTCGAGGAAGTGGACGATCCGGCGCGGATCGGCGAGACCGTGACGGCGATGGGAAAGCTCGCCTTCGACGCGGGCCGCATGGTGGCGGTGCTGATCTCGCAGCGGGTGATCGGCTTCAAGAACTGGAGCAAGTGAGCATGGCGCAGGCTGAAAAAAAGGCGCTGGACAGGCGCAAGGCGGTTACTCGCCTGCTCGCCGATCGGGGCGAGACGCTGGTGGTGACGGGGCTCGGCGGTCCCACCTGGGACGTGGCTGCGGCCGGCGACAGTCCCAACAATTTCTACCTGTGGGGCGGCATGGGCGGTGCGGTTCTGGTCGGGCTCGGCCTTGCACTGGCGCAGCCGACGCGCCGGGTGCTGGTGATTACCGGCGACGGCGAAATGCTGATGGGCCTCGGCGGGCTCGCCACCATCGGCGCGCAGAAGCCCGGCAATCTGGCGGTCTGCGTCATCGACAACGAGCGCTACGGCGAAACCGGGATGCAGGAGACCCATATCGCCCACGGCATCGACCTTGTGGCCATCGCCCTCGGCGCCGGCTTCCATGAGGCAACGACGGTGCGCAGCGAAAAGGATCTGGATGCGGCGGTGCCGCTGCTGCTCCGCGCCACCGGGCCGGTGCTGGTGGATCTGAAAGTGTCGACCGATCCGGTTCCGATGATCCTGCCGACGCGCGACGGGCCCGCCGTCAAGCATCGCTTCAAGGCGTCGGTGCTGGGGTAACGCGGAGGGTCGGCGCGCGGGTTCAGCCCACGTAAGGGTTCAGGAACCCGGCGATCCGTTCCACCACCCCGTCCAGATCGTCGAGGTGCGGAAAGTGCGCCACGCGCGGCAGTACTGCGCAGCGGGCGGCCGGTACGGCGCTGTGGATGGCGCTGAGCTGGTCGATGGCGCCGTAATCGTCGTAGTCGCCGTGCAGCGCCATCAGCGGTATGCGGATTTCCTTGAGCAGCGGAGTCAGGTCCCAACCGATATCGAAATAGTTGCGCCAGAGCGCCACCCATTCCCGCACCAGCCGCTCCGCGCGCTGCGGATCGCCCTGAAAGCGCACCAGCCATTCGGGTATGGGGCCGGGGTCGAGATAGGCGGTGAAATGGGCCAGCGCCCGGACCGCCACCTCGTCGCGCTTTACATGGGCGGACATGCTGACGGCGGCGCGCAGCCCGGACGGGTTGGACGCCGCATGAATCAGGGCGATGGTGCCGCCGTTGGAATGGCCCACCACGAAGTAGTCATCGATGCCGGCGGCGGCCAGCACCCTCGGCAGGCGCCCCGCCTCGTCCTCCATCAGTCCGGCGGGCAGTCCGGGGAGCGCATCGGACCGGCCATAGCCCCAGCGATCGTAGCCGAAGGCGGACAGGCCGCAGGCATCGGCGAGCCGCTCGGGAAGGGCGCGCAGCGAGGCGGTGCTGCCGAGTCCGTCGTGCATGAACACCAGCACCGGCTTGCCCGGCTGGGGCGCACGCCACCAGCGGGCGAACAGCCGCACGCCGTCAACGGTGAGGAACTGCCCGGCGGTTTCGTTGGGCAACGTCTACTCCGCGGCGCGCTTCGTTGCCGACGGGCCGTAGCCGCCGCCGCCGGGAGTCTCGATGACGAAGGTATCGCCGGGAGCCATCTCGACGCTGGCGGTGCCGCCCAGCTCCTCCACCACGCCGCCGGCACGGACCACGTAGTTGCGCCCGACCCTGGCGGGCTCGCCGCCGGCAAGCCCGTAGGGCGGGACGCGGCGGTGGCCGGAGAGGATGGAGGCGGTCATTGGCTCGCGGAAGCGCACCCGGCGCACGATGCCGTCGCCGCCGCGGTGCGTACCGGCACCGCCTGAGCCGCGCCGGATGGCGAAGCTCTCCAGCAGCACCGGGAAACGCCATTCCAGCACTTCCGGATCGGTCAGGCGGGTGTTGGTCATGTTGGTGTGCACCGCGTCGACGCCGTCCCAGTCGGGGCCGGCGCCCGAGCCGCCGCAGATGGTCTCGTAGTACTGGCTGCGCGCGTTGCCGAAGGTGAAGTTGTTCATGGTGCCCTGGCTGGCCCCCATCACGCCGAGCGCGCCGTAGAGCGTGTCGGTCACCGCCTGGCTGACCTCGACATTGCCGGCCACCACGGCCGCCGGATACTCGGGTGACAGCATGCAGCCCTTCGGGATGCGTACGTCGAGCGGCTTAAGGCAACCGGCATTGAGCGGAATGTCGTCGTCCACCAGCGTGCGGAAAACGTAGAGAACCGCGGCGACGCAGACAGCGGACGGTGCATTGAAATTGCTCGGTTGCTGCGCTGAGGTACCGGCGAAGTCGATCACCGCCGAACGGTTTTCCCGGTTCACCGTGACCCGGACGCAGATCCGTGCGCCGGAATCCATCTCGTAGGTGAAGTCGCCGTCGTTCAGCGCGTCGATCACCCGGCGCACCGACTCTTCGGCGTTGTCCTGCACATGCTGCATGTAGGCCTGGACGACCTCGAGGCCGAAATGCTCCACCATCCGGCGCAGCTCCTGCACGCCCTTCTCGTTGGCGGCGAGGTGGGCCTTGAGATCGCCCAGATTGTGGTGGAAGTTGCGTGTCGGGTACCTGGCCCCTTCGAACAGGGCGCGGGTCTCGTCTTCCAGCAGAACCCCGCCGCGCATGAGCTGGAAGTTGTCGATGAGCACCCCTTCCTCGTCGATGTGCCTGGAATTGGGGGGCATGGAGCCGGGCGTGATGCCGCCGATCTCGGCGTGGTGGCCGCGGCTCGCCACATAGAACAGGATCTGCGTCCCCGCCTTGTCGAACACGGGGGTGATGACGGTGACGTCGGGCAGGTGCGTGCCGCCGTTATAGGGCGTGTTCAGCATGTAGACGTCGCCGGGGCGCATGGACGCCGTGCGCTCGCGGATCACCGTCTTGACGCTCTCGCCCATGGAGCCGAGATGCACCGGGATGTGCGGCGCGTTGGCGACAAGATCGCCGTGCCGGTCGAAGATGGCGCAGGAAAAGTCCAGCCGCTCCTTGATGTTCACCGAATAGGAGGTGTTCTGCAGCACCCCGCCCATCTGCTCGGCGATGGACATGAACAGGTTGTTGAACACCTCCAGCATCACCGGATCGGCCTCGGTGCCGATGGCGACGCGCCTCGGCAGCGGCTTGACGCGGGTGAGCACCAGGTGGTCGAGGCGGGTGATCTCCGCCTGCCAGCCGGGCTCGACGATGGTGGTGGCGTTGGCTTCCTTCAGGATCGCCGGGCCGTCAACCTTGCAGCCGGGCTTCAGCGCTTCGCGGTCATAGACAGGGGATGGGTGGGTCTCGCCAGCGGAATACATGTCAACCGTCGCCAGCGGGGCGGGCAGGGTGGCATCGCCGGCGGCCGGCACTTCCGGGTCCTGCGTTACCTCGCCGGCGCCGATCACCTCGAGCGACAGGGCCTCGACGATGTGGCTTTTCTCGGGCGAGATGAAGCCGAACTGCTGGCGATGGGCATCCTCGAACCGCGCCACGATCTCTGCGCGGCTGCCGTAGTCCACCACCAGCGCCGTGTCGGTGCCCTCGTAACGGACATGCGCCTTCTTCACCACGCTGGTGCGGTCCTCCGCCACGCCCTGGCGGCGCATCTCGTCGCGCCCGTCGGTCTCCATCTCCGCCAGCGCCTTTTCGAGATCAGGCAGCAGGGCGTCCGACAGTGTCGCCTCCACGGCGCGCTCGCGCATGACGCGCTGATCGGCGAGGCCCATGCCGTAGGCCGACAGCACGCCGGCGAAGGGATGGACGAACACGCGCTTCATGCCCAGCGCATCGGCCACCAGACACGCGTGCTGTCCGCCGGCGCCGCCGAAGCAGTTGAGCACGTACTCCGTTACGTCATGGCCGCGCTGCACGGAGATCTGCTTGATGGCGTTGGCCATGTTCTCGACGGCGATCTTGAGGAAGCCGTCGGCAACCTCCACCGGCGACCGCCTGTCGCCGGTGGCGCGCTCGATCGCGGCGGCCATTTCCGAGAATTTCTTCCTCACCACCTTGCCGTCGAGCGGCTGCTGGCCGTCGCGGCCGAACACGTGCGGGAAATGGTCGGGCTGTATCTTGCCCACCATCACGTTGGCGTCGGTGACGCAGAGCGGCCCGCCGCGGCGATAGCATGCCGGTCCCGGATTGGCGCCGGCGGAGTCCGGGCCGCAGCGATAGCGCGCGCCGTCGAAATGCAGGATGGAGCCGCCGCCGGCGGCCACCGTGTGGATGCGCATCATGGGCGCGCGCATGCGCACCCCGGCCACCAGCGTCTCGAAGGCGCGCTCGTATTCGCCGTCGTAATGGGCGACGTCGGTGGAGGTCCCGCCCATGTCGAAGCCGATGATCTTGTGGAACCCGGCCATGGCGGCGGTGCGCACGGCGCCGACGATGCCGCCCGCCGGACCCGACAGGATCGAGTCCTTGCCCTGGAAGAAGCGGGCATCGGTCAGTCCGCCGTTGGACTGCATGAACATGAGGCGCACGTCGCCCAGCGCGCCGGCCACCTGGTCCACGTAACGGCGCAGTATCGGCGAGACGTAGGCGTCCACCACCGAGGTATCGCCGCGGCCCACCAGCTTCATCAGCGGGCTCACCTCGTGGCTCACCGAGACCTGCGGGAAGCCGATCTCGCGCGCGATCCTCGCCACCGCCTTTTCGTGGTCGTGATAGCGGTAGCCGTGCATGAAGACGATTGCGACGGACCGAATACCGTCGTCGTATGCCGCCTGCAGCCCGGCGCGGGCGCCGACCAGGTCGACCGGCTCCAGTTCCTCGCCCTCGGCGGTGTAGCGGCCGGCCACTTCAAGTACGCGCTCGTAGAGCAACTCCGGCAGCTCGATCCGGCGGGCGAAGATCTTCGGCCGGTTCTGGTAGCCGATGCGAAGCTGGTCGGCGAATCCCTTCGTGATGGCCAGCAGCGTGCGGTCGCCCTTGCGCTCCAGCAGCGCGTTGGTGGCCACCGTGGTGCCCATCTTGACCGCGTCGATCAGATGGTCGGGGATGGGCGCGTCCGGGTTCAGCCCGAGGATGTCGCGCACCCCCTGGATAGCCGCATCCTTGTAGCGTTCCGGATTCTCTGACAGCAGCTTGTAGGCGGACAGGGAGCCGTCGGGTCGCCGTGCCACCAGATCGGTGAAGGTGCCGCCCCGGTCCACCCAGAACTGCCAGCCGCTGCCCGCGCCGTTCATGGTCCGCTCCGTCTACTCTGTTAAATCCGTTAGCTAATTGTCTGCCAGCTTTTAGCCCAACCGGAGGCACGGTTCAAAGGGGTGCGGCGGGAAGCCGCCATGAGCGGGATGCATGGCCGGTTGACCCGACGTGGACGAGGTCCGTAGCTTGCGCCCCATGACTGTTTCTCCTCTCGCCGTTACTGCCCTTGCTGTCCTGTTGGGCTGGGTCTGGCTCGTGACGCTGCACGGCCGCTTCTGGCGCGCCGATCAGCGGTTGGGGCGGCCACCGGAGCCGCTCCGCTGGCCGGCGGTCGTGGCCGTGGTGCCCGCGCGCGACGAGGCCGAACATGTGGGGGCGGCCATGGCATCGCTGCTGGCGCAGGACTATGAGGGAGAATTCCGGGTCGTGCTGGTGGATGACGACAGCGCGGACGGCACGGCCGAGGCGGCGCGATCCGGGGCGCAGCGATCGGGCCGACTGACGGTGATGACGGGCCGTCCGCTGGAGCCGGGCTGGACGGGCAAGCTATGGGCGGTCAACCAGGGGCTCAACGCCGCCGCCGTCATCGCGCCGGATGCTGCGTATGTGCTGTTCACCGATGCCGACATTGCCCATGATCCGGCCAACCTGCGCCGACTGGTGGCGAAGGCAGAGACGGATGGGCTCGACCTGGTGTCCCTGATGGTACGGCTGCGTTGTCGCACCCTGTGGGAGAAGCTGCTGATTCCCGCCTTCGTGTTCTTCTTCCAGAAGCTTTATCCCTTCCCGTGGGTCAACAATCCGCACCGACGGACGGCGGCCGCGGCCGGCGGCTGCATGCTGGTGCGGCGGGCGACGCTGGCGCGGATCGGCGGGATTGCAGCCATCGCCGACCGGGTGATCGACGACTGCGCGCTGGCCGCCGCCATCAAGAGCGGCCGCGGCACCGTCTGGCTGGGACTGGCCGACAGCGACGGCCCACGCAGCCTGCGCGGCTATGACGGGCTCGGCGGAATCTGGCATATGGTGGCGCGCTCGGCCTATGTGCAGCTTCGCCATTCGCCGCGGCTGCTCGCCGGCACAGTGGCGGGGATGGTTCTGCTCTATGCCCTGCCGCCGCTGGCTCTTATCGTCGGGCTGCTTGCCGGCGATCCCTTGGCGGCGGCTCTGGGTGGTGCGGGCTGGGCGGTGATGTGGGCCTGCTGGCGCCCGACGCTGGAGGATTACGGCGTTCCCCATCTGGCCGGGCTGCTACTGCCGCTGGCGGCGATGCTCTACCTCGCGATGACCATCGATTCGGCGCGGCGCACCCGGGCCGGGCGGGGGGGCGCGTGGAAGGGGCGCACCTATGCCCCCGATTCGGCCAAAGCGGAGTGACGCCAACGCGATGGCTGGTCTATTCTCGCCCGCGATGAGCGTAAACAGCGATGCGGAATATGTTGCCGACCTTGTTCGCCGGTCGGGCAGTTCGTTCTATGCGGCAATGCGCATCCTGCCGCCGGAAAAGCGCGCCGGCATGTATGCGGTCTATGCCTTCTGCCGCGAGGTGGACGACATCGCCGACGAGCCGGCTCCCGAGGCGGAGAAGCGTGCCCGGCTCGCCGAGTGGCGGGCAGAGATCGACCGGCTGTTCGCGGGCGCCCCCGAAACGGTGGTCGGGCGTGCCCTGACGGAACCTCTGCGCACCTTCGGTCTGAAACGGGAAACCTTTCTCGCCGTCATCGAGGGGATGGAGATCGATTCGGCGCAGAAACTGCGCCTTCCCGACATGGCGGCGCTGGAAAGCTATTGCGACCGGGTGGCCTGCGCGGTCGGGCGGCTGTCCAATCGGGTGTTCGGCGTATCGGACGGAGAGGGCGAGCCGGTGGCCATTGCGCTCGGCCAGGCGCTGCAACTCACCAATATCCTGCGCGATTTAGCCGAGGACGCGGCGCTCGACCGGCTCTATCTGCCGCACGACCTGCTCGCAGCCCACGGAATTCCCGACGACTCCGCCGCCTCGGCGCTGGCCCATCCGGCTTTTCCCGCCGCCTGCGAGGTACTGGCGGAGCTTGCGGCGCGGCGCTATGTCGAGGCCGAGGCGGCGCTGGCCCGCTGTGACCGGCGCACCATGCGCCCGGCCATCATGATGATGGGGGTCTACCGAACCGTCTTCGGCAAGCTTCGCCGGCGCGGCTGGCGGCGGCTCAACGAGCCGGTAGGCCTCAATATTCTGGAAAAGCTGTGGATATTGTTACGCCATAGCCTAATATGAAGGATACGGGCCGCGCAGGGCGTAATTGCCATGCCGTATGGGTGTCCGAGGGTGGGGTATTTCATGTCTTGACGGTAGCGGTTTTTTTCCTAAATCCAGCCGCAGACCGGAAATGATTGTCTTTTTGGGACGGGACGGCCGACGGCGCCGCCCGGAAGGTTGCGATCAAAAATGCTGAAAGGGGTTTCCGCCGACGCGGGCGGTCCCGTTGTCGCAGACGACGCGGTGCTCGATTCCATCCTCGACGCCACCATCGAGGAGGTGGCGACGGCGCTCGGTGACGCCCAGGCGCCGGACGGCCACTGGGTCTATGAACTGGAAGCCGACGCCACAATCCCGGCCGAGTACATCCTGCTCAACCACTTTCTCGACGAGATCAACGACGTGGTCGAGGGGCGGGTCGCCAACTACCTGCGCGCTATCCAGGGCCGCCACGGCGGCTGGCCCTTGTTTTACGACGGCGATTTCGACATCAGCGCCTCGGTCAAGGCCTATTACGCGCTCAAGATGGTGGGCGATGATCCGGACGCCGAGCATATGCGCCGCGCCCGGGAGGCGATCCTGGCTCGCGGCGGCGCGGCGCGTGCCAACGTGTTCACCCGCATCACTCTCGCTCTGTTCGGCCAGGTACCGTGGCGTGCCTGCCCGCTGATCCCGGCAGAGGTTCTGCTGGCGCCCGAGCGTTCGCCGCTCAATATCCTTGAAAAGGTTTCCTACTGGTCGCGCACGGTGATGGTGCCGCTGCTGGCGCTGTCGGCACTCAAGCCGCGCGCTGCCAATCCGCGCAACGTCGGCATCGCGGAGCTGTTCGTTGTGCCGCCGGATCAGCACAGGGACTGGCTGCACAATCCCACCGGCCACTGGCTGGGCGACGTGATGCTGGCCGTCGACCGGGTGCTGCGGCTGATCGTGCCTATTGTGCCCGGGACCGCCAAGCTCAAAGCCATCGAACGGGCCATGGCCTTCGTGCGCGAGCGGCTCAACGGCGAGGACGGGCTGGGTGGTATTTTCCCGGCCATGGCCAACACGCTGATGGCGTTCAAGGCGCTCGGCTATCCCGCCGACAGCCCAGACTACGTGATTGCGCGCAGGGCCGTGGACAGGCTACTGGTGTTCAAGGGAGACATGGCCTACTGCCAGCCCTGCCTGTCGCCGGTGTGGGATACCGGGCTGGCAGCTCACGCCCTCATGGAAGCGGGGCATGCCGGCGACGATCCGCCGGTGGCGCGCGCCTGCCGCTGGCTGGTGGACCGCCAGATTCTCGACGTTGTGGGCGACTGGGCGGCCAACCGGAGGAACGTGCGTCCCGGCGGCTGGGCCTTCCAGTACCGCAACGACTATTATCCCGACGTGGACGATACGGCGGTGGTGGTGATGGCGCTGGCCCGGGCCGGCGATCCCGCCTGGCGCAATGCAATCGAGCGCGGCGCCGAATGGGTGATCGGCATGCAGGGTTCGCGCGGCGGCTGGGGCGCGTTCGACGCCGATAACGAGTATTACTGGCTGAGCCACATTCCCTTCGCCGATCACGGGGCGCTGCTCGACCCGGCCACCGCCGACGTTAGCGCCCGCTGCGTATCCATGCTGGCGCAACTCGGCTATGACCGGAATCACCCGGCGGTGGCGCGCGGGCTCGCCTACCTGCGCCGCGAGCAGGAGTCCGACGGTTCGTGGTTTGGCCGCTGGGGGACCAACTATATTTACGGCACCTGGTCCGCACTGTGCGCCTTCAATGCCGCCGGCGAGGACATGGACGAGCCGCACATCCGCCGCGCCGTCGACTGGCTGAAGTCGCGCCAGCGTTCCGATGGCGGCTGGGGCGAGGACTGCGCAAGCTACTGGCAGGGCAGGCGCGACGAGGTGAAGGCGTCGACCCCGTCACAGACGGCCTGGGCACTGCTCGGGCTAATGGCGGCGGGCGAGGCGAACTGCTCCGAGGTGCGCCGCGGCGTCGCCTGGCTGCTGCGCAGCCCGCGCAACGGTGCCCAGTGGAAGGAAGAATACTACAACGCCGTCGGGTTCCCGCGGGTGTTCTACCTGCGCTACCACGGCTACAGCGCCTACTTCCCGTTGTGGGCGCTGGCCCGCTACCGCAACCTGAAAGGCGCCAACGCCGACCGTCCTGCGTACGGAATGTAACGGTCGGCGGGCCAGCGGCGCGCCATGACCCGAATCGGCATCGTCACGGGAACGCGGATCGAGGCGGCGTGCTTCGCGCCCCGGACAGCAGTGTGCTCGGGCACCGACGCGCCGCGGGCGCGCGACGTCGCCCGGCGGCTGGTGGCCGAAGGCTGCCAGGCGCTCGCCAGCGTCGGCACGGCAGGCGGACTGCACCCCGAGCTGACGCCGGGCGCACTGGTGATCGCCGTTTCCGTGGTAGGGCCCGACGGTCTGGCGCAGGAAACCCATGCCCCATGGCGCGCGGCGTTGGCGGCGGCGCTTGAAGGCGGCGGCCTGTCGGTACGACTGGCGGCTGTCGCGGGCAGCGACGCCGCGGTCCTGCACGTGGACGGGAAACGCCGCCTGTTCGAGCGGACCGGGGCGCTGTGCGTCGACATGGAAAGCCATGCGGTGGCGGCGGTGGCCGCCGAGGCGGGCGTGCCGTTCCTCGCGGTGCGCGCGGTGGCCGATCCGGCGCACCGCGTACTGCCGCATGCTGCCCTTGCGTCCGTCGGGCCTGGGGGAGATCTGCGCCCCGCGGCGCTGCTGGCTGCGCTGGCAGCGCGGCCGGGCGAGATCGGGCAGATGGTGAGGCTGGCGCGCGACAGCCGCCGCGCGCTCGGGTCCTTACGCCGCGTCGCTGTGCTCGGCGGCCCGACGCTGTCGCTCCTGTTCCCGCTCGCGTAGGGTGGCGACCAACTCGTCGTAGACGTAGACGGCGGGGCGCTGGCCTTCCAGCGGGATCTCCGGCGCCATGGGCTTTTCAGTCTCGAAGCCCCTCAGGAACACGCCCAGCGCCCTGATCGGGTGTGCCACCGTGTCGGCGACGGATGTCGGCTCGTAGCCGCAATGCACCATGCAATTGGCGCATTTCTCGTAATTGCCGGTGCCGTAGCTTTCCCAGTCGGTCTCCTGCATCAGCGCGGCGAACGAGTCGGCATAACCCTCGCTCAGCAGATAGCACGGGCGCTGCCAGCCGAAGACATTGCGCGTCGGGTTGCCCCAAGGGGTGCAGCGGTATTCGCGGTTGCCGGCAAGGAAGTCCATGAACAGGGTGGACTGGCTGAAGTGCCAGCGCCGACCGCGGGTCCGTCCGACGCGGAAGATGCCGCGGAACAGCTCCTTGGTCTTGCGCCGGTTGAGAAAATGCTGCTGGTCGGGCGCGCGCTCATAGGCGTAGCCGGGCGAGACGGTAATGCCTTCCACCTTCAACTCGTCCGTGCAGAAATCGAAGAAATCCGCGGCCTCTTCCGCGCTCATCTGGTCGAACAGGGTACAGTTGACGTTGACCCGGTAGCCGCGCTCCCTCGCCGCCTTGATGGCCGAAACGGCACGGTCGAACGTGCCCGGCTGGCTCACCGACCGGTCGTGGTGCTCGCGCAGCCCATCCAGATGCACCGAGAAGGTCAGGTAGGGGCTGGGCTGAAACAGGTCGAGCTTCCTTTCCAGCAGCAGCGCGTTGGTGCACAGATAGACGAATTTCCTGCGCGCCACGATGCCCTTGACGATGTCCGCAATGTCGCGGTGCAGCAGCGGCTCGCCACCCGGAATGGACACCACCGGCGCGCCGCATTCGTCCACCGCGGCCAGGCAATCCGCCACCGAAAGGCGCCGGTTGAGGATGTCGTCGTCATAGTCGATCTTGCCGCAGCCGGCGCACGCCAGGTTGCAGCGGAACAGCGGCTCCAGCATCAGAACCAGCGGATAGCGTCCGTTTCCCTTGAGCCGCTGGCCAAGGATATAGGCTCCGACACGGACCTGCTGAATCAGGGGTACACCCACGAAACTTCCTTTCCGGCCAAAGTTGGCCCCACGTGATGGCGGCCAACCTAGCCGCAACAGACGCCGGCAACAAGGAACCCGCCCGGCCCCACCGGCCGATTCCGGCGCACCGACCCCATGTAGGATCGCGCCCGCGCCGGGAAAAGGGGCCCAGGTCATACGTCCCGTCACGAAGCCGCGAGGCGGTGCGAAGAACCGCGCTGGCAGCGCCGGCTGACGCTGCCTATGTTGGAGGCGGTACTGGCAGCGGAGGTGAGACGAGGGTGGCCAGGGTTCTGGTAACGGGTGCGACGGGGTTCGTGGGCTCCGCGGTGGCGCGGCGGCTGGCAGAGGAAGGCTGGTCGGTGCGTGCGCTGGCCCGGCCGGGCGGCGACCGGCGCAACCTGCGCGGGCTTGCCGCCGAGTCGGTGGAAGGGGACCTCAACGACCCGGAGTCGCTCGCCCGCGCCGTCGAAGGGTGCGAGGCCCTGTTCCACGTGGCCGCCGACTATCGCCTTTGGACCCGCGATCCCGACGCCATGCTGCGCACCAACGTCGAAGGCACGCGCGCCGTCGTGCGCGCCGCCCAGCGCGGCGGGGTGCAGCGCATCGTCTACACCTCGTCGGTGGCGGTGCTGGCGGTCGGCACCGACGGGCGGTCGGCGGACGAGGCCGCGCCGTCCGCCCTCGCGGACATGATCGGTCCTTACAAGCGTTCAAAATTCCTCGCCGAACAGGCGGTGGACGCGCTGGTGCGCGAAGAGGGTGCGCCGGTGGTGATCGTCAACCCGTCTACCCCCATTGGCCCGCGCGACGTGAAGCCTACTCCCACCGGGCGCATGATCGTCGAGGCGGCGGCCGGGCGCATGCCGGCTTTCGTCGATACCGGCCTTAACGTGGTGCACGTGGACGACGTGGCCGAGGGGCACCTTCTCGCCTACGCCAGGGGTCGCGTCGGCGCGCGCTACATACTGGGCGGCGAGAACCTGCCGCTGGAGGAAATCCTGGCCCGGATCGCGGTACTGGCAGGCCGCCGGCCGCCGCGCATCCGCCTGCCCCACGGCGCTATCCTGCCCATCGCCCACGCGGCGGAGGCATGGACGCGGCTGCGCGGCCGGGGGGAGCCCTTCGTCACCGTCGACGGGGTGAAGATGGCGCGCAAGAAGATGTATTTCTCCTCCGCCCGGGCCGAGGACGAACTCGGATACCGCGCGCGTCCGGCAACCGAGGCGCTCGCCGATGCGGTGGCGTGGTTTCGCGAAAACGGTTATCTGGATTGAGGATCGCCGCCGGGCCGGCAACAACCAGGGAAGGCGTAAGGTTCAGCCCATGAAAGCCGTCATGCTGGCCGCGGGGATGGGAACGCGGTTGTCCGGCCATAACGACGCCCATCCGCCGAAATCGTTGTTGCGCTTCGGCGGCCAGTCGCTGCTGGCGCGCCATATCGTGGCGCTGAAGGCGCTCGGCATCGATGAGCTGGCGCTGGTGGTGGGCTATCATGCCGACGCGCTGCGCGCCGAGGTGGCGGCGATCGGCGCCGGCGGCTTCGTGCGCTTTCTGGAAAATCCCCAGTACCGGCGCGGCAGCATGGTGTCGCTGTGGACCGCGCGCGAGGTGCTGCGGCAGGGCGAGACGCTCTACATGGATGCCGACGTACTCTACGATCCGGCGCTGCTCGACCGCATGATGGCATTCCCCGCGCCAACCTGCTTCCCCATCGATCGCGACTTCGAGGAAGGGGACGAGCCGGTGAAGCTGTGCCTGCGCGCCGGCCGGCCGGTGGAGTTCCGCAAGCTGGTCGGCGAGGTTGCGTTCGACACGGTGGGCGAGTGGATCGGCTTCATTCGCATGGCCGCCGATTTCGCCGCCGAACTGGCCGCTGCGACGGAACGCTTCGTCGCCGCCGGACGGCTCGACGAGCCGTGCGAGGAAGCCATGCGCGCCGTGCTGCTGGCTGGCACCGCACCCGTCGGAACGGAGGACGTTACCGGCATCCCGTGGATCGAGATCGACTTTCCGGAAGACGTGGCGCGCGCCGAATGGGAAATCCTGCCTCGTATCGGCGCGTAAAGCCGGCGCTCACACCTTGTAGATGTACTTCTTGTCCGGATCGCGTTCCACGTCGGGCGGAAAGTTCCTGCGCTTGTCCGCATAATAGCGGACCAGATGATCGCCTTCCGAGGCCCGGTTATACGTGGCGAAGTAGAGCCGCCGGGTGGTGCGGGTCATGTTGGGCGCCGAACGGTGCGGCGCATAGGCGTCGAACAGCACAATATCGCCCGGCTGCGTCGGGCAGGGCTTGAACTCCATGCCTTCCATATCCTCGGGCTTCAGCGGCTCCATGCCGCGCAGCAGCCCGCGCCGGTGGTGGCCGGCGGCAACCTCGATGCAGCCGTTCTCCAGCGTGGCGGAATCGATGCACACCATGACGTTGACGAAGTTGGAAGCATAGACCTCCCAGCCGGCCTGGGAATCCTGGTGCGGCTCGAAGCCCTCGCCGCCCGGTCCCTTGAAATTGATCTTTTCCTTGAACAGCACCACGTCCTCGCCGAATACCTGCGCCGCCGGGCCCTTCAGCACCTCGGCCAGATCCTTGTAGCCGGCGTGGAACGGCGAGATGTACTCGATACGATTGATCAGGTCGCTCCCGTCCAGCTTGCTCTTCTCGTGGAACACCCAGTGGCGACCGGAAACCTCGGGCAGCGCCGTCACTTCACGGGTCCAGCGTTCGATTACGGCCGTGTCCGCCGCGGAAAAGGCGCCGGGAACGGCAACGAAACTGTCGCGGTCGAAATCGGCTACCTGTCCGTCGGTAAGAACTGGGGTCTCGATCATGGATCGGCGCCACGGGGTCGGTTCGGGGTGCCGGACTCTAATATCCGGGCCCCGTCTCTTGCAAGCAAAGGCGCGGACCCGATGCGGAAATTATGTCGATTTGATGCAAGGGCCGGTCTAAATAGGGCGGCATCCGAACCACGGAAAGACCAGCGATGATCGAGGCCGACAGCTTCCTGCGCCCGGCCCGCGAGGCGGGGTTCGATTTCTACACGGGCGTGCCGTGCTCGTTTCTCACGCCGGTGATCAACCGGGTGATCAGCGATCCCGGCATCGACTATATCGCCGCCGCCAGCGAGGGCGAGGCGGTGGCCATCGCCGCCGGCGCCTGGCTGGCCGGACACGAGACGGTCGTCATGTGCCAGAATTCCGGTCTCGGCAACGCCGTCAACCCGCTGACCTCCCTCAACTACCCGTTTCGCATTCCCACCCTGCTGATCGTCACCTGGCGCGGCGGGCCGGGCATCGCGGACGAGCCGCAGCACCAGCTCATGGGCGCCATCACGCCGCAGCTGCTTGACGTGATCCGGGTGCCGCACGGCGACTTCCCCGATTCCGACACTGCGGTGCCCGGTGCCATCGCCGCCGCACGGGCGGCTATGGCGGAAAGCGAGCTGCCCTATGCCCTGATCATGCGGAAGGGCGCAGTGCGCGACGACGGCATCGATATTCCACCGCTGCCCGCGCCGGAGCCCGGCGGTTGGAGGGATATCCAGAGCCGCGCCGCGCCGCCCGGCCGGGTCGCCGCCATGGAGCGGCTGCTCGCCGTACTGCCCCCCGAGGCGGTGGTGATCGCCACCACCGGCTATACGGGGCGCGAACTCTATACCCTTGCCGACCGGAAGCAGCATCTTTACCAGGTGGGTTCCATGGGTTGCGCTGCCGGGATGGGACTGGGCGTGGCAGTCAATACGGCGCGCAAGGTAGTGGTGCTGGACGGAGACGGCGCGGCGCTGATGAAGCTCGGCAGCATGGGCACAATCGGCCATTACCAGCCTGGCAATCTGGTCCACGTGGTGTTCGACAATGGTACCTATGAATCCACCGGCGGCCAGCCGACCGTCTCGACAACGGTGGATTTCGCCGGGGTGGCGGTCGCGTGCAACTACCGCGCCGCCTGGGTATGCGATTCCCTTGACGGTTTCGAGGAAGCGGCGAGGGCGGCGCTCGCCGGAGACGGGCCGCAGCTCATTCACATGAAGGTGGGACGTGGCACAATCAAGGGGCTGGGCCGGCCGAAGATCACGCCCGCCGAGGTGGCGCGCCGCTTCCGCGATTTCGTCACCGGTGCCTAGAGCATCATGATTTCAGACTGGTCCATAGCCCGAGTTTTTGAAGTGGTTATGGCGCCTTCCTGCAAGGCGAAGGTGTCGAACGGCCGGCCGGTGGGCAGGCCCGACTGTCGCTCGAATGACAGCCGAAACTGTCCAACGATGGGGAGTGGCTCACTGCCGTCGTGGGACGTCTGCCCGCTGGCGTGAAGTTGTTTTAAATTCTACCGGCTTTTTTCTTTAATAAGAATCTAATAATAATAAAAACCAAGTTATAATTAATTTTTTATTTATTACTTGGTGGTATGTTTCCTCCTGTAGACGAACGAAGAAGGTAAGGCAAGAACAGCATTATTCTGCCTTGAAGCTCCGGAGGAGCCGCGATGACAGAAGTCGCGTTTGCGTCCGCAAGTACCATTACCGATACCTATCCCCGCGCCGGAAGCGCGGCGGAACTGGTCCAGGCTATCCGCGACGCCCGTTCGAGCCAGCCCATCGCAGTCGAGGCGACGGGTCTTGCCATTGCCAATGACCATATCGGTCTCGCCCGCAGCGGGCGCTTCGGCGCCGAGGCCCAGGCCGCGCTGAGCGCGTCGGGCAGCGCGGCCCACGCCGGCTCGCTTCTGGCAGCGGCCGATGACGCTCTGGCCGAGATCGTCGACAAGCTGGAGTCGCTCGCCGACCTCGCCGAGGATGCGTCCGCCGACGGATTGTCGTCGCTGGATTACGCCCGGATCGATACCAGCTTTCAGCAGATCAAGAGCGAGATCGACTCGCTTGCCGAATCCGCCTCGTTCAGCGGCACGACGCTGCTGAACGGCGACGGGACGGGCGGGCCGCTGACCATCGAATATAGCGTCGGCACCGGCGCGGCCGCGTCCGACCGCATCGAGATCGAGATCGGCGCCGCATCGGTATCCGATCTGTCCGCTGCGCTGGACACCGGAGACGTGCTTTCCGCCGCGTCGGCGGCGAGTGCGGCGATCGCCGTTGCCGAGGCAGAGGATGCCGCGGGCGCGATCCGTGCCCGTGTCAGCGGCGATCGCACGCGGGTCGGCACCGCCTATCTCGCCAATCTCGATTCCGGCGGCGCCAACGAATCCGTCCGCGCCGCGCTGGCCGATCCGACGCTGGCCCTGGACCTCGCCCGTGTCGTTGCCGGCCAGGTGGCGGAGGAAGGCGAACTGCCGTTGACGGCGGGCGCCGAGCATGACCTGCGCAATCTGCTCGTCCGCCTCGAAACGGTGAGCGCACCGTCTTCATCGTCCGATACGGGCACCCGCCGCCCGACGGTCGAGCCCGAACGGGTACCCCAGCCGCTCACCGCCGAACCCGCGGCGAGCCGGCAGGGAAACGGCCAGGAATAGGGCGTGATCCGAACCCGCGGCACGGGCGCCGACGCTTCGGCGTTCCGATTGCATTGCGGCGTGTTTCCCGGTAAAGCCTGCGTCCGAACCAACATCTTCTGGGGAGGACCGTTATGGCGCTCGACAAGCCGGCTGTCACCAGCCAGCCCGTACATGATCTGATCCGCAACCGCTGGAGCCCGAGGTCGTTCGACGCGGGCAAGCCGGTATCGCGCGCCACCGTCGCCACCCTTTTCGAGGCGGCACGCTGGGCGGCGTCGTGCAACAACGGCCAGCCCTGGCGCTTCGTCATCGGCACCAGCGACGACACGACGGCGCACGCAAAGCTTCTCGGATGCTTCAATGCGCGTAACCAGCGCTGGGCGAAGAACGCGCCGGTGTTGATCATCGTCTGCGCGCGCAAGACGTTCGAGGCCAACGGCAACCCCAACATCCACGCCTGGTACGACACCGGCGCGGCGGTGGCGCAGCTCAGCGCGCAGGCCACGGCCATGGGATTGCGGTTGCATCAGGCTGCCGGCATCGAGCGTGACAAGGCGCGCACCGAGCTTGGCGTACCGGACGAGTTCGATATCGTCTGCGGGATCGGTCTCGGCTATCAGGGCGATCCCGACGCCCTGCCCGAAGAGCTGCCCGGCCGCGAGCGCGAGGAGCGCGTGCGCAAGCCGCTGGACGAGGTGGTGTATGCCGGCGGGTTCGGCAACGCCGCCGGTCTCGGCTGATGATCCTCACCACCACGGACTCGGTCGACGGCCGGCCGGTGGCGCAGTATCTCGGCATCGTGTCGGGCGATGCGGTGATGGGGACCAACATCGTCCGCGACATGTTCGCCGGCATCCGCGATATCGTCGGTGGCCGCGTCGGCTCCTACGAAAAGGAACTGCGCAATGCCAAGCGCCTTGCACTCATGGCGCTCGAGGAAGAAGCGGGCAGGCTTGGCGCCGACGCGGTGGTGGGGCTGGACCTCGACTACGAAGTGATCGGCGGCGACAACGACACGCTGCTGATGGTCAGCGCCAACGGTACGGCGGTGAAGCTGGGCTGAGGTTCAGCCGCCGGACGCCGGTGCCGCTATCTCGCCCAGCGCCTGGCGCACGATGCGTGCCGACGAGGTGAGGAACAGGCTCGCCATGATGGCGGCGACGGCAAGATCGGGCCATGCGGTGCCGGTGGCGAACACGCCCGATGCCGCCGCCACCACGGCCAGATTGCCGATGGCATCGTTGCGGCTGCATAGCCATACCGAGCGCACGTTGGCGTCGCCTTCGCGATAGCGCAGCAGCAGGAGCACGCTGGCCACGTTGGCGCCGAGAGCCAGGATGCCCACGGTCCCCATCACCAGCGGCTCGGGCACGCCGTCGACGAAAACGCGCCAGACGGTGGCGCCGAACACCCACAATCCCATTGCGGCCAGCGATAGTCCCTTTAACAGGGCGGCGCGCGCACGCCATGCCTGCGGCCGGGCGATCACCCACAGGCTGATGGCGTAGGTGGCGCTGTCGGCGAGGAAGTCGAGTGCGTCGGCCTGCAACGCCATGGACCTCGCGGCGACGCCGGCCGCCACCTCTACCACGAACATGGTGGCGTTGAGAATGATCACCGCCCACAGCGCGCGGCGATAGGTGGTCGACGCGCCTGTGAATACCGGTGCATGGTCATGGCAGTGGTCGCTCAACGACCTATCCCTGCCACACGTGATGTCGGGAAGAACACGTCATGATGATATCATAAAATGGACCGCATCGCCGTCCGGTCAACCTTCCGCCCGCAGACCAATGACCGATTGCAACGCCGCAGGTTAGCGCAGCGGCGTGGTGCGGATGCCGCCGCTGCGATCGAAGGCGGGGGGATCTGCAGGGCGCGCGGGACCGCCGCGCGGCGAAACGGTCAGCGACACGTCGGCGCCGCCGATGGTGCGGTTGCGGATCTGGATGGTGGCAATCCGGTCGCCGCGGCTGAAGGTGAGCACGCTCATCTCCGCCCGTACGCTGGTAATGGCGGCCCAGCCGAACTTCGGCATCTCGGCGAAATAGAAGTCGTAGGCGTTGCCGCCGCCGCCGGGTACGGTCATCACCAGCCGGCCGATCCAGCTTTCCCGGTCGCCGAGGACCAGGGAGCGTTCCAGATTCATTTCCGCGCCGGACGGCACGGGGATATCGCTGAACTGGGCGAAGCTGGGCGATGCGGGGCCGTCGGTCTGGTCGGGGCGACTGCTTGGCGCAAGGGGCGTCGACGGGCCGCAGCCGGTCACCGCTGCCGTAAAGCCGGCCGCGATGACAAGAAATACTTTGCGACGGCCTCGCTGTGTCACCCCCGTTTCGGTCCTCCGGTTTCCTGTTGCGGCGTTGGAAAGCCGAATCGCCGCCCCGTGGCGTGGATTTTACGAAAGCCGACGCGAATCGGGGCAGTAAAACGGGGGAGGGGAAGAAAGTCCCGAGCGAAGCAATCATGCTCTAATGTTCGCCGCCGCGCCGCGCGCGCTCAACAGCGACGATGCGCGCCGCGATGGCGTCCGCGAATACCCGGTTTCCCGCGGGGGTAAGATGGGAGTTATCCAAATAGATGCGGTCGGGATCATGGGGCGCCAGCACCGGCGCCATGTCGAGGAACGGCAGTCCCGATTGTGCGAGCGCGTCGCGCACCACCGGGGTGAAGGTGAACTCGTCGCCGCCGATTTCCTCCTTGCCGATGGTGAGTACGAGCAGAACCCGTTTGCCCTGTTCACGCTTTTCACGCACCGCGGCGACCAGGTTGCGCACGCTGGCGCGGGCGATGGACAGGGCGCGCTGCGGCGGCTCGCGGTCGTTGGTGCCGCGCAGCGCGACGCTGAAGCGGTGGAACCAGTAGTTGGCCGCTTCCCATGTGGCGCGCAACGGGCCGGTGGGATTCGCCATGTGGTAATGCCCGGCGGCAATGTTCTGCAGCGAACGGATCGCATCGCCCGACAGCACCACCACCACGAGCCAGTCCTCGTTGTCGAACTCCTTGTAGCGGATGCGTGCGGCCATATTGTCGGTGCCGTAGGCGTTCACACCGGCATTGCCGCAGGTGACGCGCAGGCCGAGCGCAGGTCCGATCCGGGCGCAGGCGATCTCGCTGAACGTGTCGCTGTCGGTGACGCTCGACGTCCCCCAGGTGACGCTATCTCCTATGAACAGAATCCTGATGTCGGCCGGCGCCTCCCAGTCGCGCGTGGCGCGCAGCCCGCGGTCGTTGATGGTGATGGTGTTGCCGTCGAAGCGAACCACCTTCTGATTCGGCACCGGGGCGAAGCGATAGGTCAGGTTCGTGTAATAGGCCACCGGCTCGCCCAGCCCGATCCAGCGCAGGGCCATTTCGGCGCCGGCTACCGCCGCAACCACGGACAGGACCGTGAGGATAAGAAAAACAGCGAGTTTTTTCATTGCGTTATTGTCAATCCGGCCGTGTGCATCGCCATTTCAAGCCTGTGCATAACGGGTGCCCGCCGTCTTGCGCCGATCCGGGCCGTTTGCTATATAAACAATGAGGTCGTTCGGCAGTAAATCTTTCGTCGAACGGCTGATTTTCTGTCTTTAATAGCGATTGACAGAACACCGGGGTTCCCATATAACCCCGGCCTCCCAGCGGCCCGGCAGGCCGGACCGCGACGGACCCTTGTCCCCGACAGTCGTCGGAAACGCCGGGGTCCGGGCTGTTTGACAGAGTGAACCTATGGAAGGGATGCGCAGGCGGCGGCGTGCTGGAAATGCACGCCTCGGAAAGCTTGCGCATCAGATAACGTTGCGCATGCTTTGACCGGGTCGGGCATTCAGGAATACGCCCCGATCGCTTTCGGGCGATCGAGGGATAACCGTAAACCTGAGAGTTTGATCCTGGCTCAGAACGAACGCTGGCGGCAGGCCTAACACATGCAAGTCGAACGAGGTGCCGGAGCTTGCTCCGGTTACCTAGTGGCGGACGGGTGAGTAACGCGTGGGAACCTTCCCAGCAGTACGGAATAACTACGGGAAACTGTGGCTAATACCGTATACGCCCTACGGGGGAAAGATTTATCGCTGCTGGATGGGCCCGCGTCCGATTAGCTAGTTGGCAGGGTAAAAGCCTACCAAGGCTACGATCGGTAGCTGGTCTGAGAGGATGATCAGCCACACTGGGACTGAGACACGGCCCAGACTCCTACGGGAGGCAGCAGTGGGGAATATTGGACAA
>Ga0326597_10000456_pt1 | contig 73060 bp, 63 predicted proteins | sample RVTome_12_FD_203789 | JGI IMG/M metagenome (GOLD analysis project Ga0326597, IMG submission 203789) | Soil microbial communities from uranium-contaminated site in the Upper Colorado River Basin, Wyoming, United States - RVT100D185 | ecosystem: Environmental > Terrestrial > Soil > Contaminated >...
GCTGGTCAGCGACGGTCAGGTCCTCTATGCCACATTACCCGGCCAAACTCAGGGGACCGCATTCAAGGTAACCGCCATCGAACCCGAATCGGGTCTCATTACGGCGGACACCAAACTTGACCTGGACTATATCTTTTCATCATGGGGGCAGGTGTCGGATCAGGTCACCTTTGAAGATGTCGGGGGACTCCAGAAGGAGATCGGTCTTATTCGGGAGTTGGTGGAACTCCCGCTGCTCTTCCCGGATGTGTTTCGCCACCTTGCGATCAATCCGCCCCGCGGAATTATCCTGTACGGCCCGCCGGGGAGCGGGAAGAGTCACACGGCCCGGGCCATTGCCAACGAGATCAATGCCAAGTTCCTCTACATCAATGGTCCCGACGTGGTGAGCTCTGTTTATGGCGAGACGGAGGCCAATCTGCGCAAGGTGTTCGAGGAGGCATCCCATCATCTCCCCTCGATCATTTTTATCGACGAATTGGACGCCATCGCGCCAATGCGGGGGGAGAGCGGTTCCCATTCGGACACCCGGATGGTCGGCCAGCTGCTTGAGCTGATGGACGGAATGAACCGGGTCGAGGGGGTTATGGTTATTGGCACGACCAACCGGGTGGAATCTCTGGACAAGGCCATACGGCGGCCCGGCCGGTTCGATCGCGAGATTTTCATCGGCCCTCCGGACGCGAAAGGGAGGTTGGAAATCTTACAGATCCATACCCGGGGCATGCCCCTTGCCGAGGGCATATTCGAGACCTTGAAGGAGGTGGCACGGGTGACCCATGGATTTGTAGGCGCGGATCTGATGGAGCTTTGCCGAGAGAGCGGTCTCAACTGCCTGAGAAGGATCATGGGAGACCGTCGTCTGTCGCCGGCGCGGTTCAAGGTGAGCCTGGACGAGCTGGTGGTAACCGGGGAGGACTTTATGAAGGCGGCGGGTCTGATCCGTCCCTCGGCGTTGAGGGAAACGATCACCAGTATCCCGGACGTGGGGTGGGGCGATATCGGCGGTATGGAAAACGTGAAGGAAAAGTTGCGCGACCTGGTGGAAAAGCCGCTGGCCAATCCGGAGCCGTTCCGGGCCATGGGAATCAAGCCGCCGAGCGGCATTCTCCTCTACGGACCTCCCGGCACCGGAAAGACACTGCTCGCCAAGGCCATCGCCCGGGAGTCCGGGGCGAACTTCCTCTATATCCGGGGCCCGGAAGTCTTCAGCAAGTGGCTGGGCGAGTCCGAGGAGAGCGTCCGTCACGCCTTTCAAGTGGCCAGGCAGGTGGCGCCGGCCGTAATTTTCTTCGACCAGATCGATGCCATCGCCCCCAGCCGCCGCGCCGACAGCGACACCAAGGCATCGGAGCGAGTTGTCAATCAGATTTTGATGGAGATGGACTCCATCGAGAGTTTCAGCCGCATCATCGTTGTCGCGGCAACCAATCGGTTGGATCTTCTGGACCCGGCCATCCTCAGGCCCGGCCGTTTCGGCATCCATATCCATGTGCCGCTCCCCGAATTCGCCGACCGCAAGGCCATCATGGAGTTCAAACTCAAGGGAACTCCCTTCAAGGACGATGCCACCAGGAGGAAGGTCGTTGCCGAGGTGGCCCAGAAAACCGAAGGCTTTTCCGGCGCCGAGCTCGATTCCCTGTGTAATGAAGCTCAACTCAATGCCCTGAAGGATGCCAATTACACAGAGGTCACGGTGCTCGAGGTCATCCATTTCCTGAGGGCTCTGGACGATATGGAAAGGGCCCGGGAGTTTTACCAGGGAGAAAAGAAAGAGGCGTCTGCGGGTTGACCGCATCCTTCCCCCGAAACTCTGACGGGACGGCATTGAAGTCCAAAAACGGAGGACATCGCCATGGCCAAGCAATCCGCGGTAAATGAGCTGAAGGGCCGTCTCCTCGACGGTATCAAAGTGTTGACGGGGGAAGGAGTTCTGACGGGCTCGGGTCACCTGAGCGTCAGGATCCCTGGGTCCGACCGGTTTTTGATCAACCCCAGATACGCCGGGATACTCGCGGACCCCAAAGACATCTGCACCGTGGACCTGTCCGGCCAGCGGGTTGGCGGGTCGGAGCCCATTCCTCTGGAGACGCCGATCCACACCACGATCTACCGGGCCAGGCCGGAGGTGACGAGCGTGCTCCATTGCCATGCCCGGTTTGCCACTATGGTGGGTTTGCAGGACAGCGGCTTGATTCCCTTCCACAGGGAAGCAAGGATGTTTGAGGACGGGGTCCCGGTCTTTCCCGACAGCAACGGGATCAACAACGAGCCTCTGGCCCTGCGCATGGTGGAAAGTCTCGGCCGGCACACGGCCGTGTTTCTAAAAGGACACGGCATCGTAGTTACCGGAAAAAGCGTGGAAGGAACCTGCGTCTCGGCGATTACCCTGGAACGGGCCTGCGCGGACCAACTGCTGTTTGCAAGTTCAACGCCCCTCAGGCCCCTGGTGGAAGAGTACCGGACGAAAATCAAAGGCAAGGATGAGAATCCCTATCGCGCGTGGCCGTTCCTCCTCTACAAGCACAAGGTCCGGCCGAGGAAAGCAATCAAAGCGACCACGAAAAAGATGATCAAGGCTCTGTGGCCCGACGAGGTGTAGCCACGCGGGAAGATTGGCCCGCCGCGCGGGCGCGGGTGGGGGGGGAAGCGGAAAATCCTCAGGCCGATGCCTTTTTATCCCCCTTCCAGTCCGGGGAGTTCTCCACCTGCTCGAACATGTTGCCGAGCACCCTCGCGTAGGGGTTGTAGCGAAAGGCCATCCACTTGGCCGGAGCGCCTTTCACCTTGTTGTGGTGCTTGTGAACGCATCCCCCGGGCTTAACGGGTAAAATGATAAGATCCCATTTCTCCCAGTCGACGCTGCCTCCGTCCACCTCCGTAGAGCCTTCGCCCTCAAGGACGAAGAGCTGAATCCCGCCCTGGTGGCGGTGCTTTCCGGAGTGTTCCTTGATGTCATGGATGAAGCAAGTCCAGTCCGTAGCGGCGGTGTCGTCCATGCCATGCCAGAAAAGGAACGTTTTGGTCAGACCCTGGCGGCTCTGTTGCCAGGGTCGCTCCTTGGCCCTAATGACTATTTTCCCGATCTTGGCCCGCTCCCGGGCCTCTGCGTTGAGACGCAAGGTCGCTTCATAGTGCTCACCCTGGTCCTTTTGCTCCGGTTCTCTCTCTCTTACCCGTTCCCTCTCCATCTTCGATCTCCTTATGATGATGCAGTTGCTGTAGAACTAATTCTTGCCGGTCGAGCGTACGGCTTCCGAGGCCCGACGGGACGCGCTGGTTTTGAGTTTTCGCTATGATCCGGCCAATGCCTTCTTGGACTCCCCTTTCCAATCGGGGGAATTCTCGACCTGTTCGAACATGCTGCCGAGCACACGGGAAAAGGTGTTATACTTGAAGGCCATCCACTTTGCCGGTTTCCCGTCCATCTTATTATAATGTTTGTGAACGCACCCGCCGGGCTTGACCGGCAGGAGAATGAGGTCCCATTTCTCCCACTCGAAAGTCCGGCCGTCTACTTCGGTGGCCCCCTCGCCTTCAAGAACAAAAAGATTAAACCCGCCCTGGTGGCGGTGTTTGCCCGAGTGGCGCTTGATGTCGTGGACAAAACAGGACCAGTCCGTCGCGGCGGAATCTTCCATATCATGCCAGGAGAGATACTGGCGGATCAGTCCCTGCCGGCATTGGTACCAGGGGCGTTCCGAGGCCTTGATCACGATCTTGCCAGTCCTGGCCCGCTCCCGCGCCTCGGCATTGAGACGCAGGGTTGCCTCGTAATGCGCGCCTTGGTCCTTCTGCGCCGGCTCTTTTTCTCTTACCCGTTCTCTTTCCACCGAGCGTTCCCCCCTCGTGGTCGGGCGCTTCCCTCAAGGGACCTCAACGGTTGCACTTAAGTGCCGAAAATAAAACTATTTTCTGCATATCACCGCGAAAGGGCCCGAGTCAAGAAACTTCGCCCTTGATCCCAAGCCTTTGCCCCAACATGCCCGGGGGCCCGACGTTGCCCGCGTAGCCGGTCCTCCCGCGGTCCCTTCATGCCGTGGCTCGTTCTTTTGCCGGCTGGCGGTACTTCTCACATAGACCCTTCCAGTAGGCAGCGCGTTTCTGAACGCTCTCGATTACGGCGTCGGGCACATTTACGAAGGGCGGCCGGAGCGGCCCCGGGTTGCAGTAGCCCGCGTATTGTATGGCGATCTTGGCGGCCGTCTCCCGCCATTTGAGGTCGGGGGGAGATCCCCCGCCCGGGGCGAGATCGAGAATGATGCGGGTCGCCGTGTCGACGTCGCCGGCTCGAATGGCGTCTCGCAGACGAAGCAGAGGCCATGGGCCCATCCACGCGTCGATGGACCAGCAGCCCGCCGCGCCGAGAGAAGCGAAAGGATGATACTGGAGCTGGTTGACGAAAATGCTCACTTTGCCCCTTACGACGGCCATGAGCTTGATAAACTCCGGGGTTGTTCGGTGGCTGTCCTTCATGGCGACAACGTTGGGGCTTTGGGTAATGCTTTTGAAGGCCTCCACGGGCAGGGTGACGTTGTGGAGGGTCGGATTGTGATAGATCATGATGGCCAGGTCGGGGAACATTTGGGCGATGTCGTGATAGAACCGCACCGCGTTGTCGACGGTGGATGGAAAGTAAAATGGCACGCCGACAAGAACACCCTCGGCGCCGGCTTCCTGCGCCAGTTTCATTTTGCGCACCGTTTCCCTGCTGTGGAGACTGGTGCAGCCGATGAAGAGGGGTACGCGCCGGTTGACGGCCTCCACCGTGGCCCGGGTCAGGGTCTCGAACTCGTCCCAAAAGAGCGTATGGAATTCTCCGAAGCTCCCGGTGGTGGCGATCACGTCGCCCCCGTCGGCGATCATGCGATTTACGCCCGCTTTGAGATTGTCCACTGCGATGGTTGATGAGGAACGAATGTCGTTGGCATCGGGTGTGGCGAAGGCCGGCATCATGGCCATAACGCCGCTCAAGTCTTGTGCGGTCAGCATTGTAAACCTCCGTTAAGTTTGGCATGCACGGCGAGTCTCCGACCGCCGCCGGAGGCTCAAACCCCATTGGAACGACGGGGACACCCTACCACAGCCGAACGGGATCTTCCAGCCCGTAAACTCGTGACAGTGTATGTTGACACGATAGCGCATTTCGAATAAAAGACCGCTATTAACCAATGGTTAGGTATCTAGCAATGGGTAGGCTGGGAGGTCCATTCGGAATCCTTCCGGTCACAGCCGCCTCCCCATACGCCGCGCAGCGGTTTTTGTAACGAAAGCGACTTCATGCGCTCACTCAAACGAGAGGAGGCATTCTGTGGGAAATATTGAATATAACGACATTCGGGAGTTTGTCGAGGCTGCCAAAAAAATCAGCGATTACCGGGAAATCGAAGGGGCGGACTGGGATAAGGAAATGGGCGCCCTTATTGAAGCGACATCGGAATTGGTGCCGCAGCCTCCCATGCTTATGTTCAACAATATCAAAGGCTATCCGCCGGGGTTCAGGGTGTTGAGCCTTCCGTTCGGTTCCTACAAGCGTGTCGCTCTCGCCTGGGGACTCCCCACGGATAAGAGCAAACTCGAGGTCCTGCGGTTGGCTACGCGCAAAATCAAGTCCGCTCGACCGATTCCACCCCGTGAGGTGTCGACCTCCCCTGTCATGGAAAACGTTGCCACCGGCGATGAAGTCAATCTCTTCAAGTTCCCCGCCCTGCGTTTCCACGAACACGACGGCGGGCGCTATCTGGGGACTGGCGATTGCCTCATCAACGCCGAGCCTGAGGGGGCTTTTATCAACATGGGAACGTACCGGATGCAGCTCCACGACCGGAATCTGCTCGGTTTGTGGATGAGCCCCGGGCAACATGGACGGCTCATCTGTATGAAGTACTGGGAGCAGGGAAGAGCATGCCCGGTGGTGGCGGCTTTTGCCGTTCACCCGCTCGCCTTTATGGTCTCCCATTCCAAGGTGCCCTGGGGCCACTCGGAAATGGACCTTGTGGGGGGGCTTATGGGGAGACCCCTGGACGTAATACGGGGACCCGTCACGGGACTCCCCATTCCGGCAAGCGCCGAGATTGCCATCGAAGGCGAGGTCCCGCCCCCAGAGGTGGAAGCCCGGGACGAGGGGCCCTTTGGTGAATGGCCGGGATACTACTCGGGCGGGACCATAGGGACGGGCGAAGCCCAACCGGTTATCAAGGTCAAGGCGGTTTACCACAGAAACGATCCCATACTCGAGGATGAGGCTCCGCAGTGGACGGGGGCTATGAAAATGGACCTCGGCCTATCCTCGGGGGTCCTGTGGGATCAGTTGGAGAGCGCCGGGATTCAGGACGTGGTGGGGGTGTATAGCCACAGTCCTTACATGGTGGTGGTGGCAATCCGCCAACGGTTTGCAGGGCACGCGAGGCAGGCCGGACTGGCCGCCCTGAGCTGTTCTGCTGCGGCCCGAAACGGCCGCTATGTTGTGGTGGTGGACGACGATATCGACCCGACTAACCTCAAGGAGGTGCAGTGGGCCATGATGACGCGCGTCGATCCCAAAACGAATATCGACATCATCGATAAGTGCTGGAGCACTCCCCTTGACCCGCGCATGTCTCCGGAACAGAGAGATTCCGGCGATCACACCAACAGCAGGGCGGTGTTTTACGCGGTCCGGCCTTTTGAATGGCGTGACAGGTTTCCCAAGGTGAGCCGCAGCAGCCGGGAGTTGCGGGAGCAGGCCATCGCAAAATATCGGAATATTATCCCGTTTCCAAAAGTTTGATCCGGCAAACCTAACGTATTAAGATTAAATCATAAGATTCGAATCAAAAGAGGCTGATCGGACTGAAAGCCCAATCTCAAGGGGGACGAAGCCTATGATGACTCGAGAGGAAAATGAGCTGTTGACTCAGGTCGGACGCGGAAAGCCTGCGGGAGAACTGCTGCGACGTTACTGGCAACCCATCGCTCTTGGCGAAGAATTGGCCCCGGACGGCCCCCCGAAGCCGGTGCGGATTCTCGGTGAGGATCTGGTTCTGTTTCGCAATGATCACGGGAAAATCGGCCTGATGGACATCCACTGCGCCCATCGCGGGGCCGATCTGAGTTACGGGCGGGTGGAGGACGGCGGCCTGCGCTGTATCTACCATGGGTGGCTCTATGATCTTGAGGGGCGCTGTCTCGACCAGCCCGGCGAGCCCGAGGGCGGCCGGAATTGCGGGAGCATCCGTAATAAAGCCTATCCATGCCTCGAAAAGGCGGGTTTGGTATTTGCCTACCTGGGCCCGGGTGAGCCCCCGCTTCTTCCCGCCTATGAAATTCTCGATGTCCCCGACGACCAGCGGTTCACGCACAAGGTCTATTCCGAGTGCAGCTATCTTCAGGCCAACGAAGGGAATATCGATCCGGTTCATCTCTCCTTTCTCCATCGAATTTTCGATGAAGATCTCGCCGGCCGCGGCAGGCCTTCTCGATACACCACGGTGCGCGGCAGCAATGATTCCCCCAATCAGTTGTGCGGAGAGAATCTGGCGCCCAACCTGGACCTGGAGCTGGAGGACTTCGGCGTGCGGATCTATTCGTGCCGCCCCGTGGATGAAAAGGCCTATCTCAGGGTTTCCAACTTTGTCATGCCCAATCTCTGCGCCGTTCCCGGCGAGACCCAGGGCGCGGGATATCTGGTCAACTGGCATGTCCCCATTGACGACGGGCATCATTGGAAGTTCATGATCGTCTTCAGCCGCAAGGAGCCGCTGAACCAGCAGAGGTTTCGGGAGCGCTATACGTCGGAGGTCCTTGCCGACTACCAACCCAGGCGCCGGGCCGCGAACCGCTATGGCCAGGACCGGGAGGAGCAAAAAACGCGATCTTACACGGGTATGGGATCGTTCTTCCCCGGGCACGACCTCTACGCGACGGAAAGCCAGGGCCCGATCCAGAATCGCACCCAGGAGCACCTGGTGACGTCCGATATAGCCATCGTGGCGGCAAGAAAGCAGCTCTTTCGGGGCATTCAAGACGTAACAGAGGGGCGCGATCCCCAGCACGTGATCCGGGACCCCCGAAAGAACCGCTTCCCCCATATGGTGGTGATTTCCGAGGTCGTTTCCACGGCCACCGATATAAAGGCCTACACCCATCAGGTGGAGACCGAAGCCAAGGAAAAAGTCGCTTCGGCCTAGCGAAGAACCGACTGGGAGTTGCTATGTCTCAGGTCTTGAGAATGGGGATGGCGGGGTTGGGGGTGGCTAGCACTCAGATTCTGCCGCCGTTGTCCAAGGTTCCCTATATAAAAATTGCCGCCGCCGTCGATGTCCGCAGGGACGCCTTGCACAAATTTCACGACGAATTCGGGGGAGAGACCTTCGACAGCGTGGAGGCCATGTGCAAGAGCGATAAGGTTGACTTCATTTACGTCGCCACGCCCAATCAGATGCACGCCGAGCATGTGATCACAGCCGCCAGGTACGGCAAGCACGCTATTGTGGAAAAACCCATGGCCCTGAGCATCGAAGAGTGCGAGGCCATGAACGAGGCCGCGGAGAAGTACGGCACCAAGCTCCTGTGCGGCCATACCCACAGCTTTGATCCTCCCATCCGGAAGATTCGGGAGATCGTAGGGACCGGGGAGTTGGGCAAACTCTGCATGATCAACACCTGGAATTTTAACGAATTCATGTACCGGCCCAGGATGAAACATGAACTGGCTACCAGCAGGGGGGTGGTCTTGAATCAAGGCCCCCACCAGGTCGATGTGGTCAGATTGATCGGCGGCGGCATGGTTAGAAGTGTCCGGGCCACGGCAGGGATATGGGACCCGGCCCGCGGCCATGAGGGGAGTTATGTCTGCTACCTCGAGTTCGACGACGGGGTGCCGGCGACCCTAATCTATAGCGGCTACGGCTTCTTTGATACCGCCGAGCTCTTTTGGTGGGTTGGGGAAGGGGGCCAGCCGAGGGATCCGGAAACCAACTTGAGGGTGCGTCGGGCGAGCCGCGCCGTCAGCGATCCCGACAAGGAGGAGCTGCTCAAGGAGCAGATGCGCTACGGGGGCCGGAAAGAGGGCGAGTTCAGCCACACTGCCTCGGGAGAAAAGAAACAGCCGTTTTTTGGTTTTACCCTCGTGACGTGCGAGAAGGGGGACATCCGCCAGTCGCCAGACGGTTTGATCGTTTACGGGGAAGAGGAAAAGAGAGAGATCAAGCTGCCTCGGGGAAGAATCGGGCGCGAGGCGGAAGTCGAGGAACTCTATCAGGCAGTGGTCAATAACCGGCCCGTCTACCATGACGGCCGTTGGGGAGAAGCCACCCTGGAGGTGTGCCTGGCCATTCTGGACTCGGCCAAGCAGAGAAGCGAGGTTCGCCTCGCCCACCAGGTTCCCAGTCCGGAGTAGCTTTGTTGAACCGTCTTGTTTGGATTCCGGGGTCCTGATAGATAATCGCGCATGAACCAGGTTCGGAGGTGGGGAAAAAGCGCAGCGATGAGAGGATGCAGTAAGTTATAGAGGGCGATCCATAGGCAGGCTTCTTCATGGCTCTCTCTCCGGTCATGGTGGTCGGTGGCGCCGGGTTTCTTGGCGCCCATGTGTGTCGCGTCCTGGCCCAAGAGAACCGCGATGTCATCTGTTTTGACCTCCAACCTCCCGAATTGCCGCTGCTGCAGCCCGTAAAGGGCAGGGGCACCGTTCGGTTCACGCAAGGCAACATCCTCAATCCCGACGCCCTGGCCCGCTCTGTCAAAGACTCCAAAGTAGCGGGTATCGTTCACACCGTTGCCGCGGGCAACGAGGCCGCCGCAAGACAGGCGCCGTATCCGGCCATTACTTTGAACGTCCAGGGCACCCTCAACGTTCTGGAGGCGGTCCGGACGGGCGATGTCTCGCGTTTCGTTTACATCAGCACCGCCGGGGTCTATGGCAAACGAAAGGACGAAACGCCCGTCGGGGAGAACGAGCCCATCACGTGGCGCGGGACCATCTATCATCCCAGCCACTATATGGGGGAGATCCTCGTTGAAATGTACCGGGAGGTATACGGCATCAACAGCGTGATCCTCAGGCCGCTTTCAATTTACGGCCCGGCGCTTACCACGGACAGGGAGCAGCATCTAAGAAAAAAATCGCTGTTTTTGGGCAGCTGGATTGAGAAGGCTATCAGGGGAGAGACCGTGGCCATTACGGCGGCGGATACGGTGACGGATCTGACCTATATCCGGGATATCGCCGGCGCCGTCAGCCTTGCCTATCCCAGACAAAACCAGAAGCAGGTCGTGTACAACGTCAGTTCGGGAACCCTGGTAACCTATCGGGACATCGCCCTGGCGATCAAGGAGTGTGTTCCGGGGGCGACGTTTGAATTTTCCCCCGGAGTACAGGATAACCCTCTCAGGCCCAATCGGGGGCCCCTGGACATCTCCCGGGCTCGCAACGATTTGGGATACACCCCGCAATACGACCTGAAGCAGGGCATGAGGGAATTCGTTGAGTGGAGCCGGGGCGGGTGAAGGAAACCCGCCATATAGTCTTGCAGGAGGAATCATGGATGTGACTGCGGCCGATTCAGCATTGGGATCGTATGCGGATTACGAGAGCTGGTGGGACAGGGAAGCAAAACCCCTTTATGAACGGTGGCTCGGGCTGCCATTTTTTGCGGACCTCCGGGCGGGGAGGCTTACCGAAGATCGCCTGAAGGCCTGGCTGGGCAACTGGTATAACCACGTGCAGGAAACGGACATGCACCGGGCGCTTTTGTGGTCGAGGCACCATTACATCCTGGGGCGCTATCCCGATCTGGAAGAGATCGTGACGGAAAGGGCGGGCAAGTCACTCAACTATCCCTATCCCGGTGGGCACGTGAGGGGGCTTTTGTTGTTAGGCCGGGCTTTGGGCATGAGCCACGAGCAACTGCTCGCGTCGCGGCCGGGACCCTACACGGGGCATATGACCAGTTTTCTCAAGTCCGTTTATTTGGAAGGGACTTTGGCCGAGTTTGCCGCACAGCTCATGGGAGAAGAGTACCTGTTGGATTTCTGCAAAATCTTCCAGGACGCCCTGGGCAAGCCTCCCTTCGGCCTCAAAGGGGACGCCCTGGACTATTTCACCCATTGGCAGGGTTGCTGGCTGACCAGCCATGGCAGTCCCGGCCGGTTTCTGCTGAGGTCGCTTTTCGAGCGCGGCCTGGTCGAGGAGCGCCCCAACTTCGGCATCCGCCATGTGGGCAAACGGTACGCGGAGTATTTGATTCGGGTGTACGAGGGCTTTTGAGCGTTGTAGTCAATTGCAGTGGCATGGGAAGGGAGAAATTTATGGCAGGCGAAGGCTTGTGCTTTCCGACGTTTCAGTCCTTTAAGGAATGGTTCGACGCGAAGACGGAAAACCACCCGTTTAAGACGGGAAAGGAACGAGGCCGGTTTTATGACGACTTTGGCGCGGGCAAGGTCTCTCTGGAGTTTCTGAAGGAATACGCGAAGCAGTATTATATTTTTATCCAGCTTACCAATACCAACGTCGCCTGGACCCTTGTGAACTACATCGACCTGTGGCGCCAGAATCCCGATCTCTACGACATCGTGGCGGCCAAGATCGGCTCCGAGCTGTCCGACCCCCGCCCGGGGGGCCATGGGCGAACCTACGTCAAGTTCGCTCATTACCTGGGGTTGAAAGACGAGGATCTGTTCTATTCAAAGCCAATTACGGAAATCGAGGCGCGGTTCAATACCGCGCTGGTATACCGCTCCCAAAGCCCCGCGTTGACGGCCGTTCGGTGGATGCTGGAAGGCTTCGTGGGCTACAGTATGAAGTTCTGGCGCGACGTCCTCCATGAAAAATACAATATCCCCAACGAGGTCCTGGAGTACTGGGACATCCACGTGGTGGCGGACCTTGAAGAGCACGGCCCCGAAGGCGAGCTGCTCCTGGCAAAGCTCTACAAGCTCGGGCTGGTCAGGGAGGAGGACTACGAAGGGATGAGGAGCCAGGTGGAAAGGGGGGTGGCGGGAGTGGGGCCCGCAAGCCGCATGCTGCCCTGGCCCGACGCCCTCTACGCGAGATATTGTGAGCATCGGTCCTGATTGGAATGAGAGAGTGGACCTGGCGTGTTTGATTCCGTTGCGTACCGGATGCCGGAGCCGGCGCGGTAATTGACGGAGATGGGCGCTAGATGGACGATAGCAACATGGCGGGACCTGGGCTGGGGGAGTATACTCGCGCTTGTTTGAGTGCGGGAGCATCGAGCCGGGATGGCGTTTTCACGCACGAGATCGATCCAGTCTAGGAGGGAGTTTTATGGAATCCAAATTCAGAATCGCTTTCATGATCATCGCCGTAGCGGGTTCCCTGATTTTGCTGGAAGCCGGAGCAGTGCCAACGCGGAGCGCTGTGGCGGAAGAAGATTGGGATACCGTGGTGAAGGCGGCGAAAAAGGAAGGTCGCGTGGCAGTTGTGGGCCCCCGCGGGGATACGCGGCGCCGGGCTTTGACGGAAACCTTTGAGAAAAGATTCGGCATCCAGGTGCAATTCCTGGGCACCGGAGGGCCGGAGCTGCCGCCCCGCATCAAGACGGAGCGCCGGGTCAAAAAGTACCTGTGGGATGTTTTTATCGCCGGCACGACCACTCTTCTTAAGGGCATCAAGCCGGAGGGGGCCCTGGAACCCATCGAGCCCGCATTGATCCTGCCCGAGGTAAAAGACCCCAAATACTGGCGGGGCGGCGAGCTTCCCTACATGGATCCCGACAAAACGGTCCTGGCGGTGCTCCAGCAGGCCGGGCAGTACGTCTTTGTGAATTCCCAATTAGCCAATCCGGATGAATTCAGGAGCTGGCGCGAGCTGCTGAACCCCAAGTGGAAAGGCAAGATCGTCGTCGCCCGGGATCCCCGCGTGTCCGGTTACGGGAGATCCACCTTCCAGTATTTCTACATTCACAAGGACCTGGGGCGCGATTTCATTCGGGAATTCATCAAGCAGGACCTCAATATTCTGCGCAACGACCGGACCGGAGCGCTGTGGCTGGCTCAGGGCAAGTACGCCATTTGCATTTGCAGCGATCTGGAAACCACCAGGCTTATGGAAGAGGGGCTTCCCGTAAGGGCGCTGGATCCCCATAAAATCAAGGAGGGAACCCATGTGACCTCCGCCTTTGCGAATATCGCCCTGGTCAATCGGGCGCCCCACCCGAATGCCGCCAAAATCTACTTCAATTGGGTTCTCTCCAGGGAAGGCTCGACCCTGTTTACCCAATCCACGAATATTCCAAGCCTGCGGGTCGACGTGACTACGGAGCACGTCGAGAATTGGAGAATTCCCGCCAAAGGATGGCCCATAACCAATACCGAGGGAGCCATAAAAGTGGAGGACGAACTGGTCGAGTTTCTGACCCAAGTCCTCAAATAACCCATCAGGAGAAAGCGGTGCGCAGGGGCGGCGGCGCCGTAGGAGTTAAGTCTGCTCCGCGTTGCCCATTCGGAGACCCAGGATGCGCGCCAGCACGGCTGCCACGATGATAAGAATGATCACCAGGACCCCGATGACCGTGGACTTCTCGAAGCTTCCCCCGGCAATGTAGTCGAGCATCAAAAGGGAAAGGGTTCGGGAGTCGAAAGTCGCCAGAAAGACCACTGTGGGAATGTCCCGTACGGCCGAGATAAAAGTCACCAGCCCGACGGCAAACATCGCCGGGGCCAGCAGGGGCACGACGATGCGTCTGAACGTGTACAACCAGGGGGCGCCCGAGGCCCAGGCCGCCTCCTCCAGCTCTCTATGGACCTGAAGGACGCTGGCCTTGAGAATCTGCGTTCCGAGGGGCAACTCGCTTATAATAATGGCCAGGATGAGAAGGTAAATGGATCCATAGAGGGATGCCAGAACGCTTCCAGATCCTAGAAAAACCCACAACAGAGCCAAGCCCGTGAGCACCCCGGGGAGCGCCCATGGCAGCCAGGCCAGAAGGTCCAGGACTCCCCGCCCGGTGAACCGCAGCCGCACCAGCACGTAGCTCACCAGCGCGTAAAAGATAGACCCGAAAACTCCGGCTCCCAACCCGAGAAGAAGCGTGTTTCGCAGGGAGACGAGAAAGGTAGGGTCGTCAAAAGCGCCCAGCCAGTGACGCGCAGTCCAGGGATCGGGGATATTGAAGAGTCCGAATATTCTCATGAAGGTGCCCAGAATCAGAAACAGCAAGGGCATATAGATCATGACGGCGATAAAGAGAATACACAAAGAGAAGGTTAGCCAGCGCCATGGGCCGAGCCGCGTCCTGCGGGACGTGTAGCCGCGTCCCGTAATGGTAGTGAACTCGCGCCGCCCGAGCATGATGCGTTGAACCAAAACCAGGGCGAAGATGGCGACGATAAAAAAGCTCGACAGGGCTGTGGCGGGACCATAACGGGCGGGTTCCCATTTCAGGTATTCCCAGATTTTGGTCGAGTAGACGAGAATCCCCGCCGGAAATCCGATTGCGAGCTCCACTTCGAGCGATTGTAGGGCTTTGACGAAGCCGAGGATCACCGCGGCGATAATGGCGGGCGCGAGAATGGGAATGGTGATTCGCAGCAATGTGCTCAGGTTGTTGCATCCGGAGGTGTAGGCGGCTTCTTCCAGGGCGGCGTCCATGGAACGAAAGGCCGGGGTGATCAACAGGAACCGGATAGAGGTGCCGAAGGCCAGATGGGCCCAGATAATCCCCCCATAGGAATAGATATTGAAAGGCGCCTTGGGGAGACCGAAGAGTTTCATTAAAAACTGATTGAGAACACCGAAATCGGGATCCAGGAGGAGAATCCAACCGATGGTGATGGGAAGGTGGGGAAGAAAGAAGCCCAGCCAGAGCGAGAATTCAATGAAACCTTTGCAGGGGGTATCCGTTCGGGTCACCACCCAGGCAAAAAATATAGCGAGGGTTAGGGCGATAACCACTCTGACCCCTGCGAGAAAAAAGGTGTTGCCCAGGACCCCGGGAATAGTGGGGTCGGCAAACGCGCTGCGCCACGCGTCCAGACCCCACCTCACGGGTTCTCCCGGCGCTCCCACCTGAAAGCTGTTGATGAAGACCAGGCTCAGGGGATAGGCGGTCATGAAGGCGACCATTGCAAAGAGTATGAGGAGCAACCCTGCCCGCAGGCTAAGACGGGGAAAGCGCGCGTCGGAAAGCGCCAGGGCACGAAGCATTTTCACCGCCATATCAATGTCCCGCGACTCAATTGGGGGAAATTCCGAAACAGTATTCGGGGGGAAACCGAAGAAAGAGGGGCTCTCCCTTGACGGGGTGGAAACTGTGGTGGGAGCGTACCTGAATGAATGCGCCTCCGACGCCGACCCAGAAATCCACGTACTCCCCTAAAAACGATGTGATTTCCACTTTCCCCTGGACGACATTGTTGCCATCCGGTGCGGAGCGGTGCGGCTCGATATTTTCGGGCCGGATGGCCATAACGGCCCGGCTGCCATCCGACAGTTCGTCGGCCAGGCCAGTGCAGGCGAAGGATCCGATGGTCGTGCGAAGGCAAGTGCCGTGGGCAACCGTCGCTTCGAGAAAATTGGTGTTGCCAATAAAGTCGGCGACCTGTTTATTCACCGGCCGTGTGTAAAGGTCCGTGGGGACGCTCACCTGCATGATTTTGCCGTTGAGGATCACGGCGATGCGCGTCGACATGGACAGGGCTTCGGACTGATCGTGGGTGACGTAGATGCTGGTGATCTTCAAGTGCTCCATGAGCTCGCGAAGCTCGAGGCGCATCTGTTGCCTGAGCTTAGCGTCCAGATTGGAGAGCGGTTCATCCAGAAGGATCAACCTGGGTTCGCGCAAAATGGCGCGCGCCAAGGCGAGTCGTTGTTGCTGCCCCCCCGACAGCTGCGTCGCCGGGCGATCCTCCAGACCCTGCATGCGAACGAGCCGAAGCACCTCTGTGACCTTTTCCGAGATTTGCCTGGAGGAAAGCCCTTTACTATCGACCTTCAGCGGCAATACGGCGTTCTCGAAGACCGTCATGTGCGGCCAGATGGCGTAGGATTGAAAGACCATGCTGATGGGACGCTTGTGGGTCGGTATTGCAATTTTCCGCGCAGAGGAAAAAACCAGTTGGTCGCCGATGGTGATCTCGCCTGCATCGGGGCTTTCCAGGCCCGCAATGCATCGCAACGTGGTGGTTTTGCCGCAGCCGCTGGGTCCGAGGAACGTGAAGAACTCTCCTTCCTCCACTGCCAGGGAAATCCCGTCGATTGCCCGGACCTCTCCATCCTTGATGGAGAACCGTTTCTCCAAAGCGTCAATTTTCAGAGCCGTCGCCAATAGTACACTCTCCTACGCGGGCGCGGACTTTCCGTCTCCGGAATCCCCGTCCTTAATACTGGGGGCGCAAAAAGTTGTCAACCGTGAGCTCCTGCGCCATTTTCATAGGCCGGTCCTTCCCCATCCTTATGGGCCGAACTTGACTTCAAGGCTTCCCATGGAATATGTGGAAGAGATTAAGACGGGTAGACGTGGGCGGCCCGAACGGGTTCCCAAGGCGACCAGCATGCAAAAAACTGCCGAGACCACCTATGAGAAGTGGATGAAGAAAGAGGGGATTCCCATCGTCCAAGGGCACGGCGTATGGGACTTGAGAGAGGTGAAGCGCGGGCCGTGGCCTCGCACAGGCGGGTGGGGAGCCTTCGTGCAACTCCACGGCTTGGAGGGCTTCACGGGGGTCTATATAGGAGAGATTCCCGGACAGGGGGCCCTCAATCCCGAGCGCCACCTCTACGAAGAGGTCATTTACATTCTGGAGGGGCTCGGAGTCACGGAGGTCGCCGCATCCCCAAAGGGAGAAAGAAACATCCGGTTCGAATGGGGGCCGGGCAGCATGTTTGCGATACCGCTGAACGCCCGCCATCGATTGGTCAACGGGGGGAGGGACCCGGTGGTCTTCTTGGCCGTCACCAGCGCCCCCGTCATGATGGATCTCCTTCACAACGAAGATTTTATCTTCAATAACGACTATTGGTTTGCGGACCGCTTCAACGGAAGCGACGATTATTTTCAAACCAGCAATAAAAGGTACCGGAGCGCCAGCGGCAGCGAGGTCTGGGAAACGAACTTCATTGCAGAAGTATTGACGGCCCTGACGGACCACGAGCGGCACCACAAGGCTGTGGGTGGCGGCACCACGCTGTTTCAAATCGCGGAAAACGCTCTGGTCGGTCATATCGCGGAGTGGCCTGCGGGACGTTACCACCAGGCTCACTGGCATGGGGGCGGGGCTGTCCTGTTCCCCATCAGCTCCGAGGGATACGTGCTGCTGTGGCCCCGGGAAGCCGGAACCCGTCCCTATCAGGAGGGCAATGGCGACCAGGTGGTCAAGGTGGAATGGAAGGAAGGGGGGCTGTACAGCCCGCCCACGGGGTGGTTCCATCAACATTTCAACACCGGCCGCGAAAAGGCGAAGCATGTGGCCTTTCGCTACTCTGAAAACAATCACAAGTACGCCTTCGGCATCTTTCGCGCCTCCGTGCTTGGAGGAGTCAACGTAAGCATCCGGGAGGGAGGAAATCTGATTAAGTACGAAGACGAGGATCCCAGGATCAGGCAGGATTTCGAAGAGGAGCTCAAGAAAAAAGGGATCGAGTGCCCGATGCCGCCGGTCACGTACCGGTACGACTAATTCACGAAGCGGTGGTGCCGACCCCCGGCTTCGACGGGGGCGGGGGAGGGTGGCGGGATTCAAAAAATGAAGGCAGCCAAATCAACGAGCGCGAAAAAACGCAAGTCGGTTCGTAAGGAAACCGGATTTGCCCCAGATCTTGTCCGCACCGGGGAAGGGATCATCAACCCGCGGATTTTCACGGACCCTGAAATCAACCGGCAGGAAATGGAGCGGATCTTTACGCGGAGCTGGCTTTACGTTGCCCATGAATCGGAAATCCCTCAGCCGGGGGACTTTGTGACTCGGACCATGGGCGACGACCCGGTGATAGTGTGGCGGGGACAGGACGGCAAGGTGCGGGTTTTCTTGAACGTCTGCCGCCACCGGGGAAGAAGAGTCTGTGTTGAAGATATGGGCAAGGCGGTCCATTTCAAGTGCCCGTATCACGGTTGGACCTACGGCAACAGCGGGCAACTGATCTCGGTGCCGTTTTTCGAAGGGTATCAGGGCAAACTGGACAAAGAGCTTTTAGGACTTTACGAAACGCCGAAAATCGAGAGCTACCACGGACTTATCTTTGCCAATTGGGACGCGAAAGCGGAACCGCTCAACGACTATCTCGGCGAGGCGAAATGGGTGTTGGACCTCTTGTTCGGCCGGACCCAGGGGATGGAGGTCGTGGGCCCGCCCATGCGGTGGGAGGCGGACGCCAACTGGAAGCTCGCGGCGGCCAACTTTGCGGGGGACGGGGTCCATCTCTTTACTACGCATGGTTTTCGCTCCGCTCTCGGCCTGGCGGACAAGCTAGAGGGGGAACGCGTGAGTTACCGGCTGACGACGGCCAAGGGCCACGCCTCCGCGCTCTCCGGCTTTAAGGGGAACTATTGCATGGGTCTCCCGGAGGACCTGCAGGCGGAAATGAGGCGCCACCTCACGGAAGAGCAGTTGAGGATTATGGGACCCCTGCTGATTATCGTAGGCAACGTCTTCCCCAATTTGAGCTTCCTTAGCAGCGGCCAGCATACTTCCGAAGAGTGGGGAGGGGGAGGGGACAGGGACGGGTTGGTTTCTTTTGTCACCCTGCGCCAGTGGCAGCCGAAAGGGGCGGACAAGATGGAGGTGTGGTCGTGGTGCTTCGTGGACAAGAACGCCTCCGACGGTTGGAAGGTAGCGTCGCGAGAGTCCTACCTTCGCGTTTTCGGCATGGGTGGGATGTTTGAGCAGGACGACATGGAGAACTGGGTAGACGTTACGCAGGCTCTGCGGGGCCCCATTGCAAAACGGCTCTGGCTCCAATACAAGATGGGTTTGGGCCGATCCCACAAGGAGCGCCCCATCCCTTCCCTTAAGGACGTTAAGGACGGGGCCTTCAGCGAGGACAGCGAGAGGGCTTTCTATCGATACTGGCAACAACTCATGGCGCAAAGGGTGTGAGATTCCAATGGGTGAAAACGGTGTCAACATAAGCCCCAAGGATCCCCGATACTCCGAGATCGTGGAATTTCTGATCCAGGAGGCGGAACTCCTGGATCACGGGCGTTTCTCGGAGTGGTTGGAATTGATGACCGAGGACATTTACTACCGGATGCCCGTTCGCGTGAACCGGAGCCGCTCCTCGGGGCCGGACTACACGGAAAAGACGGAGATATTCTCGGAAAACCGAGCTTCCCTCGGCATGCGGGTCAAGCGCTTGGGAACTGACTTTGCCTGGTCCGAGAGCCCGCCCTCCCGCACCCGACATTTGATTACGAACGTTCGGGTGCGGGCCACGGCCAACCCGAAGGAGCTGGAGGCCTTGAGTTACTTCCTGGTCTACCGCAATCGGACCAACTCGTCGTCCGCGGATATCCTGTCCGGGGAGAGACAGGACTTAATGCGGAAAACGGAAGAGGCTTGGCGCTTGGCCGGAAGGACGATACTGCTAGACCAGGTGGTGGTAGGGTCGAGGAACTTGAGTATTTTTTTCTGAGCTCCGAAAAGTCTGCGCGCGTTCAGGCCCAATAAACCTGTGTGCGCACCTGGCGCTCCAACGCCTCCTCTTTGAAGATTGGGATAGCGGTGCTCGGCGAAACAATGGCGTTTTGTTATTTGGGGGAACCCAGAGTTCCTACAGGGTGAGAAGACATGAAGAAACACGCTGTCAACGTACAGTCGGGGGGAGAAACGGACGTACACGGAGATAAACTTTTGAGTAACCTTGTACGGACTGAGGAGGGAGTCATCAGCTCACGGATATTTACGGATCCGGAGATTAATCGGTTGGAGATGGAACGGATATTTACGCGCAGCTGGCTTTACGTCGCCCATGAGTCGGAAATCCCCCGCCCGGGCGATTTTGTGACCCGACCCATGGGGGACGACTCGGTCATCGTCTGGCGAGGACAGGACGGTGCGGTGCGCGTCTTTTTAAACGTCTGCCGCCATCGGGGCATGAGGGTGTGCCCACTGGATAGCGGCAAGGCTGCCCAATTCCGCTGCTCGTACCATGGTTGGACCTACAGCAACACAGGGGAACTCATCTCGGTGCCGTTCTTTGACGGGTATCACGGTAATCTGGACAAAAGCACGCATGGGCTACACCGCGCCCCCCGAGTGGATAGCTACCACGGACTCATTTTCGCCAACTGGGACGAGGGGGCGGAGTCTTTGAGCGACTACCTGGGGGAGATGAAATGGGTCATGGACATTCTGTTCGGAAGAACCGGGCAGCTGGAGGTTGTGGGGTCTCCCATGCGCTGGGAGACGGACGCCAACTGGAAGTTGGGTGCCGCCAATTTTTCCGGCGATGGGGTTCACCTTGCCACCACTCACGGTTTCAGGTCCGCCCTCGGTTTACAAGACAGGATTTTGCAGGGGGATCGAATCAATTACAGGCTGATTACGGAAAACGGCCACGGATCATCGCTTTCCGGATTCAAAGGGAAATTTTCCCTGGGGGTGCCCAAGGCGTTGCAACCGGAGGTTCAAACCCGATTGACGGAGGAGCAGTTAAAGATGCTCGAGCCGCTCCTCTTTGTCGTGGGCAACGTGTTCCCCAATATGAGCTTTCTCAACAGCGGGCAGCACACCTCGGAGGAGTGGGGGGGCGGAGAATCCGAAGATGAACTGGTTTCCTTTCTCACCGTGCGGCTTTGGCAGCCCAAGGGGGCGGATCGCATGGAAGTTTGGTCGTGGAATTTCGTCGATAAGAACGCCTCCGAACAATGGAAGCAGGCCTCCCGGGAATCGTACCTGCGCGTGTTCGGCGTAGCGGGGATGTTCGAGCAGGATGATCTGGAGAACTGGGCGGGGATCACGCATGCCCTGCGGGGGCCCATGGCGCGCCGGCTTATGCTCCAATATAGTAAGGGACTGGGCGACGGCCCCAAGGGACGGCCCGTACCGACCCTAAAGGATCTCGTCGATGGGGGCCTCAACGAAGACAGCGAACGTGCCTTTTATCGCCACTGGCAACGGCTGATGATGCAATCGCAGGAAGGTTGAAATGGGCAAAGATACTTCAATTGAAATTTCGGCGGGCGATTCCAGATGAATGGAACCGAACCCGGATCCTCTCAGGCCCAGAGAAGCAATACCATTCTCGCGGGCATCCGCGTGCTTGATTTTACCCACATTCTGGCCGGCCCTTTTTGTACGCGATTGCTGGCGGATTTGGGAGCCGACGTGGTCAAGGTGGAATCGGCGACCAAGCCGGAGCGCATGGGTTCAAGAAAAACCTCCTCAAGCGCGCCTCCGCGAAGCCGGGAGGACCGAGCTCCATCCTTCCTCAACACCAACCGCAGCAAGCGTTCCATTGCCATCAACCTTAAGACGAAGGCTGGCCGGGATCTTGCCAAGCGGCTCGCCGCCGTGGCGGATGTTTTGGTGGAGAACTTTAGCTCCGGTGTAATGGATCGGCTAGAACTCGGGTACGAAAAGCTTCAGCCGGACAATCCCAAACTGATTTACATCAGCATGTCCGGCTACGGCCATAGCGGTCCGCGACAAGCCTGGACGAGTATGAATATGAACCTGCAAGCCTACACGGGGTTGATGATGGCTACCGGCGCGAAAGAGGATCCACCCACAGCCATTGCCAACTCGTGGAACGATTACATTGGAGGACTCCATGGTTGCTTTGGCATCCTGCAAGCCTTGGCGGGGCGCGCCAAAACGGGATTGGGCGCCAATATAGATTTGAGCCAGTTCGAATGCAGTGTCGCGACCTTCGGTCCGCTATTGTTAAGCAGTATTGTCAACCGAACCGTGCCCCCGCGGCTCGGTAACCGATCCTCCGTCGCCGCTCCCCAGGGAGTTTACCGTTGTGCCGGTGACGACCAGTGGTGCGCCATCAGCGTCCAAAACGACGAGCAGTGGCTTGCATTCGTCGCGGCCATGGGAAACCCGTCCTGGGCCAGGGACGATCGCTATACAACGGTCCTGGGTCGTCAAGATGACCACGATGTCCTGGATACGCACATCGAGTCCTGGACCAGCGGGCTATCGAATGAAGAAGTGGAGCGGTGCCTTAAAGATGCGGGAGTTCCCGCGGAGCGCATGCGCCGCATCAACGAGGTCCTGGAGGGGCCTGACGGAGCTCAGGTCTTTCACCCGTGGGACGATCCGCAGGGGGGCGGCGAGCTCACCACGGGAGTCCCCTTTACGTTCAGCGCCAGTCTCCTGGCGCCTTTGCGTCCGGCGCCTTTCTTGGGCGAACATTCCAGGGTGGCGCTAGAGGAATGGCTGGGCATGTCGGAGAGTGAGGTCAGGGAGCTGGAAGACCAGGGGGCGTTGGTCTAGGGAATGGAATTGTTATTCGGGGCCGACGGAGAGGACGCCGAGGGAGCGCTTTGGAGGGGTGTAGCTAAAAATGTCTCGCATCATTGATCTTGCGGATCATCCGGGGGTTTACGCAGCCCGTCTGTTGGCGGAAACCGGTAATGAGGTGATACGGGTAGAGTCTCCCGATGGCGATGTTCTCCGGCGCACGGGGCCTTTTCTCGGCAATAAACCGGATTTGGAAAAGGGGGCTTACCACCAGTTCTTTAATGCCGGGAAACGGAGTCTGAAATTGAACCTAAACATGCCTGAGGGCCGTCGGGTCCTGCTGGATCTCATTCGTACGGCCGACGCCGTTGTGGCCAGCACCCCGTTACCGCTGGAAGACGGAGAGGCTCTGGATGTCAATCCGCGTCTGGTTCTCGTTAGAATCAACAACGATGAGCCGGAGCTCTGCGCCGTTGCCCGGTCGGGGCTTCTGGCTCTTACGGGTCATCCGGGAAAACGGCCGGTTCTCCTGGGAGGGCATGTGGTTTATGCCGGCACGGGCCTATACGTCGCGGTGGCCACGGCGGCGGCACTGGTTTCCCTGCAATTGACGGGACAAGGCCAGGTCGTGGATGTATCCATCCGCCAATGCATGGAATCTCTCGTGGAGCAGGCGATGGTGGACTACAAGGCGTGGGGAAGGGTAACGGAACGGTGCGGTTACCGGGGCGCGATTACGGCGGTGTCGGGTGCTTTCCCCTGCAACGACGGGTACTGGATGGTGAGCGTTCCCCATTCAGCGGAGGGTTGGGCTAAGTTCGTCGACTGGGTTCAGGACCCTGTTTTGTCAGCAGACCCGTCTCTGGCCGACGAGGCTGAACGTGACGCAAAGAAGGAGTTGGTGGTTGAGCGTTTGGGGATGTGGTCACAGCAATTTTCCAAGTTAGATATTGTCACCGAGGCGCAAAAACGCCACGTGCCGGCGTCCCCGCTATCCACACCTTTGGATCTGGTAAATGACCCGCAACTCACCACCCGTGGCTTTCTTGCCGAAACGGATCACCCGGATTTCGGTCGCATCCTCTTCCCCAGGGGAGCTATCGGGAGTCTTTGGGGGACAAGACTCGCTCCCGCACCGACCCTTGGGCAACACAATGATCAAATTCTGAAGGGCCTAGGATATACGGATTCGGACCTCAAGGCGCTGGCCGACAGTGGAGCCGTGTAGGGCGGGGTGAAGCGGCTTCCGAATATCTGGACCGGAGTTCGATGTGGGAAACATTCGCGGGCGCTACGCTATTGCCGGCATCGGGGAAACTGAGGTCGGCCGCAGATCCGAGAAGTCGGGGACGGCTCTGGGTCTTCAGGCCGCGGCGGCGGCGATCCGTGATTCCGGCATTGACAAGAACGAAATCGACGGGGTGATTACCCATCAGCCGCGAAACAATCCCCAGGCCAACTGTTCGGCGCTTCTGTCCGAGCGTCTCGGCATATGCCCCGCCTACATCAATGAGACCAGCCTGAGCGGCAGCGCCGCTGTGGCCATGGTCATCAACGCGGTCGCGGCGATCGAGGCCGGGCTTTGCACCAGCGTTCTTTGCGCCTCAGCAGGCGGAGGACAGGCGCCGTCGAGGGAGGGTCGCAAGCATGGAGTCCTGGCCACGGGCTGGGAGGATTTTCTGTATCCCTTTGGCGCTGTGGCGGCTCCCATTGACTATGCCCTGGCCGCGCGCCGCCACATGTACGAATACGGGACGACCTCCCGGCAGTTCGGGGCCATTGCGGTGGCCTGCCGGCGGCACGCGTCGTTGAATCCCAACGCTCAGATGCGCACGCCCATTACCATTGAGGACCATCAGAATTCACGGATGATCGCTGATCCATTCCGGCTGTTGGATTGCTCTCTGGTCTCCGCAGGGGAGGGCGCGGTCGTCGTCACTGGCGCCGAGAGGGCTAAGGACTGTCCAAAGCCGGCGGCTTATGTTCTGGGCATGGGCTCTTCCTGCCGGTTTGGCAGCGCGGCCTATGCAAAAAATCTCACGACGGTGGCGGGTAAGGATGCCTCGGCGCGGGCGTACCGGATGGCGGGGCTTGGGCCAAAGGATATCGACCTGGCCGAGCTATACGATTGCTTTACCTACACGGTGCTGGTGACACTGGAGGATTACGGTTTCTGTCCCAAGGGAGAGGGAGGCCGTTTTGTGGAAGGAGGACGCATCGAGCTGGGCGGCGAGCTCCCCGTGAACACCCATGGCGGGCTCCTGTCCCAGGCCCACGTGGGCGGGATCCTCCATGTAACGGAGGCGGTAACGCAGCTTCGGAGAGAGGCTGGAGCCCGTCAGGTCAAGGACGCCGAGGTGGCGGTGGTGAGTGGTCAATGCGGCCAGCTCGGCATCCATAAGACGCTTCTTCTGGCCGCCGGCCCCAATTAGTTTGATCATGGCAAAGGCAATGCCTCCCCTGCCCATTCCTAATCCCGACACTGAGTCCTTTTGGAAAGGCTCCGCGCGGGGCCAGCTTTTGCTCCAGCGCTGTACGTCCTGCAGCGCTTACCGGCATCCCCCAAGCCCCCTCTGCCAGGAATGCCTGTCCATGGACCATGAATGGGTGGCCGCCCAGGGGCGCGGGACCGTTTACAGCTTCGTCGTCGTCCATCAGTCCCTGAGGGGCGAAGCGTTTCATGTCCCCTATGTGGTGGCGGTCATCGAGCTGGCAGAGGGTCCCCATATGCTGAGCAATGTGGAAGGTTCCCCGATTGAAAAAGTCGCAATCGGAATGCCGGTGCAGGTTTTTTTCGAGCGGGTGAACGACGAGATCTCGCTGCCGAAATTCAAGCCCGTGGAGGTTTAGGATGCGATATTGGCTCGTACTCGCGGTGCTGTGCTGGGCGCTCTTGGACGCCCTGCCGGCACGGGCGGCATGGCAGGTCCATTGGGACGAAACCGTGGCGGCTGCTAAGCGTGAAGGGAGGGTTACCCTCTACGTAAGCGATGTGTTCGACGAAGTGTTCCGGGAATTTCATAAAAAATACCCCGAGATCAAAGTCGTTACGGTTGCGGGCCGGGGCAGCCAGATCGCCCAACGCGTCATGGCCGAGAGGCGGGCGGGCAAGTATCTCGCGGACATCTATATCGGGGGCTCCGGGACGGTTTACAACATCTTTTACGAGGCGAAAGTCTTGAGTCCCCTCAAACCCTTGCTTGTTCTCCCCGAGGTCTTGGACAAGTCCAAATGGTGGAGCGGCAGGCATGTCTACCACGACGATGAGCAGAGCTACATCCTGGCGTTTAACGGCAACGCGCAGACCTATTTCTCATATAACACCAACCTCGTGGACGCAAAGAAATTCACTTCGTATTGGGACTTTCTCGACCCCCAATGGAAGGGAAAGATCGTCTCCTATGACCCTACCATGGGGGGTGCCGTGAGCGGCGTTTTGATGTTCCTCTACCATAACCCGAAGCTCGGGCCGAAATACATCCGGAGGATCCTTACCGAGATGGATCTCAAGGCGACGCGGGACAACGCCCAGCTTGTGAACTGGCTGGCCGTAGGGAGGTATCCGCTCGCGGGCCTTGTGGGTCCCAACAGATCGGGCATCTACAAGGCCAGAGAGCAGGGGCTTCCTGTGGACACCTTCGATTCGTCCGCGTTCAAAGAGGGAGGACCCCTGAGCACGAGCAACGGCAATGTCGCCCTCTTTGCCGGTGCCCCTCATCCCCATGCCGCCAAAGTGGCCGTCAACTGGCTCCTCTCGCGGGAAGGGCAGAGGGCCTATCAGAAGTACGGTTACGACAAGGATTCCCTGCGTATCGACATCCCGAAAGATGATGTTCCCCCGCGGGTGCGGCGATTGAGCGGCGGCGAGTATCTTGTCCTGGCCGGGCCGGGGTTCAAGGACATGGACTCGATCACCAAACTGGTTAAAGAGGTCTGGAAAAAGCAGTGACAGACCGCCTTCGAAGGAGGCGATTAAGGTTGGGGGCTTCCAGCCAGAGCCGGAAAAAGGGCTTGCACAACCAGGAAGATTTTTATACGGTCTGTTCTTCGTAAAATGAATATGGGGCAAGGAATTAAATTCGCTAAGCTTTCGGAGTCGGTGAACTTGAGAAACTATAATGTCCCATGGTTCTGAGGCTTCTTGACTCAAAGCGCCGGGACCCAATGGCCGCCGGTAATAATCCTGAAACGCAGGTTTGCAACCAGCCCCGGGGGGTAAGGGTATGCCTGAGATAACCGGTACCGGAGCCATTCCCCGCTTCCGGATAGGCCCGCTCAACTGGGGGCTTTTCCTCATGATCGTCCTGATCGGTTTCATGGGGTTTTATATCCTCTATCCGCTCGCCCTGATCCTCATCAACAGCTTTAACGTTGCGACCATTGCGGAACCGCCGGTTTACGGGTTTGGCGCATGGATAGAGGCCTTTAGCGAGTATGGAGTGCGTGAGGCGCTGTGGAATACCCTCAAGGTGACCGTCGTCAGGCAGTCCGTCGTTTTCGTCATTGGGGTCTTTATAGCCTGGGTCCTTGCCCGCACCAATATCCCCTTTTCCAGAGGGTTCGAGTTCTTCTTCTGGATTGCATTCATGCTTCCCAGCGTCGCCACCACCTATGGTTGGATGCTGCTCCTGGATCCCGACACCGGCCTGGTCAACTCCTGGTTCTCCAATATGTTTGGCGTTATGCCGTTTGATATCTACTCCTTTTGGGGAATCATCTGGGTGCATTGCGTTTCCGGACTGGATACCAAGGTCATGCTGTTGACGCCGGCCTTCCGGAGAATGGACGCCTCTATGGAAGAGGCGAGCCGCATGTCCGGCGCGAGCACCCTGCGTACCATGTTCAGTGTGACCCTACCCGTCATGACGCCGGTGTTGATTGTTGTCCTCCTCCTGAGTCTCGTTCGCCTGTTCGAATCCTTCGAAACCGAACTGTTGCTTGGGGTTCCCTGGGGGTTTTACGTCTATTCGACCATGATCGTAGACCTGGCAAGGCAAGAGCCTCCTCTCACCAACCAGGCGGCCGCCCTGGGCAGCCTTATCCTCCTTTTCCTGGCCGTCTTTATCCCGCTCCAGCGCAAGCTCATCGGCCGGAGACAATTCACGACGGTGACCGGCCAGTTCAAAAGCAAAGTTATTGATCTCGGGGTCTGGAAATATCCCGTCGCCTTCGGCATAGGAATCGTATGCTTTCTTGCCGTCGGGGTGCCCATTCTGAGCGTGTTGGGCGGAAGCTTGATGGTTCGCTTCGGCTTCTTTAACCTCCCCACGACCTGGACGTTGGAATACTGGACCACGGCGCTCAGTGACCCCCGGTTGCTCCTGGCGCTCAAAAATACCTTGATCATTGCCACCAGCGCGGCGATCATCGGCCCCTTTCTCTTCTCTATCATCGCCTATATCATTGTCCGCACGAAGCTACCCGGCCGCACAATACTGGATTCCATTTGCTGGCTCCCCTCCGCGGTGCCCGGGGTTCTGGCCGGATTGGGACTCCTGTGGATGTTTCTTGGTACTCCCTTTTTTCGTCCCCTGTACGGGAGCATCATTCTCCTTATTATTGCCTCCATGATGGGCGGGGTAACGCTCGCCACACAGGTTTTCAAGGCGAATTTTATACAACTGGGCAAGGAGCTGGAGGAAGCCTCCCGTATGTCAGGCGCGGGTTTCTGGGGGACCTATTTCAGGGTCGTGCTCCCGTTGATGGGGCAGACCATGGTCTTGATCGGGGTCTTGAAGTTTCTCTTTGCGGCCCGAAGCGCGTCGGCGGTCATTTTGTTGGCCACCTCGGAGACCCGGACCCTGGCCCTGTTGGCGCTGGACCAGATCGCGGCCGGGTATCGGGAGGCCGCAAGCATCACGGTTATTCTGATCGTGGCGCTTACGACGGGCATTGCCATTGTTGCCAGAATTTTTGGTCTCAGAGTCGGGATCCGCGGGGGATAGAAGGCACGGAGTCTCCGAGATGACGGGGGGATCATGAGTTTTCTTAGGCTTGTCGACCTGCACAAACAATTCGGCAAAGTTGCGGCGGTAAACGGGGTCGACCTCGAAATCCAGGAAGGTGAATTCTTTACCCTCCTGGGACCGAGCGGTTGCGGTAAGACCACAACGCTGAGAATGGTCGGCGGCCTGGAGGTACCGGATCAGGGGGAGATCCATCTGGGGGATAGCTGCCTGGTTTCCGCGGCTCAAGGGCACTTTGTTAATCCCGAGAAGCGGAACATGGGCAGGGTATTTCAGTCCTATGCGTTATGGCCGCATATGACGGTCTTCGAAAACGTTGCCTACCCATTGAAGCTGAGGTGGATGAAACGGCCGGTTATTCGTGAAAAGGTACTGGCGTCCTTGGACCTCGTCGGACTGACGGGTCTGGAGGACCGGCCTATACCGGCTCTTAGCGGGGGGCAGCAACAGCGTGTGGCTCTGGCCAGGGCCCTGGTATTCTCACCTCGGGTGCTTCTCCTGGACGAGCCGCTCAGCAACCTGGACGCGCAACTGCGCGATGAGATGCGCCGGGAGCTAAAAGCTCTGCAGCGCCGGGTGAGCGTCACCGTTCTTTTTGTTACCCATGATCAAATCGAGGCTTTGAGCCTTTCGGACCGCATCGGGATCATGAACAAGGGGCAGCTGGAACAGGTGGGCAGGCCGGAGGATGTCTACCACAGGCCGGAAACGACCTTCGCGCGGGACTTTCTCGGCAAGACGTTTATCGTCATGGGGAAGGTGGCGAAAATCGAGGAGATGGTGAAAGTGGAACCCCAGGGGATGGCGGGCAGCCCCTTGTGGGTCGATCAGTCGAATATCCCTTCCTCCGTCTCCGGGACGCTGGCAGAGGGCCGGGACGTTTTGGTCGCCATCCGTCCGGATCACATCAGGGCATGGGACGCCGCGCCCAACGGGAAACGGAATATCCTCCAGGCCAGGCTGGAAGGGGTCCATTTTCTGGGCGACCGATACGAGTATACCGTATCCATGGGCAAGGACTCCCGCGTCCTGGTGTTACCGGCATCCCAGGTGTTCAAGACCGGCCAGCCCATCTACCTGGAATTGAGTCCTGAGAATCTATCTCTATGGCCCAGGGAAGTATGAGCCCATCTGGCGAAATGGCGTTCAACGGGACTTGACAAAAAAAATCCAATATGGTCTAAGACCATAAATTTCGTTTCAAGCAGTGAAAGGAGGAGTAACATGAAAGGGTTCAAATTCATCGTGCTGGTGGCCTTGGCGTTCTTTTGTTTCGCTGGGACGGCAGACGCCCAGGGCAAGGGCAAGAGGGAGCAGGGGAAGACCATCCAGGAGATGGATATCGTCATCAGCGAGGTGGGGGAAGCCACCATCGGATACCAGGTCGAACAAAGAGGTAGAATGTCTACGCAATACCTTGGCGTCGCCGATGTGACCAGGGTCCAGAAGGCAGACTTCAAAGACGTTGCGCTGAAGGATCTAAAACCAGGGGATAAGGCCGTAGTTACGGTTTACAAGGATCCGGATGACCCGTACTTTCCCGTTCTCTCGATCAAGGTTTACGGCAAAGGCGAGATGAAGAAGGCCCCCCGTAAGGGCAAGAAGGGCGGCGGTAAGAAGAAACGTTAAGAAAAAACGGAATCGGGACTGAAAGGTTAGGCGCTGGACCGTCGGGTGCAGACGCTTCACGGCGGGCCGAGCACCGGATGGAACAGCGCCACTTTCGGATTAGGTGGATTCGCGCAGGATGGATAAAGCGGCCGTTTAAACAATTCTTAATGAATGTGCAGCGTGGGATTTCGGGTAGGCTGCAGTGAACTGACCTGCCATTTTAATTCCCCGAGATTTACGGAGTCGTTTTCCTAGCTCTTTGGGGCCGGGAAGTGAAGTTCTAAATAGTTCCCCTCTGTGTCAAACAGATAAATAGTTTTGCCTGACCGGCGTTCGACGGTCCTGTGAAGCCTCCCGGTCTTTTTTGCTGTTTCCAGTGCTTCTTCAAAGTCTTCCCAGTCCATATCAAATGCCTGATGCATGATGCCGTCCTGATCGAGGGCGTCTTTCTGAAGCGGTCGGGGCCGTTCGAATAAAACGACGTCGTCGTTACCGCATCGCAAGCGGTCCAATCGGGCGACTTTTCCGTGGATCTCTACGGCGTCGGGGCTCTTGGGGTTGCCCCCGACGCGCTCGAGAAACTGCATTCCGAGAACGTTTGTGTAAAATTCCCGCGCGCGATCGATGTCGTCCACCGGGATGCCGACGTGGTAGAGTTTTTTGAGCCTCATGGTCCCATTCCCTCCGTGCGGCTCCGCTTCGCCCGTGCCGAACAGGTTCTCAGTCCGAGGTCATCTAACCGCAAGGCGCCGATTCCGCTTGTCGATATGGTTTAACGCCCGGCCTGCTTTTGCTGGGCAATCCAGTCGGGGGAATCTTCCACATGGTCGAACATGTTGCCTAGCACCTCGGAAAAGGGATGGTAACGAAAAGCCATCCACTTGGCGGGCGTGCCGGGGTGCTTGTTGAAGTGTTGGTGCTCGCAGCCGTTGGGCTTTACGGGTAAGATGATCAGGTCCCATTTTTCCCAATCGACCCTTTTATCGTTCACCGTGGTGTACCCTTCTCCTTCCAGGACGAATAACTGGATTCCACCCTGGTGTCGGTGTTTCCCTGAATGGGTTTTGACATGCTGGATGAAGCAGGTCCAACCCTGTGCAGCGGCTTCCAAGGCGGCCCCGTCGGCAACCTTGTGCCAGTTGAGATACCGTTTCGAATAGCCCTGCCTGCCTTGCCTCCACGGCAGGTCTTTTGCGCGAATCACGATCTTGCCCTTCCTGGCGTGCTCCCTGGCCGTTTCGTATTGCCGCAACGTTTCCGTATAATGGCCGCCATTGTCCAGTTGAGACGGTTCGGATTCTCTGACTCTTTCTTTTTCCACGGCTGTACTCCTTTTGTGGTAAAGGGCCTATTGAAGAGGCTATAAGTGGAGCCAATGTGTATCATGATTTGTGTCGCAAGTCCATATGCCTTGGCTTGACAGGCCGGGGGACGACCCGCTATAAAACTGTCGGCTACAAGAGGAACAAGTACGGCTGTATTCAAGGGAAAATGAATAGAGGGGTTTACGGAAAATGGCTGAAGCCTTGAGACTCGGGTTCGCGGGCTTGGGAATGGCCGCAGGCCGGCTCATTCCAGAGATTGCGCGTCTTCCCTACATCCGCCTTTCGGCAGCCGCCGACCTGCGCCAACAGCCCCTGGCGAAGTTCAAGCAGGAATTTAACGCGGAGGTCTTCACCAGCGTGGAGGCCATGGTCCAATGTCCGAACCTGGATGCCGTCTACGTGGCGACTCCCCACGAGTACCATACGCGGCACGCGCTAGTTGCTCTGGAGAATCGCAAACACGTCATCGTGGAAAAACCCATGGCCCTTTCCATTGAGGCCGCCGAGGCGATGAACAAGGCGGCGGAAAAAAACGGCGTCAAGCTCATGGCGGGGCACACCCACAGCTTCGACCCTCCGGTAAAAAAGATACGCGAGATGGTGGCCAGGGAAGAGTTGGGACGCTTGCTCATGATAGGAACGTCCTACTACAAGGATCACCTCTACCGGCCCTTTCCCGATCACGATATCGAAATGAGCCGGGGAGTGGTGCTCAATCAGGGACCCCATCAGGTGGACGTCGTGAGGCTCATTGGGGGCGGCATGGTCAGAAGTGTACGCGCCATGGCCGGCGTCGGGGACCCGCATCGGCCCGGGGAGGGTCACTACGTTTGTTACCTCGAGTTTGAAAACGGGGTTTCGGCGAGCCTCGTCTATAGCGGTTACGCCTTTTTTGACACCGGTGAGATTGTCTGGGGTATTGGAGAGGGCGGTGAAACGAAAGACCCCGACCGCCATCCCAAGGCCCGGCGGTTTTTCAGGGAAATCGGGCATGGCCCCGACAAGAACAGGCTTTTGGAACAGCGCCTGGAGCAATGGCGCTATGGTGCCACCGGGCAGGGAGCATGGGCGGCGAATACCGAGAGCGGCGACCATCAGCCTTTCTTCGGACTGACCATTGTGACTTGTGAGCGCGGCGATATTCGCCAGTCCCCGGATGGATTGTACATTTACGACGATGAGGGCCGGCGGGAGGTCGCGTTGAAGAAGGGCGAGGGGGCGCGGTCCATGGAAATGAAAGAATTTTACGATGCCATCATGGAAGATCGCCCGGTCTTTCACGACGGCAGGTGGGGGGAGGCCACCCTGGAAGTGTGTTTGGGAATTCTTGAATCAGCCTCCCGAAGAGAAGAGGTCACTATGTCCCATCAGGTTGCCAGTCCCTTGGAATGAGAGCCCAACAGCCCGCGCGGCACCCATGGCCATGTCTCCAAAAACAACAGCCAACTCAGCTTCGTATCCGGCGGTTTTGCCAACCCAAAGCCAAGAGAGAGCGCAGGACAGCCCTGCGGCCGACTCCAACTGGCGCGACCGGATCCCGGCCGCGGGTCTCAAGGAGTACTGGTACCCGGCCCTCCTATCACGCAAGGTTGGCAGCACGCGTCCCGCGGCCGCCAGGCTGCTGGGAGAGAACCTGGTCTTATTTCGTAACCGGGAGGGAGCCGTGGTGGCGCTGGAGGACCGCTGTCCCCACCGCGGGGGGCGGCTATCGCAGGGGCAGTGCCATTTCCCCGGCACAGTGACCTGTCCCTACCACGCGTGGACCTTCAACGGCGAAGGCAAATGCGTGGCTGCCCTCGTCGAGGGCCCGGGTTCCAAGGTAACGGCCATGGACATCGGGGTCCCGGCTAAAGCGGTCAGGGAATTTCGTGGGATCGTCTGGGTCTGGATCGGCGATGGCGTGCCGGTGCCCATCGAGGAGGATGTCCCTGAGGAGTTTCTGGACCCAAGGGTGTTGATTCTCACCGAGGTCCGCGATTGGCCCGTCAACTGGCGCCCATTGATCGAAAATGCCATCGACGGTCATGCCCCTTACGTCCACCGGGACTCCATGGAGGGGTTGCTGTCCACCATCGGTCCTCTCGGGCAAAAGCTCACCCCGACGTTGACCAATGGAGGGCGAGGAATTGCCCTTCTTAAGGAGTCCTACCCGCCCATGCAGCAGGAGTACGCCGGCCTGGGGCGCTTCCCCAAGAGGTTCCTGCGCAAATATTGGCTATGGATGTTCCGGCCAAATTGGAAAAAGGGGAACTTCACGGGCAAACCCTATACCCAGGAGATCGTCCTGCCGGGGATGGCCAGGATTGCCTATCCCGATCATCTCTATATCCGGTGGGGCGTCCCCATCGATGAGGGGGGCGTGAAAAATTTCTACTGGCACTTCGTCAAGGGGTCCTTCCCGTCCAAGGCCTGGTTCTGCGTGCGTTATTACTTGTTTCGCCGATGGGCAAGGAACTATAACCTCTCGGAGCAGGACAGGAAGATCGTTGCCGCCCAGGATTTCAGTGGACCGGAGAAGTTGTCCTGGACCGACGCCGTGGTCGTCGGTTGGAGAAAGATGGTCCTGGAAGGGTTCCACGTGAACCGGGTGAAGCGCACCCACGGAAATCTTGCGGTGAAAGGTACCCGGGTTGAAAGCCATGACGACACCCAAGGCGGTAACCCTAGCCATTCAGAGGTTTGATCGCACCGCGGCGCTGCATACGGGAAAGGTTTCCATTCCTGACGTCACGGTGATTTTTGTTCCGGCGGGCACCGGAGTGGCCGGGCTTATGACAGGCGTGTTTGATGCTGCGGAGATGCCTCTGGCCCACTATGCGTTTCTGCGGGACCGAGGGGAACCCTTCACGGCGGTCCCCGTGTTTCCCGACCGGGTGTTCCTCCATCAGTACGTCTATACCCGTCCCGATTCCGGCGTCCAATCGCCTGAAGATCTGCGCGGCCGCCGGGTTGCTGTCCCCCAGTACTATATGACCTCTTCAATCTGGCACCGGGGGCTCCTGAAGGATGAATTCGGCATCCTGCCGGGGGAGATCGAGTGGCACACGACCTCTGAGGAACGGGACCCGAGAATGATTTCCCCGCGCGGCGTCAAGGTGGTTCTGCATCCCGGCCCCCATTGGGGCGCGGATCCGCTCCTGGACGGGGTTGCGGATTGTCTCATGCACGAGGGCACGCCTGTGGTCCCCGCGGGGCAAAGGAAACGCCTCGTCCGGCTCTATGGCGACGTCCACGCGCTACAGAAGGAATACTACCGGAAAACGGGTTTTCACATCATTGTCCATGTCATTGCGGTGCGACGGGAAGCCATGGCGGCGCGGCCCGAATTGGGGGAAGCGCTGTGTACTGCCTTTGACCGGGCCAAGCAGCGCGCCTATGACGTGCTGCAGAACGAGCGGATGACCAGCATTCCCCTCATGCGGTCCTATCTCGATGAAACGGTGGATACCTTCGGGGAGGACCCGTGGCCCTATGGGTTCGAGCGCAATCGGACTGAGCTGGACCGTTTCCTCGGCTACGCCTGGGAACAGGGACTCACCGGGAAAAGGCTCAGCCCTGAGGACCTTTTCGAAGGTCCCCTGAGAGACTTCCCTTTTGAAGCCAAAATGACGCCCCACGGTGTTGTACCCGGTTCGGTTGTCGACTTCTGACGAGGAGGTCCCATGCTTATCCTTAATGACGATGAGGTCCGGCAGTCTTTGCCCATGGAGGAGACCATCCTGGCCATGGAGGATTCGTATCGGGAGGTCGCCGAGGGAGATGGAAAAAACCTTCCCAGGGGGAGGATTAGGACCCAGCCCGATGGGGACGGTTATGGCTATTTTTTTAACTGTATCCCGGGACTTCTCCCCAGCCGGGGAGTCATGGCGGTCAGGCTTGACTCTATTGTGCGGGAGGTTCGCAAGGAGCGGACCAGCGGGCGCTACGCGGGTGACCAGTACTGCGGGTGGGTTATTGTCTACAGCCTGAAAACCAGCGAGCCGCTGGCCATCATGGACGACTTTAGCCTGTCGGCCATACGCGTAGGGGCAACCACCGGCGTCGCCGTGAAGTACATGGCGAGGAAGGACGCCAAGCAGGTCGCGCTTTTTGGATCTGGGAAGCAGGCGCGCGCCAATCTCGAAGCCGTCGCCAAGATGCGAAGGCTTGAGCGAATCAAAGTGTTCAGCCCGAACCCAACCCATCGAACGCAATTTGCCGAGGAGATGACTTACGTCGTGGGCGCCGAGATCATTCCCGTTGACAGCCCGCAAAAGGCCATGGAAGGGGCGGATGTGGTACTGTGTATGGCCAACTCGGTCGGGCCTCTTTTCGATGGCAACTGGCTACGGCCGGGAATGCACGTGGCGTCTATCTCGGCAGGGCGGGACAAAACCCACCAGGACCTCCTGCAAGAGGAGCGTAGGGAAATCGATGATACGACGTTGGAACGGAGCGCCCTCGTCGTTATCAGTTCCCGGGCGCAGATGGCATGGGATGAGCAGGTAAGATTGTCCAGCCGGGCGGATAAACTCTTCGACCTGGGCGAGCTGTTGCAAGGAAGGGTGGCGGGCAGGAACAACGACGATGAAATCAACCTGTTTGCAAGCAATACAGGCACGGGCAACCAGTTCGCGGCCGCCGGGGCGACGGCGTACGAGAAGGCGCGAGCCAAGGGATTGGGCAGGGAGATTCCCACTGAATGGTTGATGACCAACGTGAAGGAATGGGCGGACCGGGGTTTTTTCCCGTCTCCCTGAGCGAGAAGAACGGGCAGGGTTCGGCCGGGCCGTTGATCGTAGGGTTAGGTATTCTTCGGGATTCTCATCCGCCGGCCTTGACGTTAGCTGCCTGGGCGGATTGAATCGCGGCGGGAAGCTCGCTGAAATTGGCTATAATTCGATCGGCGCCGGCGCCGATCAGCCTGTCTTGTTTAGCCAGACCTGAAACGACTCCGACGGTGAAGATCGAGAGCGGCTTGGCCGACTCGATATCATCAGGGCTGTCCCCCACCAGGACAGTCTCCGCCGGCTGCCACCCCAAGGCGTTGAGACACGCCTGGTTCTGATCCGGATAGGGCTTGAGGCGGTGGGAGGCATCGCGGCCGAAAACCCGGCAAAAGAAATGACTTAATCCCAAGCAAGCCAAGGAGCGCTCCACCGTGCCCGTCCCATTGGAGCTGACAATGGCGCATTGGAAGTCGCTGGACCGAAGCCAGGATAGTACACCTTCGACTCCTTCAACAGGCGTAGCCCGCTCGGCGCCACGGAGCTCATGGCTTTCCAGGGCATTGAATGCACGGCTCTGGATCTGAAGGACCCGCTCCTGCGGCAGCGCTCCAAGCATGTAGTCGTAAACCTGTCGCATCATGCGGAACCCCACACCCTTGCTTTGTTCCACAATGGGAGGAGGGATGCCCTCTTCGAGGTAAATGCGTTCGATGTCCCGGATGGCCTGCCGCCAGTCCACATGGGGGCCGAGCTCGACCAGCGTATGGTCGAAGTCAAAGATGACGTTAGTCAGGACCATAGTGACTGGAAAACTTCATCAAAGGTAGGGCTTGAGAAGCCGGCCCACCCGGTCGCGTACGGCCTCGGCCGCGTCCACGCGGCGGAAGAGCACCGGGTCGTCCAACAGAGCGGTGGCGTCGATGCCGACGCGGGTCACCGGTTGGCCGCCCAGCACCGAGGGGTCGATGCCCATGCCCCGACCGCCTTTTTCCGTCCAGAGGCCCTGGTCTGCCCGCAGCCGGGTGGACAGCGCCCACAGGAGGTCCGCGCCGCCTTCAAGGTGCACATCGCGGTCGACCACAACCACGTTCTTTGCCACCGGCATGGTTCGCCAGATGGCCTCGATGAGCGCCTTCACGTCGGTATGAGGCGTCGGGTCCACCGCGGCCAGCACGGTTAGACCCAGGCTTCGCGGTGGAATGTGGATGCGGGCCAGTGAGGGGAACTTCTGTTTGAGACCAGGGAGGTTTTCAGCCTCCCAGAGAAACTCCGAGAGGGTCGAATCCTCCCCGCTGAAGGGAACCAGGGCGTGGTAGATCGCGTCCTTTCTGTGCATCAGCGATTTGATGCGGCCCACGGGACTCTCGAAACCGAGATAGTAGCCGGAGGACTCTCCAAAGGGGCCCTCGGTCTCCCTGACTCCCGGGAGGATCTCTCCCTCGATAACGAACTCAGCGTGGGCGGGTACCTCCAGGTTCGAGTTGAGGCAGCGCACCATCTCGATGGCTCTGCCCGCCAGGCCGCCGCCCATGGCGAACTTTTCCCCATCCGGGGCGCGGATCACGGATCCAAGGAGAGTCAACGGGTCGCAGCCGATCACGAAGGCGATGGGAAGGGGGTTATTGCGGGCCTCGGCCTTGCGCAGGAAGGCGGCGATGGGCGGATTGTTGAGCAGGATGCCGATTTTGTCTCCCCCTTTGACTTGCACCCGGTGGATGCCGCAGCTGAGCTTTCCCGTCTCCGGGTCGCGTGCGACGGCTATGGCGCTGGTGAGGTAGGGTCCAATGTCGCCTTCGTGGTGGGTCAAAACGGGGACAAGCCCGGGCACGTCGATGTTGTGATTATGAACCACCTCTTTGACGGGACCGTCCTTGACCGATTTTGGGGGAATAAGCTCCCTGCGCCTTTCCGCGTAGAATGCAATTAGGTCCCGGGGGCTGCCGAAGGCCAGCTCCACTCGTCTTCGATGGCCCAGGAGGCTCCCGACTATGGAAAAGGGGTATCCATTCACTCGCGACAATCGCGTGGCCTTGCCGGTACGCTCTTCGACCAGGCGAATGGCTGCGGCCGCTTCTTGATCGGCGGAAAGCTCGACCGCTACCGTCAGTAGTTCATCTTTCTCATTTAGGACGTTGAGAAACTCTCGTAAATCACGGAACATTTTTCTTCTCCATGCCGTTCTCTGGGAGGCCCGTTGTGTTCTCGAACCCTGCTGTCCAACTCAAGTCCGAAGAACGCTAACCTACGGATCAAATACTCTGGACCTCCGAAACAGTCAAGGGAGGGCCGGTCCGCCGGGGCCGTTGTTAAGGAGATACCGGGCCGAGCGCGGATCAATCTCTGTTGCCCCTTCAGGGCTTCCCTGATATTTTTTCCTTGGTGGAGCACAAGAGAAAAGAGGGTAAATTCCGCCTGGTTACCCCCTTCAAGCCCAAGGGCGACCAGCCCCAGGCTATCGCTCAGCTGGTCCGGGGATTGAAGGAGGGGCACCCCCATCAGGTGCTTCTCGGGGTTACGGGCTCGGGGAAAACCTTTACCATGGCCAACGTCGTGGCCGCGATCAATAAGCCCGCCCTGGTAATAGCTCCCAATAAGACTCTCGCCGCGCAGCTTTACAACGAGTTCAGGGACTTCTTCCCGCAAAATGCGGTGCGCTACTTCGTCAGTTATTACGACTACTATCAGCCGGAGGCCTACGTTCCGTCCACGGATACCTATATCGAAAAGGACGCCTCCATCAATGACGAAATCGACAAGCTCCGCCACGCTGCGACCATGGCTTTGCTCGAAAGGCAGGACGTTTTGATCGTTGCCAGCGTCTCGTGCATTTACGGTCTGGGCTCGCCGGAGGCCTACTTTAAGATGATGGTCTACCTGGAAGAGGGGATGGCGATGGACCGGGACCAGATGCTTCGAAAACTCGTTGATATCCAGTACCAGAGGAACGACTACGACTTCCATCGCGGCGCCTTCCGGGTCCGCGGCGACATGGTGGAAGTCTTCCCGGCCTACGAGGACAGTTCTTCGGTCCGCATCGAGTTTCTCGACGACAGGATCGAGTCGCTGGTTGAGTTCGATCCCATCCGCGGCAGCGTCCAGCGGCGGGTCGATAAGGTAGCCATCTATCCCGCCAGCCATTATGTAACCAGTGAAGGAAGGCTTAAGTCTGCCGTGGCGGGCATCAAGGTCGAGCTGGAGGAACGGCTCCGGGAGCTTCGCAGCGAAGACAAGTTGCTCGAAGCTCAGCGCTTGGAACAACGGACCCGTTACGATCTGGAACTTTTGGCCGAGATGGGGTTTTGTCCGGGCATCGAAAACTACTCGCGCCATCTCACCGGCCGCAAGCCGGGGGAACCGCCGCCGACCCTTCTGAACTACTTCCCCGACGATTTTCTCCTTCTCATCGATGAGAGCCACGTGACGGTGCCGCAGATAGGCGGCATGTACCGCGGGGACCGTTCGCGGAAGGAAACCCTGGTGGAATTTGGTTTCCGCCTCCCATCCGCGCTGGACAACCGGCCGCTGAATTTCGAGGAGTTCGAGTCGCTTGAGCGCCAGGCGATCTACGTTTCGGCGACCCCGGCTAAGTACGAGCTGGAAAAAAGCCGTGGCAAGGTCGTGGAGCAGATCATTCGCCCCACGGGGCTCATGGACCCCGAGGTGGCCGTGCGCTCGGCGCGCAGCCAGGTGGACGATCTCCTGGAAGAGATTCGCAAGCGAACGGAACAAAACGAGCGGGTTCTGGTCACCACGCTTACCAAGCGCATGGCCGAAGACCTGACGGACTATTACCAGGACCTGAACGTCAAGGTGCGCTACCTGCACTCGGATATCGAGACCCTCGAGCGCGTCGAGATCATTCGCGAGCTTAGGAAGGGCACCTTCGACGTGCTGGTGGGCATCAATCTTTTGCGCGAGGGGCTGGATCTGCCGGAGGTATCCCTGGTGGCGATCCTGGACGCGGACAAGGAGGGCTTCCTGCGTTCCGCTCGCTCGCTGATCCAGACCATCGGCCGGGCCTCCCGCAACGTCAATGGATCCGTAATCCTATACGCGGATTCCATGACCCAGTCGATGAAACAGGCCATCGACGAAACCAACCGCCGCCGCAAGCGTCAAGCGGCCTTTAACAAGGAGCACAAGATCACTCCGAAAACGGTGGTCAAGTCCCTGGGAAGCTCCCTGGTCCAGGTCTACGATGCCGACTACGTGACGGTTCCGCTGGCCGCGGAAAAGGGTGAGAAGTACGTTCCCGTCGAGGACATTCCCCGTATGGTGGAGCGTCTGACCAAGGATATGAAGCGGGCCGCCGCCGGGCTGGAGTTTGAAAAGGCCGCGGAGATTCGGGACAGGATCCACAAGTTACAAGAGCGGGAGATCGGACTGGCCGATCCGCTCACGGCGCGAGGGACCGAGGGGTAATCCCGGCGATCAGCCGTGCCTACCATCGAGGAAAAGCTCGACAGCCTCCCGTCCAAGCCAGGCGTCTACCTCCTGAAGGACAAAGGCGGGAAGGTGATCTACGTCGGCAAGGCCAAGGAGCTGAGAAGCCGCGTGCGGGCGTACTTCCGGGGCGGGGACGGCCGCTCGCAGATCGATTTTCTCATGCGGCGCGTGGGGGACCTGGAGACCCTGGTCACCGCCAACGAGAAAGAAGCCCTGATCCTTGAAAACAACCTGATCAAACAGTACAAGCCGCGCTATAACATCCGGCTAAAGGACGACAAGAGCTATATCAGCATCAAGGTGACCCTGGCCCATCCCTGGCCGAGGATCCTGACGACCCGCAAGATCGTGAAGGACGGAAGCCGATACCTCGGGCCCTACTCCTCGGCGCTTGCCGCACGGGAGACCATCGATTTAATCGAAAAACATTTTCTGCTGCGTACCTGCACGGACCATAACTTCAAAAACCGGGCCCGTCCGTGCCTTCAGTATCAGATCCGGCGTTGCCTTGCCCCTTGCGTCTTACCCGTGGATCGAGCCGAGTATGAAAAACACCTTAAACAGGCCTTGCTCTTCATCGAAGGGAAGAGCGATCTCTTGCTCGGTGAGTTGAAGGCGACGATGGAGGGGAAGGCGGCGGCCCTGGAATTCGAGGCGGCGGCCAAGATCAGGGATCAGATCGGGGCGGTTGAAAAGACCCTGGAAAAACAACGCATGGTTTCACATTGGGGGGCCGATCAGGACATCTTCGGGCTTTACCGGGAGGGCGGATTCATCGAGGTCCAGGTCCTGTTTGTCCGGCAGGGCAAGCTGACGGGAAACCAGGCCTATTCCTTTGAGGATCTGGAATTTTCCGACGAGGACCTGATGGAATCTCTGTTGACCCAGTTCTATCAGGGGGAGCGCTTTGTGCCCGATGAGGTCCTGGTGCCGGTGGGCTTGAGCGACAAGGCGGTGCGTGAAGAGTACCTCAGCGAACGACGGGGAAAGCGCGTTGTCTTCGTTCATCCCCGGAGGGGCGATCGACGGCAATTGGTTGCGATGGCCGTCGAGAACGCCCGTCAGAGCTTTTCCGAACGGCACAATCAGGAAAAGGAACGGGAAAAGATGCTCGTAGAGCTCCAGCGGAATTTACGGCTCAAGAACTATCCCCAGCGGATCGAGTGCTACGACATATCCAATATCTCCGGCCGGCAGGCGGTAGGGTCCCAGGTGACCTTTTTTGACGGGGAGCCGGACCGGAAGCGTTACCGTCATTACCGGATCCGCGGGCCCCAGGGCGCCGCAGGCGGCGATGACTTCGCCATGATGCACGAGGTGCTGGAGCGGCGCTTCCGCAAGGGATTGGAGCAGGGAGACCTCCCTGATCTCGTCGTCGTGGACGGAGGCAAGGGACAGCTCGCCATGGCCCTGGCCGCCATGGCGGACCTTTCCGTTGCCGGCGTCGATGTGGTGGCCCTGGCGAAGATGCGCGTGCTGGCCGCTCCGAGAAGCCGGGAGATCCAACGCATCGAGGAGAGGGTTTTTCGGCCGGGTCAGGCGAATCCCATCACCTTGAGCCGCAACTCCAATGCACTCTTTCTCCTGCAAAGGGTGCGCGACGAGGCGCACCGGTTCGCCATTACCCACCACAAACGGCTCAGGTCCAAGGAAGCGCTGCACTCGGTTCTGGACCGCATCCCGGGAATCGGCGGGGTGCGAAGACGCGCGCTGCTGCGTACCTTTGGCAGCCTCAAGCGCATCGAGGAGGCCACACTAGAAGAGCTGCTCGACGTTCCCTCGATCAATGAAGCCACGGCTCGGGAAATTCTAAGCGCTCTAAAGTCGACCTCCGAAGGCGAGTGAGCTAATGGATCCCCCTCCCCACGACCCCGCTCGGACGGACCTTCTTGAAAGGTTTCCCGCCGCCCTGTTGGTGGTTCCTACCCTTTCCCTTCTTCTGGGTCAGGCCGCCTGCTCCCTGGCCTACCCGTTAATTGTCATTGTCTCCCTGGTCGCCCTCGTTGCGTCTGCGTTCCTGTTATGGCTGCAAAAGAAACGGTGGGCAATAGTCACTTTCTTGAGCGGTACGGCACTTCTCGTTGGTTTTTCCATGTATCATCGCTTGCTCCACCCCGAGTTTCCGAAGCATCACCTTGCCCGATTACAGGATGAGAAAGACCCGCTTCTCGTCGAAGGGGCGTTGTACCTTGAGCCCGAGCGGCTTCCGGGACGAATTCGCTGGTATCTGCGGGCAGAGCGTATCTGGCGTCCCCTGGGTGCAGAGGAAACGGTGGGCAACGTCCTCGTGACCGTTAGGGAAAACCAGCGGGATTGGCATTACGGAGACCGGGTCCGTTTTCATGTGCGGCTCAGGGCGCCGCGCCCCGCCGCAAACCCCGGCGAGTTCGATTACTCGGCCTATCTAGCCCGCTGGGGGATCTACCTGACCGGCTTCCTGGAGACCGATGGCCCGGTGGAGCTGCTCCATAGAGAATCCGGCGGGCCGCGGGTCTGGTTCGAAACCATGCGCGGGAAAATCCGGCGGAGCGTGGACGCCCATCTCCCCGGCCGCAAGGGGGCGGTGTTGAAAGCCCTCGTAATCGGTGACCGCGAGGGCCTTTCCAGGGAAGACCGCGAGCGGTTTGCCGCTTCCGGCGTGGCTCACCTCCTGTCGATCTCGGGGCTTCACGTGGGCATGCTGGGACTGGCTGCCTTTCTTCTGGCGCGCACCCTCGGTTCCCTGAGTACGGTGCTTATGCTCCGCTTCAACCTGTTAAAGGCCGCCACCGCGTTCTCATTCCTGGCGGTCCTGTTCTATACCGGTCTATCGGGGGGAAGGATTCCGACCATCCGTGCCGCCATCATGGTGGCGGTTTATGGGCTGGCCGTGCTGTTGGATCGGGAGGAGGAATTCTATTCAAGCCTCGCCCTTGCCGCCCTGGTGATCGGGTTGATCTGGCCGGGGGTAGTATTTGACGTCTCCTTCCAACTGTCGTTCCTTGCCGTCCTGTTTATTGTGTGGGGATTGCGAAGGATCCAGACATTGAGGCCGAAATCTATAAAGGACCCGTTGGAGCCGGAGCCAGGATGGATTCGCCGCTGGCTGCCCCGTGTTGCCCTGTCTCTGGCGGTCCCTGTGCTTGCGACCCTTGGCACGGGTCCCGTCGTCGCGTATCACTTTGGCCGGATGTCGCTCGCCGGGTTCTTCGCCAATCCGGTGCTGGTCCCCCTGGTGGGCTTCCTGTTGGTTCCTTTGGGGTTTCTCATTGGATTCCTCAGTTTATTTGCGACGGCCCTCGTGCTCCCTCTGGTCTGGCTCGCCAAACCTCTGCTCTTTCTAACGCTGCTACTGGTTGATTTCTTTGCCGAGCTCCCCATGGGTAACCCTCCGGTGCCGCCGCCGGGGCTGGTTGAATTGGCGCTGATTTATCTGGCGATCTGCGCTCTCCTGGTGGTGCGGAACCGAAAACAGCTCTACCTGCTCCTCACCTGTGTAATTGCTGCAACTCTGCTGGACGGCGCCTACTGGTGGCGGGAGAAATGGAGCCGGGCGAATCTTCGTATCACCTATCTAAGCGTCGGCCAGGGGGACGCAGCGGTTGTCGAGTTCCCAGGCTCGGAAGTCTTATTAATCGATGCCGGGGGAAGCGGCTTTGGCCGATTCGATCCGGGCGCGTCGATTATCAGTCCTTATCTTCGGTCCAGAAGGATCGGAAGGCTGGATTATGTCCTGGTCAGCCACCCAAGGGTCGATCACTACGGCGGAATGCAAAGTGTAATTAAAGAATTCTCTCCAAGAGAGTTCTGGTCGAGCCGGTTCAGGGCCAATTCCCGGCGGTATGACGAGTTGGAAAGAACCATTGGCGGTTTGAATATCAAGCGAGTGTTTTTAGACCGTGACGAAAAATGCCGTACCTTCGGCATGGCCGAGCTATGCGTTCTGTATCCGCCTAATGAGGCAGGTAGCGAGTCCTCTGTGGTACTTCGATTGGGAATAGGGCGGTTCCACTTCCTATTTCCCGGAGACGTCCAGAAAAGGGAAGAAATGAGACTGGTCGACCTGGAGACCGACCTGAGCAGCCAGGTCTTGAAGGTCCCCCGGCACGGGAGCTCGACTTCCAGCAGCGCTGCCTTTGTGGCGTCCGTGCGTCCCAAACTCGCCATTTTTTCCATCGGCGCGAGAAATCCGTTCCGATTGCCCAGCGAGGAGGTGGTCGGTCGCTATCGGGAGATCGGCTCGGAGATCCTTCGCACCGACCTGGACGGCGCCATCACCGTGGAGACCAACGGGGAGCGGCTTCGCTACCGTACGTTCCTGAGCGGCAAGACCGGGGAGGTTGTCCCGGATGCGGAATCCGGGTGAGTCCTTACTTTGCGATATGCCCTTGTTATGTTATAAGGGCGCATTCGTGTCACTGGGAGCCACGGGTGCGTACGGTTTCGATGCCGGGGCATGGCGGGCGGAGTAAGCAGAGTGATGATGCAACTCTGAGAAGGAGGCTTTGATGAAAAAAATAATTCAACCCAAGAAAATGCAAGACCCGAGACCGCGGTATTCGCATGCCATCATGACTGAAGGCGGCAAACTGCTCTTCATCGCCGGCCAGACGGCCACCGACGGCCAGGGAAATATCGTGGGGGTCGGGGATATCGAGGCCCAGGCCACGCAAGTCTTCGAAAACATCAAAACCATCGTGGAAGAGGCGGGCGGCACATTGGACGACATCGTCAAGACCACCGTTTACATCACGGATGCAAAATACCGGGAAGGGCAGCGCAAGGTCCGAAGCCGCTACATGCAAAAGGACCCTCCGACAAGCACGCTGCTTGTCGTGAAGGGTCTCGCCCGGGAGGAGTTCTTGATCGAAGTCGAATCCATCGCGGTGCTGTCGTCTTAGGACGACAGCCAGCTTTTTCCTCCCTATGCTAATGCCGCCTCGGCAGCGATGCATCCAAACGGAGGTGCTGGCCGAATAAAATAATCTTCCAAATTTCACTTTTCGGCGCTTGTCCGGGTTTAGATGTGCCAATTCATTCCGTGCTGATCCCTGGTGTATCGATGCAAATATTGTCCACTCTAGCAGGGAGCAGCTCTTCTCTTGACAACTGAAGTTGCCTTGGTTAAAGGAGCGTCATTTAACTCAAGTTCTTTCGTGGCCTGAGAAGGATGAGGGCGCTGGCGCAGAGAAACGTAGAGCTAACCCTAATCCGACATTGTACTGCTATTATGAAATAGCGATCAGGGCCGCTTGCGGTGCCGACCATAAGGCCATGCTGCTTGGCTCGTTAGCTTCACCATTGGTGAAAGATCCACTTGGTTGCCGGATCTGTGCTCCGCCTTGGGGGACTGTCGTAGCCGGTATTTTAGCCGCAATTTATTGTCGGATTAGGGCTAAGGATTCATTGGGAGACTGATTGGAGGTTTTGGTCGTGAACGTTGTAAATCCGATTTACGAGGCACTCATGCAGATTGCGTTACCCATGGATAAATTGAGGCAAGGAGTTTCGCGGCTTGGAATGGCATTAGGCTTCGTTCTTTTGGTTGCCAGCCTTGCGGTCGCTGGAACCTGGGAGGAGGTTGCCAAGCTTACCGCAGGGCTCGAAGCCGACCCCGGCGACAGGTTTGGTTCCTCCGCCGCAATCAGTGGTAACACTGCGATAGTTGGTGTGCCATTCGACAAGGACTTTGCTAACAATGCCGGATCGGTGTATGTGTTCGGCCGCGATACAAATGGCGCCTGGACATTAATCGAGAGGCTTACTGCCCTGAACCCGGTGGAGTTTGGCAATTTTGGTCAGTCTGTCGCAATCGACGGCAATCGGGTAATTGTCGGATCGCCGGGCACTAGCTTCGACAAGGGTGCGGCTTATGTATTCGAGCGCGATTCGAGTGACCCTAATAACTGGGTACAGGTTGCGGAACTCACGGCTACCGATGGCAGAGGCTCAGATAGATTCGGCATTTCGGTAGGGATCAGCGGGGATACTGTGGTTGTGGGTGCGTTCAACGATGATCTCAACGATGCTGTTGCCGGACTCGAGAAAAGCGGGTCGGTGTATGTGTTCGAGCCGAACGGGGCTGCCTGGGCCGAGATCAAAAAGCTAAATGCCAGTGTTCCTGTGAAAGACGCTTTTTTTGGCAATTCCGTTGGAATCAGCGGGAACACGATAATTGTGGGCGCGCGGGGGACGAATAATTTAGGGTCAGCTTTTGTTTTTGACCGTGCGGGAGGAAGTAATAATTGGCTGGAGGTCGCGACGCTTACGGCGTTAGACCCTATGGCTGGGGACAGGTTTGGTGCATCTGTGGCCATTAGCGGTGATACGGCAGTGGTCGGCGCGGATGGAGATGATGACGATTCCATAGCGGACGCGTCCCTAGGGGCCAACCGGGGGTCGGCTTATATATTTGAACGCAATGAGGGAGGCGCCAGTAAGTGGGGTATCGTCAAAAGTCTCACCGCCCCCGACGCAGCGGCCGATGATGAGTTCGGCGGCTCCGTCGCTATTAGTGGGGATACGGTTCTAATCGGTGCAGACCTCGACGATGACTTGTCCAATATTAGAAGTGGGTCAGCGTACGTGTTCGGTAGAGACGAAGGAGGCAGCGGAAATTGGGGCCAGGTTGCTAAGCTCACGGCTAGCGATCCGGGTGCAGGTGACGAGTTTGGCGTCTCTGTCGCTATCAGTGGGAACGTCATTTTGATAGGGGCGCATTCTGACAATGACGGAGGTGTTGGCAGTGGCTCTGCTTACGTTTTCGAGTCCCCCAGCAATCTTGCGGCGCTTGACAGTTTTCAATGCCGCGAGGCCAAAAGAGTCTATTCCCCCCGAAAGTATAGACATAAAAGGGTAAACGGCGTGACGCACCTCAAGTTGGGATCGCACGGGCACTTTGAATTGGAAAGCTTCTGCAGCCCGGTGGCGATCGGTCTGGGAGATCAAGAGCCGCAAGAGGTCAGCGACCCGGATACCTCCCTTACTTGCTACGAACAAAAGTACTGGAAGTATTCAAAGCATTTTCACAAGTGGTGGAAGCATAAGAAGCACCGGCGCCGGTCCGATCACCAGGAGCTCCAGATAACAAATATATTCGGGGAGCAGACCTTGAAGGTCAAAGATCCCGGGCAGCTTTGCCTGCCGTCGGTGATCGATGAGACGGAGCTCACGTCGGACTTGAACCGGTTCAAGTGCTCAGCAGCTAAAAAGGCCCGGGGTACGGAGTTCGCCCGGACCGAGGTGACCGTCGGAGATGAAATACTGAAGGTCATCCAGCCGGTTTCGCTGTGCACTCCCGTAGACGAGGAGAATAAGGAGATCGAGGACGCAACGACCCACCTGGCGTGCTACAAGGTCAAGGTCGTGAGACCGCACAAATCCAGGCATCACAAGTACTCGAAGTGGGGGCACTGGAAACACCGGTTTTCCAGAGAGATCCTGACGGTCAACAACGCGTTCGGCGAAGTACAGAAGCTGAAAGTCTCCGGCCCCGAGACGCTCTGCGTGCCGACGGAGATTCCGGCCTCTTCGCAAGAGGCGGGATGAGCCCGCGGGGAAGTGTGATTTGATAGGTGTATTAGTCGATTGGAAGGAGAGATTTCTCCGCCCCGGCCTCGATCAGATAGTCTACAGTATCGGTGTGAAAATTCCGCTCGGCGTGCATTAAGACCGTCCTGCCATCGGCGTCCTCGGCGTTGACGTTGGCGCCGTTGGCGACAAGGACCCTGACCACTTCCGTGTAGCCGTTCCACGCCGCATACATCAAGGGTGTCAAACCTTTGTCGTCCTTCCGGTTGACATCAGCTCCCTTGAGCAATACTGCCTTTAACCCGTCAATATGACCCTCCCGTGCGGCCTTTTGAAGCTGCCGGTCGTTTCTGTCCTTGGCATAAACGGAAAGACCCACGAGGGAATAGGCAAAGGTAAAGGCCCCGGCCAAAAACCAGAAAGCCGTGGTGCCCCCCAGGTGCAGGCGTTTAATCAACTGGGGAATGGCCAGGGCGATCAGAATGCCCACGGTGGTGAAAATGGTCAAGACCTGGATGTAGTTGTGATACGGGCTGAAGCCTGTTCTGTTCCTGATCATCTCGTTGCTCGCAGTTAAGTTTTCATTGGTATTGAGCAAAAGGGGTGCCAGGGAAGGCGGCTTGGCTAAGTAGCTGATGTTGTGCGATTTCCGTGTTTGTTGGCCACCGTGGGAAGTGGAGTTTTGGGCCACCCCCTCCTCGGAATGTTTTACCCCAACCGGCTCTTTTTAGCGGTGCTGGGTACATCGGGAGTGAAGTTTGCGGGCAACGCGGATAATCGGAGTACTTGCGGGTATTCTCCCCAAAGCCCGAACGCCGCTGTTCGACTTTGTGACGGTCGAACCAGAATACGCCACTCACAGAGCGCCTGCTGACGCTTATATCCCTTACGCATCCGGCCGGTGGTCCATTGCATTGTGAAGCCCGTGAGTGCAGGGCCAGCACCCACGGTTCCCGGGTCTCTCGGGCGGATTTCTTCCTAGGTATCAAAGGTTTTTTTTGTTAGACTTGTCGTGCTAAATAAGGAAAATCTGGTATATTCCCGCACCCGGCTGGTATTAGACTTGTAGTTTTCCGATGAAAATTACCCGGATTAAAGGCTTCTCCGATCTCCTGGCAGGCGAGACCGGGACATGGCAGTTCGTCGAGCATGCGGCTCGGGAAGTTTTCGCGCGGTACTGCTTCTCCGAGATTCGTATTCCGATTCTGGAGAAGACGGAACTTTTCAGCCGGTCGCTGGGTGAGACGACGGATATCGTGGAAAAGGAGATGTATACCTTTGCGGACCAGGATGCCAAGGGTTCTATGCTCACCTTGAGACCCGAGGGAACGGCCGGCGTGGTGCGAGCGTATATCGAGGCAGGGCTCGCTCAGGTGGAACCGGTGCAGAAACTCTACTACATGGGCCCCATGTTTCGTCGTGAACGTCCGCAGAAAGGCAGACTCAGGCAGTTTTACCAGATCGGCGCCGAGGTCCTTGGGAGAAGCGATCCTTTTGCCGACGCGGAACTGCTCTTGCTGCTCCATGACTTTTTCTCATCCCTGGATCTGAAAGAATTGACTCTGGAGCTCAACTCGCTGGGTTGCAACGAGTGCCGTCCCGCCTATCGAACCAAGCTCCTCGCCTTCTTGAAAGGGAACGAGGGCAAGCTGTGTGACAACTGTAAGCGCCGGTTGGAACGTAACCCGCTCCGGGTCCTCGATTGCAAGGAGCCTTCGTGCCGGGAAGTCACCAAAGGCGCGCCTTCGATCATCGATTATCTCTGCGAGGCATGCCGGGATCATTTTGCGGAGGTTAAACGGCTCATCGAGTCAGCCCGGCTCGAATACCGCTTGAATCCGAGAATGGTTCGAGGGTTGGATTACTACGGCCGCACCACATTCGAGTGGACCAGTGACCGGCTGGGATCGCAGAACACGGTAGCCGCGGGAGGCCGCTACGACGGCCTGGTCAAGGAACTTGGAGGACCGGCGGTGCCAGGGGTGGGCTTTGCCCTGGGCATGGAGCGGCTGGTTCTGTTGTTGGGAACAGAGCGTGCGGGTGAGGACAATCGGAGGACCTTATATTTCGCGTGCGTCGGCAAGAAAGCCCGAGACTGGGCGTTCCCCCGGGTTCATGCCCTTCGTCAAAAAGAATACGTTGTCGAAATGGAGGGGGAGGAAAAAAGTTTGAAGAGCCAAATGAGGCGAGCCGACAAGTTGCGAAGCGACAGGAGAACCATCGGCCACGCGCCGGGGAAAGGTTCTTCGCTGGTTGTGATTGTTGGAGACAATGAGCTCGCCAAGGGTCAAGTTATGGTTCGTGACCTGGAAAATAAAGAACAATTTGAGTTGCGTCTCGATTCATTCGAAGTGGAACTGGCGAGACGGTTCCCGCCTAAATTCGCGCTATGAGTCAACAAATTACGGAACGAGTATTCGCCGATCCCCTGGGGGATTGGAAGAGGAGTTGCCACTGTGCCGAGCCCCGGGTTGACGGGGTGGGCAATGAAATGATCCTCATGGGATGGGTCCTGCGCCGGCGCGACCATGGGGGGCTGATCTTTGTCGACTTGCGTGACCGCACGGGGATTATTCAGGCAGTGTTCAACCCTGAAATCGATCGTGCGTCTCACGAGCGGGCAAAACAGGTTCGCCACGAAGACGTTATAGCCGTTCGGGGGGTGCTGGAAAAGAGGACTCCCGAAACGATCAATAGCGAAATCGCCACGGGCGAGGTGGAACTGATGGTTCGTGAGGTCAAACTTCTGAGCGCCTCTCGGGTGCCGCCTTTCTCCGTGGAAGACGAAACCGAGGCGAATGAAAATACGCGCCTCAAATACCGCTACCTGGATCTCCGGCGTCCCCAAAGCCTGCAACATCTCGTGCTGCGCCACCGCATGGTAAAAACCATCCGGGACTACCTGGACGGCTTGGGCTTCATCGAGGTCGAGACCCCCATGTTGACCAAAAGTACTCCGGAGGGTGCGCGGGATTATCTGGTCCCCAGCCGGGTGTATCCGGGAAAATTCTATGCGCTCCCCCAGTCCCCGCAACTGTTCAAGCAGGTTCTGATGGTTGGCGGCGTAGACCGTTACTTTCAGATCGTGCGCTGCTTCCGGGATGAAGACCTGCGGGCGGACCGCCAACCCGAATTTACACAACTGGACATGGAAATGTCTTTTGTACAGCCCGAAGATATCTTTAACGCCGTGGAGGGAATGATGGCGCTTCTCTTCAAAGAATTGAAGGGATTGGATCTCGCCGGGCCGTTCCGGCGGTTGTCCTATGCCGACGCCATGTCGCTCTATGGATGTGATAAACCGGACCTGCGCTATGGGCTCGAGCTGTCGGATTTCTCCAGTGTCTTCATGGGGTCCAAGGTAGCGGTCTTCTCCAGGGTCTTGGAGCAGGGGGGCATGATCAAGGGACTCTGCGTTCCGGGCGGGGCGCGGCTCTCGCGCAAAGAGTTGGATGATCTGACGTCCTTTGTCGCGGAATCTGGAGCCAAGGGGATGGCTTGGATCAAGATAACGGATAAAGGGTGGCAGTCCCCCCTGGTCAAATTCCTTTCCGACGGCGAGCGCGCTCGAATTCAGGAGATCACGGGCGCCAGGGAGGGCGATATTATCCTATTCTCGGCCGATGAGGCGAAGATTGTGTATGAGTCTCTCGCCAATCTACGGCTCCGCCTTGTTGAGCTAATGGGTATGAAACCCCGGGAGGAGTTCAGCCTGGCGTGGATTTGCGATTTCCCGCTGCTGGAGCATGACCCGGCAGAAGGACGATACGTTTCGATCCACCATCCCTTCACTGCCCCCAGGGAGGAGGATCTCCCGCTGTTGGGCACGGAGCCTTTAAAGGTTTGTTCCCGCGCCTACGATCTGGTTTTGAACGGGGTGGAAATCGGCGGGGGAAGCATCCGTATCCACCAGGTGGAATTGCAGCGGAAAATTCTCGAACTTCTGGGCATCGGCACGAAAGAGGCGGAAGCGCAATTCGGTTTTTTCCTGGAGGCGCTGAGCTACGGTACGCCTCCCCACGGCGGTATCGCTTTTGGTATCGACCGCCTGGCGATGCTTTTCACCGGCGCGCACTCGTTGCGGGACGTCATCGCCTTTCCAAAGAGCCAAAAGGCCGTCTGCCTGTTGACGGACGCCCCCAGCCCGGTAGATCCCAGGCAGCTCAAAGAATTGGGCATCAAAACGGTCATGGGCGATTGATCCGCGGCCTGCCGGACAGGCCCTCTCCTAGGGATCGGTCCAGTATCGCCCCAGTTCGGTGAGATAGGTCAGAGTCGACAGATCCTTCATTCGGTCAAGGTAGACTTTGCCCTGCAAGTGGTCCCACTCATGCTGGATCACTCTCGCGTGAAAGCCTGAAGCCACGAAATCGAGTTTTTTCCCATACCTGTCCAGCCCCACGACCTTTATCATATTGTAACGGGGCACCTTGCCGCGCAATTCGTTGATGCTCAGGCACCCTTCCCAATCCTCTTCTGTCTCCTCGGTGAGCGCCTCGATTTGCGGATTGATGAGGACCGCCAGGGGAACCTTTTCCTTGTTCGGGTAGCGCGGGTTATCGGCGACTTCCAGGACGGCGATCTGCCGCGAGACGTGAACCTGCACCGCAGCGAGGCCCACCCCGTCGTATTCCTTCATGGTTATGATCATGTCCTCGATCAGTCCCTGGGTGAGGGGTGTGGAGATCTCTTCGGCGGATAGCTCCTGGGCGACTTTGCGCAAGACGGGATGACCAATCCTCGCGACCTTCAGGATGGACATGCCTGTCTCATACCACACGTTCAAGGATTAGGGGAAGCTCCTTTGATTTCTCAGTAGCCGGGAGGGCTTGCGGCTATTGACATTGTGGATTTTCTAGGTCTATATTACAAAAAAGCGACTTTACAAAGGGGGTGTCGCCTATGCAGGCCGACGGCTCGATAAAGTCCGGTAAAAACGATAGAAGTTCATTAATGAATGTAGGGCGGCGGGTTGATTATGCGGTCCGCGCTCTCTCATACCTGGCAGCCCAGCCCCACGACAGGGTGGTCGGCAGCAGGGAGATTACTCAGAAACAGGACATCCCTTCCCACTATTTGTCCAAGATTATGAAGGATCTGGTAGCTACGGGGTTGGTTAAGTCCCACGTGGGTTGCAGGGGTGGGTTCAGCCTGGCTCGGCCAGCGGAATCCATTAGCCTCAAAGAGGTCTACGAAGCGGTGGAGAAGCCGCTGGTGTTAATGGAATGCCTCGATAAGCGGGCAGTCTCATGCCCTTACGATAACGTCTGTACACAGATATCGGTTTGGGACAGGGCGCAGAGTCTTCTGACGAATTATCTTGCGGGTATCTCCCTTGGAAGCATCGCGGACGAGGACGGGATGACGAGGCGCATAGCCGGCGTGTCTTCGTTCTGATTTTTTTAGCTAAAACGTAGATTCAGTAGGTCTATTTTTTGGGGCGTTCCAAGAGGGGGGTGTCGGTTGTAAGCTGCTGATAAATGAGGTATTTAGACCGATTAACATTGCACTAGACTGATGAGCGGAGGGGGTTCATGCCGATTACAAACACGTTGCCGGAAACCGTATTTACCACCAAAGTGGATGACCTTCTAAATTGGGGGAGGGCGTCGTCCCAGTGGTACATGTTGTTCGGTCTGGCCTGTTGCGCCATTGAGTTGATGCAAACCGGCGGGCCGCGGGCGGATCTTGATCGATTCGGTTGTGTTCCCAGGGCGACGCCTCGCCAGTCGGACCTCATGATCGTGGCGGGAACCCTCACTTACAAGATGGCAAAGCGGGCGAAACTTCTCTACGACCAGATGCCGGATCCAAAGTATGTCATCTCTATGGGAAGCTGTTCCAACTGCGGGGGCCTTTTTCAACTAGCCTACTCGGTCTGCAAGGGTGTGGATAAAATTATCCCGGTGGATGTATACGTCCCGGGGTGCCCTCCAAGACCCGAGGCTTTGACCGAAGGGTTGTTGCGGATTCAGGAAAAGATCATGAAGGAACGATGGCTGGTGAAAAATAAGGCGTCGGCGTAGGCGGGTTGGCAGCAGCCACGGCGAGGAGAGCGGAATTCTGAGCAAGGAATTTTATGACCCTTAACGAGTCGCTAATAAAGCAAGATTACAAATATGGTTTTGTTACGGATATCGAGTCCGATGCCGCCCCGCGCGGCTTGAACGAAGAAGTCATCCGGTTTATTTCCGCAAAAAAGAGTGAACCCGAGTGGCTGCTCGAATGGCGGCTCAAAGCTTATCGCCACTGGGTCAAGATGGAGCAAAAGGAAGGGACCCCAAAATGGGCCAACGTTCAATTTCCCCCGATTGACTACCAGAATATTATCTACTTTTCCGCCCCCAAGGCCGGGGTGGGCCGCCCGAAGAATTTGGAGGAGGTCGACCCCGAGTTACTCAGAACGTATGAAAAACTGGGGATCCCGCTCAAGGAGCAGGAAAAGCTCGCGGGAGTGGCGGTGGACGCGGTTTTCGACAGCGTGTCCGTGGCCACAACGTTTAAGAAGAAATTGGGCGAGATGGGGATTATTTTCTGCTCTTTTTCCGAGGCGGTGCAGGAGCACCCGGAGCTGGTGCGGAAGTACCTCGGATCCGTCGTGCCGTATTCGGATAATTTTTTTGCCACCCTGAACTCGGCGGTCTTCAGTGACGGCTCCTTCTGTTATGTTCCCGGAGGAGTGCGTTGTCCCATGGAACTCTCTACCTATTTTCGCATTAACGCAGCCGAGACCGGCCAGTTCGAGCGCACCCTGATCGTTGCCGAGGAGAACAGCTACGTAAGCTACCTGGAAGGGTGTACCGCCCCGATGCGCGACATCAACCAGCTGCACGCGGCAGTGGTCGAGCTGGTAGCTCTGGACAATGCGCAGATAAAATATTCGACAGTTCAGAATTGGTATCCCGGTGACAAGGACGGCAAGGGCGGCATATACAATTTCGTTACCAAACGAGGCAAATGCCTTGGCAATAATTCCAAAATTTCCTGGACTCAGGTGGAGACGGGGTCGGCCATTACGTGGAAATACCCCAGCTGCGTGCTTCAGGGGGATAACTCGGTCGGGGAGTTCTACTCCGTCGCTTTGACCAACAACTACCAGCAGGCCGACACGGGAACCAAAATGGTTCATATCGGCAAGAACACCCGCAGTACCATTATTTCCAAAGGGATTTCCGCCGGCCACGGACAAAACAGCTATCGCGGACTGGTCAAGGTTCTTAAGGGGGCCACCGGCGCTCGAAACTACTCCCAGTGCGATTCCCTGCTTCTCGGCGATCAGTGCGGGGCCCACACGTTTCCCTATCTGGAGGTCATGAACAACTCGGCACAGGTCGAGCATGAAGCCTCCACCTCAAAAATAGGGGAAGATCAGCTCTTCTATTGCAAGCAGCGAGGAATCTCCGCCGAGGACGCCGTCACCATGATAGTGAGCGGGTTTTGCAAACAGGTTTTTCGCGAGCTCCCCATGGAGTTTGCCGTGGAGGCGCAGAAACTGTTGGGGGTGAGCCTCGAGGGGAGCGTCGGTTAAAACCATGACGGGGGAGAGGAGAGATAGCCCTTGCTGAGTATCAAGAATTTAAAGGTAAGCGCAGGTGGCAACGAGATCCTTCGGGGGATCGACCTCGTGGTAAAAGCCGGCGAGGTCCATGCCATTATGGGCCCCAACGGCTCCGGTAAGAGTACCCTGGCCCATGTGCTGGCGGGCCGGGAGGGGTATGAAGTCACCGCGGGAGAGGTTCTGTACGAAGGGGAGGACCTGTTGAAATTGCTTCCCGAAGAGCGGGCCCACCTGGGCCTTTTTTTGGCTTTTCAATATCCCGTCGAGATCCCGGGGGTGAGCACCGCCTATTTTCTCAAGGCGGCGCTAAACGCCATTCGTAAAGGGCGCGGACTTCAAGAATTGGACGCAATGGATTTTCTGGTTTTGGCCAAAGACAAATTGAAGCTGGTCGAGATGGACGAAAGCCTTCTTAACCGTCCTATCAATGAAGGATTTTCAGGCGGCGAAAAGAAGCGCAATGAAGTTTTTCAAATGGCCGTTTTAGAGCCGAAGCTGGCCATACTCGACGAGACCGATTCCGGTCTGGACATCGATGCCCTGAAAGTCGTGGCCAACGGCGTGAACGCCCTTCGCAAACCGGGAAATGCCATGGTCGTGGTCACTCATTATCAGAGGTTGTTGAACTACATTGTTCCGGATTTTGTCCACGTTCTTTCCGAAGGTCGAATCGTCAAGTCAGGGAACAAGGAGCTTGCCCTCGAGCTTGAGGAGAAAGGTTACGGTTGGATCGAAGGGCATGTGAACGATGGACAGGCGGAACTGGACACGGGTTCCCATCCATGACGGACGCCCGCGAAGTCTTAGATCTCTACCGCACCCAATTCCAGCGGCTCGACGAGGAGTTGTCAACGGGCCGATCATGGACACGCGGCGTCCGCAAAAGAGCGCTTGCCTGCTTCTTTGACAGGGGATTCCCCACTCCCAGGGATGAGGAGTGGAAGTACACCAACGTTGCCCCTATTGCGGGTGTGCCCTTCGAGATCGCCGGTTATGATCGGGATGGGCTGACCCGCCAGGGCGTCTACCGTTTGGGCCTCAGTGAAAGTGCCCGGTACCGGCTGGTTTTCCTGAACGGTTATTTTTCCGTCGAGCTCTCTTCGTCGTTGAAGGACCTGCCGGCACGAGTGATGGCGGGCAGCTTGGCTGCGGCCATGAAGGAACGTCCCGGCCAGGTGGAACCTTACTGGGCCCGTTACGCAAGCTACGCGGACCACGCCTTTGTGGCTCTGAATACGGCCCTGAACAGGGATGGGGCGTTCCTTCACATCCCCAGAGGGGTGGTTCTGGAGGAACCCATCCACCTGTTGTTTCTCTCAACCGCCGCGACACCGGCGCCCTCCTCTTTTCCGCGGAACCTCATTGTTGCCGAGGCCGATAGCCAGTGTGCGGTGGTGGAGAGCTACGCGAGCCATAAAAATGGGGTACATTTCACCAATGCGGTGACCGAGATCGTGATGGGTCCCAATGCGGTCTTAACGCATACACAGCTTCAACGCGAGAGTGCCCGGGCCTTCCATGTGGGGACTCTGCAAACCCATCAGGAAAGTGGCAGCAGCTTCCGGTCTCATTCCCTGGCGCTGGGCGGTGCCCTGGCGCGAAATGACCTCAATGTCATGCTGAACGGCGAAGGCGCGCAATGTGACCTCAACGGCCTCTACGTTGTGGGAGGGGAGCAGCACGTGGACAACCATACCCGGGTGGACCACGTCAAGCCCCATTGCATCAGCCGCGAGCTTTACAAGGGAGTGTTATCCGGGCATTCGCGGGGAGTCTTCAACGGGAAGGTTTACGTTCACGGCGAAGCCAGGGGGACCGACGCGAGGCAAACAAACAAAAATCTTCTCCTATCCAACGACGCGAGCATTGACACCAAACCGCAGTTGGAGATTTATAACAACGACGTGAAATGCACTCATGGCTCCTCCATCGGTCAATTGGATCCCAACGAGCTTTTCTACCTGCGTTCTCGGGGTCTTGATCGGGACGCAGCGCGGGCGTTGTTAACCCGGGCGTTTATCAGTGAGGTGGCCAGCCGGATAGCGGTGGAAGAGATGCGAACCTGGCTCGAGGAGATGTTTCTGGCACGGTTTCAGTGAGCGCGTAGCCTTTATCTTTCAACAATGACGAACACCCGACAGAACATTGCGGCGGATGCCTGGAAGGTGCCGGGGGAACCTATGGACGTGCAAAGGGTGCGAGGGGATTTTCCCATCCTCCTCCAGAAGGTTCACGGCAAGCCGCTCGTCTACCTTGACAACGCAGCCACGAGTCAAAAGCCCCAGGCCGTTATCGAGGCGCTCAACCGCTACTACACCACCGAGAATTCCAACATCCACAGGGGCGTCCATTGGCTGAGCGAGGTGGCTACCAAAGAGTATGAAGCAGCCCGCGATAAAATAAAGGAATTCATCAACGCGTCGGACAGGCGCGAGGTCGTTTTCGTTCGGGGAACCACCGAGGCCATCAATCTCGTGGCGCAGAGCTATGGCAGAACGTTTATCAAGAAAGGGGATGAAATTCTCATCTCCGCCATGGAGCACCATTCCAACATCGTCCCATGGCAGATCCTGTGCGAGCAGGTTGGGGCGCGACTCCGCGTCATCCCCATCAATCATGACGGAGAGTTGTTGATGGACGAATTCCGGGAACTGATTACCGAACGAACGCGATTGGTTTCCGTGGCCCACGTGTCCAATGCCCTCGGAACGATCAACCCGATCCGTGAAATTGTAGAGGAGGCCCACCGTCGCGGTGTCCCGGTGCTGGTGGACGGAGCCCAGGCGGTGCCTCATGTGAAAGTGGACGTCCGGGAGCTGGGGTGCGATTTCTACGCCTTTTCGGGCCACAAATTGTTCGGCCCAACAGGGGTCGGGGTTCTTTACGGCCGAGCGAAATTGCTGGAGGCCATGCCTCCCTACCAGGGTGGTGGTGACATGATCAGCCTGGTGACCTTCGAAAAAACCCACTACAATGTGCTGCCGTACAAATTCGAGGCGGGAACACCTCATATTGCGGGCGGCATCGGCCTCGGGGCGGCCGTTGATTACATCAGGGGAATCGGTCTGGAGGCCATCGAGGCCTATGAAAGCCGCCTCCTCGCCTATGCAACGGAGGCTTTGGGAACCGTGCCAGCTCTTCGCATGGTGGGCACGGCGCGGCGCAAGGCGGGGGTTCTATCCTTTGTCGTGGGACAAATCCACGCCCACGACATCGGTACAATCCTGGATCAGGAAGGGGTGGCCATCCGCACCGGTCACCATTGCGCCATGCCGGTGATGCAGCGGTTCGGCGTCCCGGCTACGGCCAGGGCCTCCCTGGCGTTCTATAATACGCAGGAGGAAATCGATATCCTGGTTGCGTCTCTTCATAAAGCCATAGAGATTTTTAACCGATGTCCGAATTGAGCGATTTGTATCAAGAGGTCATCCTGGATCACAACCGGAGCCCGCATAACTTTAGGAAGCTGGAGAACGCAAACCGGCAGGCTGACGGCTATAACCCGCTTTGCGGCGACCAGGTCACTGTTTATCTGCGATTGGAGGGGGGCGTCATCAAGGATATCAGCTTCCAGGGCATGGGGTGTGCAATCTCCAAGGCTTCGGCTTCAATGATGACCGACGCCTTAAAGGGAAAAACAGAGGACGAGGCGGAAGCTCTCTTCAACCAGGTCCATGGGATGCTTGTAGGGGAATCGGAGCCCCCGGCCAATGGCCGGCAAATTGGAAAACTGTCCCTTCTCTCCGGGGTCTCTCGGTTCCCCGCCCGGGTCAAATGTGCAAGTCTTTCGTGGCATACGCTTCGCGCGGCGCTGAAAGGTGAGGCCGCAATCGCCACCACCGAGGGCGAGGACAGAACTTGATTCGAGTCCCATAAATTTCTAAGGAATTGCCAACGATGAAAAATGAAGAACCGATCCGTCTGAGGCGCCAGTGCGAAGCGGTTCAAATTCCCAGCGGGAAAAAACTGATCCTTCCCGCCGGCAGCCCTGTGTGGATTGCGCAGTCCCACGGCGGGGGTACCACCGTCACCACTGAACGCGGAGAAATGGTGCGCATTGCCGGCAAGGATACTGACGCGCTGGGAATACTGTCCGCGGCACCACCGGAGGTGGAACCACCGGGTGTAGGGGCCGGCGCAGGGAATGTTGAAAGGCGGGTGTGGGAGCAGTTAAAAATGTGCTTTGACCCGGAGATCCCCATCAATATCGTGGATCTCGGTTTGGTATATCATTGCGAGGTCATTCCCCTTGGAGAGGGAGCTAACCGAGTGGAGATCCGCTTTACCCTTACAGCGCCGGGCTGCGGCATGGGCGAGGTTCTCAAAGAGGAAATCCGCGGCAAGGTCGTTGACGTTGCCGGGGTTAAAGAGGTTCGGGTGGATTTGGTCTGGAATCCACCCTGGGATCAGAGCATGATATCGGGAGCCGGTAAGGTTCAGCTTGGGATGCTGTGACGCGTCGACCTTTAGGGGCGCGAGCTAAACGGCTCCATTGAGAGGGAAAAACATGGGAACGATCGACAGCCTCGTGGTTGAAGAACAGGTGGTGGAGGCGCTGCGAACCTGTTACGACCCCGAGATTCCAGTGGATATCTACGAGCTGGGACTGATTTACGGTGTCGATGTGAGTGCGAAGGGCTTGGTAACCATCAAGATGACCCTCACGTCACCGCATTGTCCTGCCGCCCAGTCCATTCCCGCGGAAGTCGAAAGCAAGGTGAGGGCCATCCCGGGAGTCAGCGATATTCGCGTGGAAATCGTTTGGGACCCGCCCTGGGACCCCGCCAAGATGTCCGATGCGGCGAAACTGCAGCTTGGCATGATGTAAACGCAACAACGACAGGAGAGTTGCGGGTTCTTGTCTGCGAATATACAGGGCGAGGGTCTCGGGCCAGTGGTGAAAGGCTCAAAGAACCATCGGCTGGGGATAGAATAGAAATCGCTTCGGTTCAATCGAAGGTTAATCAGCAACGAAGGAGGAGCTGTGCCATGGCTGGATTCGTAAAGGTGGGAAAAACAACTGATCTTTCTCCGGGTCAGGGTAAATCGGTAGAGGTCAGCGGTAAGAAGATTGCAATATTTAACGTCGATGGTTCCTATTATGCCATCGACGATGCCTGCACTCATCGTGGAGGTCGGCTTTCGGAAGGCGCCGTGGAGGGAAATCAGGTGGTCTGTCCGTGGCACGGTGCGGCCTTTGATGTAACAAGCGGGGAGGCCTTGACACCTCCTGCGCCCAACGGCGTATCCCATTATAAGACCCGTGTGGAGGGGAATGACGTGGAGGTAGAGGTCTAAACACACACGGAGCGATATTCTCCTGCCGGCTTTTCCCGCCACGGCTCGGCGGCACGTCATTAAACCTTCCCGAGCCGGAAATTCCCTAATCCAGCCGCCATGACGATCGTTATGAAGAAGGCGTCTTTCGACATGGCGGAGGCAATCCCATCTCTATGGTTCGCGGGAATCAAAGGGGTAGGGAACAGGGGCGAAGCCATCTTGAGGTGGCCACTTGCGGGAAGTTATGGTATTTCTAGGACTATGAGCGTTTGTGATTCCAGGCCCATTGCCTTGGGGGCGGAAGCCGGGGGAGCGAGCCATTGACGATGGAGGACGCTAACGAGCAGGTAGAAGTTCGCCGGCAAAAGCTGATCAAGCTGCAAGAGTCCGGAGTTCCCCTTTATCCCAACGATTTTTGTCCCACGCATATTACCTCCCGGATACTTGCCGGCTATGAGTCGATGCCGGAAGATCAACTAAATAACCCCTCCCGATCCTTTTCTCTGGCGGGCCGCATCGTGGGGCTCCGTTCGTTCGGCAAGGCCTCGTTCTTTCACCTTCAGGACCGTGGCGGGAAGCTCCAAGTATACGTACGCCTGGACCACGTGGGCAAGGAGACCTACGCCCTTTTCAAATCTTTGGACGTAGGAGACATCGTAGGCGTTTCGGGGATTCTCTTCCGCACCAAAACCCGCGAATTGACACTTGAGGCCCATGGACTGCGCCTGCTTTGCAAATGCCTGCATCCCTTGCCGGAGAAGTGGCACGGCCTGGCCGATGTCGAACTACGTTACCGCCAGAGGTATTTGGACCTCATCGTTAACCCGGCGGTGCGGGAACTCTTTCAGGTGCGGTCCCGCATCCTTCGACTGCTACGCACCTTTTTTGAGGAGCGGGGATTCCTGGAGGTTGAGACGCCGATGATGCATCCAGTGGCAGGGGGGGCGGCGGCCAGGCCCTTTGTGACTCACCACAACGCGCTGAATCTAGATCTCTATCTCAGGGTGGCCCCGGAACTTTATCTCAAGCGGCTTCTCGTCGGTGGCCTGGATAGAGTCTTTGAGGTCAATCGAAGCTTTCGAAACGAAGGGCTTTCCGTCCGGCATAACCCCGAATTTACGATGGTTGAGTTTTACCAGGCTTATGCGAGATACGAAGATCTGATGGATTTGACCGAAGAGCTGTTCGCTATCTTGGCCGAAAGTATCAAAGGTGGGTCAAAGATCAGCTTTGGCGGGCACACCATTGATCTTGCCAGACCCTGGCGGCGGTTGTCTCTAATGGACGCCATCGTGCAATACGGAGAAGCGGACAAAGAGCAGGTGGGCAATCTCAAGGGACTCCAACTCTACGCAAAAAACAAGGGGCTGTCCCCGGAGCCGGGACTGTCCTATGAAAAACTTCTCGTAGAGGTCTTCGAGGAAACAGTCGAGGCCCAATTGATCCAACCCACCTTTGTCGTCGGGTATCCGTTAGAGGTCTCCCCGCTGGCCAGAAAGAACGAGAGTAATCCGCTCTTCGTTGATCGGTTCGAACTCTTCATCGGGGGACGCGAGCTTGCCAATGCGTTTTCAGAATTGAATGATCCAACCGACCAAAGACAACGTTTTCTACAGCAGGCCGCGGCCCGAACCGCGGGTGATGAAACCGCCAGCGCCGTTGACGAAGATTTTTTGCAGGCCCTGGAATATGGTATGCCGCCGGCGGCGGGGGAGGGTATCGGTATCGATCGTCTTGTCATGCTCTTCACCGATTCGCCTTCCATCCGAGATGTGATTCTATTTCCCTTGCTGCGACCTCACAGGTGAGATCCAGGGTCCCCTTGCAATGAAATACGAGCTTTTCGTCGGCCTTAGGTATCTGCGTGCCCGGCGCCGCGAAACGTTTATCTCCTTTCTCTCCATGATATCGATCCTGGGGGTCATGATTGCGGTGATGACGTTGAGCGTCGTCATTTCGGTCATGACGGGTTTCGAGGATGTGCTGCGCAACCGGCTTCTAGGAATCAATTCCCACGTGGTGCTGGTTAAATCGGGGGATTCTCTTACGGAATACGAGGACCTTGCCCAGCGGGTATCCCGGGAGGAAGGCGTCGCGTCCGCGACGCCGATGGTTTATGGTCAGGTAATTTTGTCTTCGGGAAGCCGAGTCTCGGGAGTGGTGGTTAGAGGAATTGATCCGGATACGGCCAACGGAGTCATCGCCATCGAGCCTCTCCTCAAGAAAGGACGCCTGGTAGACCTAAAAAAAACACAGCGGGTCCGGATCGATGACCGGGAAATGGACCTTCCCGGTCTGATTCTGGGCGAACGGTTGGCTGCTCAGCTCGGCGTCGCGGTGGGGGACCCGCTTCAAGTGATATCTCCCATGGGCAGCGCCACGGCCATGGGGCTCATGCCGAAGGTCAAACGCTTCGCGGTGGCCGGGCTGTTCGATTCGGGCATGCAGGAATACGATCGCAGTCTTGTTTTCATGAATCTGACCGACGCCCAAGGGTTCTTTGGACTGGGACACGCAGCAACGAGCATCGAAATTCGGGTCCGCGACGTTGACCGCGCGCGCGAGATCGCTCAGAAGATTCAACAACGTTTGGGTTTTCCTTACCTCACGGAGGATTGGTCGCGGTTATGGCCTAATCTTTTCGCCGCTTTGCGGCTGGAGAGATGGGTCTATATTTTAGTCCTGCTGCTGATGGTGTTGATTGCGGCGTTCAATATCGTGTCCACTCTCATCATGGTGGTGATGGAAAAGCGAAGGGACATTGCCGTGCTACGCTCCATGGGTGCCAGCCGGAACAGCATCTGGCGAATCTTTCTTCTCAAGGGAAGCATTATTGGAGCGGTGGGAACCTTGCTGGGAGTCATTTTCGGATATGGGGTGTGCCTGCTGATTCAGAAATATCATTTCATTGAGCTTCCTCAAGACGTGTTTCTCGTTTCCACTGTTCCCATTCGAATTTCCGTTCTGTATTTCGCGGCCGTGGCGGCGGCGTCCTTTGTCATTTGCCTTTTGGCGAGCATCTATCCGGCCCGCCAGGCGGCTAAATTGGATCCCGTGGAGATCATCCGTTATGAGTAGCGGCCGCACAACCGCGGCGAGACCGCGCACCCGGGTGGCCGAGTGAGGCGCTAATGACCGAACTCTTTGTCGCTCAGGGGCTCAAGAAATCCTTTGTGGAAGGGGATAGGGAAATCATCGTACTGCAAGGGCTCGACCTCGTTATCCAGGAGCAGGAGCGCCTTGCCATTGTGGGGGAGTCCGGCGTGGGAAAGAGCACCCTGCTTCACATCCTTGGTACGCTGGATCGCCCGGGCGAGGGGCGCCTCTTTTATCAAGGGCGGGATCTCGCCATGTTGCAGGATGACCAGCTTTCGCAATTTCGCAACCAAGAAATCGGCTTCATTTTTCAATTTCACTACCTCCTACCTGATTTCAGCGCCTTGGAAAACATCATTCTGCCCGCCCTGATCCGGGGGTGGTCATGGGAAAAAGCACGGGGCGGTGCCATGGAACTGCTTAAGGAAGTCGGGCTTCAGGACCGGGCTAACCATCCGCCGGGTAAGCTCTCAGGGGGAGAACAGCAGCGGGTGGCGGTTGCGCGTGCGCTCATCCTTGCTCCTCGGGTTTTAATCGCTGACGAGCCGACAGGCGACCTCGATCCCCACACCGCGGGGGAGGTTGAGGAACTGCTCTTTCAGTTGAACGAGAAAAAAGGGGTCGCCTTGGTTGTGGCCACCCATAATTGGCAATTTGCCCGTCGTTTTGAACGGAAAATGGAGCTTCGGGAAGGAAGGCTGTTTCCCAAGGAATTTCAATAGCTTGCAACGGTAGTGGCTGGGGTTCTCTGCCAGCGCATCAAGGCAGGCAAATTTTTTTCTTCCGCCGGCAGGGAAGCTTCGTATGCTGGCTTATCAGGAGGCTTCCGCCGGGAGCTAACTCCCTGAAAGAAAGCTGCTTTCTGATCTTTACAAAGAGAGGGTAATTTGGTAGGAAAGACCATCCGGGTCGTGTTCCGCAGCGGAAGAGCCTAAGACCGATGCAAGAATTTCTCCTTAGTTTTAGGACCCGATCGGTCCTTTGCTACCTTGTTGTTATCCAACTGTTTTTAGCAAGCCCCCCTTATCCCGCAGCGGCCGCCGATAAAACAATTACCGAAATCCAGGTCCAAGGGACTCTGAGAGTTGAAGAAGACGCCGTGCGCCTGCGCATCAAGGCGCGTAAGGGACAGCCCTTCGATCCAGCGGTTGTTGACCAGGATGTGAAGTCAATCTATCGGCTGGGTTTTTTCGACAAAGTCAAAGCCGAGCTTACCCCTGACGGGGTCCTGACCTATGTCGTAAAGGAAAGGCCCTATATTAGCGAAATCAATATTGGCGGGAATTCAAAGGTCAGCCGCGAGAACATTGAAGCGGCACTGGGTATCCGACCCCGCATAATCCTTGATCGTGATAAAGTGGCTGACGGGGTGGAAAAGGTTAAGAAACTTTACACCGAGGAAGGGTACGCCAACGCCAAGGTGGAATTTGCCATCTCTGAGATAAAAGATAACCAGGCCGTGATCCTTCTTGAAATAAACGAGGGTAACCGTCTTTTGATCCAAAAAATTCGCTTTGAGGGTAACCGGGTTTTTTCCGACGGTGAGCTCAAGAATGTCATGGCAACCAAAGAAAAATGGTTTCTCTCTTCATTGACTGGCCGGGGGGTTTTAAACCGGGATATGCTGGCTAATGACGTCGCGCTCATTTCCTCCCATTATTACGATCATGGTTACATCCGCCACAAGGTGGCTGAGCCCATTATTCTGCGGCGGAAAACCGGCCTGGAGGTCGTTATCCGAATCGACGAGCAAGACCAGTATCGGTTGGGAAAAGTCGAAATCGGAGGCGAGCTGGTAGATGCGCCTGGAGTCTATTTAAAGGCCGTTCAGCTCACCACCGGGCAGATCTTTCGGGGAAGCCGTTTGCGGGAGGATATTGCGAGCTTATCTCAAAAGTATGCCGATGACGGTTTTGCCTATGCCAAAGTGGACCCAGTGACAATTATCCGGGACGGGGAGAAGGAAGTGGATGTGGCACTGATGATCACGCGGGGTCCTCCTGTGCATTTCAACCGGATTACCATCCAGGGAAATAGCAAAACTAGAGACAAAGTGATTCGAAGAGAGCTGGACGTGTCCGAACAGGAGCTGGTTTCCGTTGGTCGGATCAAGGCGAGCCAGAGCGCGCTTAAACGTACGGGCTATTTCAAAAACGTGGAATTGACCACGCAAAAGGCGGAGCGTCCCGATGAGATGGACCTCATGGTGGAGGTTGAAGAGGGTCCTACGGGGAGGCTCAATCTGGGTGGCGGCTTCAGCAGCGGGGAAGGCCTCATTTTCAGCGCGGCGGTTGCCGAACAAAATCTGTTTGGCCGGGGCCAGGGTGTGTCCCTGACTGCCGATTTGGGGAGCGTTAGACAAGATTTCGTGCTGAGTTTCACCGATTCCTATCTTTTCGACACCAATGTGGGATTCGGCTTTGACGCATTCAACAATGAAGTGAGTTACACCGACTTCGATTCCCGTCGAACCGGATTCAGCGTGCGCGGTAATTACCCGTTAAGGTATCTGGATGTCCCGTTTTTCCGGAGGAACGAAGCCCCTGGGGGCCACACTCGTGAGCACGAGCTCTCTCTATTCCGACGGACGCGTTTCGGCACCGAATATGGGTTCAAACGGGATAAGGTTTCCAATATCGATAGTAATGCGTCTCAGGAAATCAAGAGCGAGGAGGGCATTTCCTACACGAGTACGGTGAGTCCCAGCCTCACTTTCGATAACCGCGATGACTTCTTTATTCCCACCGAAGGAGCGCGTTCGAGCGTCTCGCTGGATTTCGCCGGTCTCGGGGGCGACAATCGTTTCCTAAAATGGGACACGGCGACGGCGTGGTATTATTCCTTTCTCAACAGTCCGCGTTGGGGGGGGGCTTATACTTTGGGATTGAAGGGCCGGTTGGGCTTGAGTACGGTACTTGACCGGAATAACGGCAGTGACAACTTGCCGCTATCGGATCGCTATTTCCCCGGCGGGTCCAATTCTATCCGCGGTTTCGAATCGCGGAGCTTGGGCCCCCGCGATGAAAATGGCGAAATCGTGGGAGGGGACAAGCAGCTCGTAATGACCGCCGAGGTGGTGTTCCCGGTGCTGTCCCAATACGGGTTGAAGGGAGTGGCCTTCTTCGACCAGGGGCAAGCTTTTCGAACCTCGGAGAGCTTCGATCTCGGGGAATTTAGGAGGTCCGTTGGATTGGGAGCCCGCTGGCTGTCGCCCTTCGGTCCCCTGCAAGTGGATTTTGGCTTTGCTCTGAATGCCAAGCCGGAAGATGACACATCCCTGATCAGCTTCTCGGTGGGCGGTCAATCTTTTTAACCAAGCTGAATCGTTTTCGGCTCACCCGTTTATCTTTGGAGGTTCCTTTGAAGAACGTGCCTGTACTGTTATTGGTCCTTTTGTTTGCTGCGCCCGCTTGGGGCCAGCAGAAGTTGAGAATTGGGTTCGTCGACGTGCAGCGGGCCATCAGCCTGTCTCAGGCTGGAAAGCAGGCGGAGAAGCGTTTTCAATCCGATGTCAAGAGGGTGGAACAAGAGCTCACAAAAGAAAAGGAACAGCTGGAGCAGTTAAAAGCGGATTTGGGCAAGAAGAGTATTCTCCTTAACGAAGAGCAAAAGAGAAATCTGGAAATGGAATTCCAAAAAAGGTATCGGGACTACCAGAGGAACGTGCAAGACTCCCAGGAGGAGCTGCGCCTGAAAAGAGATGAAGCCATGGGGCAGATTCTCAAAGGGATCGAAGGCGCGGTCGCTGAGGTTGGCAAGAAAGAGAACTTTACCCTGATCCTGACGCGGAATCAGCTGCTGTATGTCGACCAGGGGGTCGACATCACAGAGAAGGTCATCGCCCTTTATGATAGCCGCATCGCTGACGGGAAAGCCAAAAAATAAGTGAATACGGCGCCCAAAACGCTATCCGAATTGGCCGCATGGGTGGGTGGCAGGGTCTTGGGGGATGGCGGAATAGAGATCCGCAAGGTAGCGGCCATAGACGAAGCAAGTGCCGGTGACATTACTTTCCTCATTGATCCGCGCTATCGGTCTTTTCTTGCCGGCTGTAAGGCCAGTGCGATCATCATCGGAAATGAACTAGAAATTTCATCGGGACGGGAGATAAATTTTCTCCAGGTTGAGCAACCGTACCTTGCATTTGCCAAAATCCTGCAGTTGTTCTCCCCCCAGCCGAAGTTTGACGGGCGAGTCAGCCCTCACGCCACGATTCATCCCACCGCCGTCGTCGGAGAAGGGGTAACCGTCTTCCCCTATGTATACCTGGGGGCCGGAGTCAGGGTCGCCCGGGGGTCCGTTCTTTTCCCAGGCGTGTTTCTCGGCGAGGGAGTCGAGATCGGGGAGGATTGCGTCTTCCATCCGCAGGTCACGGTCCGCGAGGGCTGCCGTATCGGGGATCGGGTAATTCTCCACGCCGGGGTGGTCGTGGGAAGCGACGGTTTCGGGTATGCCGTGGAAGGTAGGGTGAGGAGTAAAATCCCACAGGTTGGGACCGTCGAGATCCACGACGACGTAGAAATCGGAGCCAATACAACCGTAGACCGTGCCACGTTGGGCCGAACCGTCATAGGTCGCGGAGTAAAAATTGATAACCTGGTTCAGATTGCCCACAACGTTGTGGTTGGAGAGGACTCGGTGATCGCTGCCCAGGCGGGAATTGCCGGAAGCACGCGAATCGGCCGGCAGGTGATCCTGGCTGGACAGGTGGGGGTTGTGAACCACATCCAAATAGGCGATGGCGCCCGAATCGGACCCCAGTCCGGTGTGGCCCAATCCGCGGCTTCCGGAGCGACGCTTTCCAGCGGACTTAACGCGGCCCCGCATAAAGAATGGTTGAGGGTTATGACATTGCTCCCTCGTTTGCCACAGCTCTGGAGGGAGGTCCGTCGGCTGGAAAAAAAAATCGAAGCGCTAGGCCGTAAACCTGCCAGGAAGGGAAAGACCCATGATGGACGTTAAGGCGATCTTCGAACATATACCCCACCGATATCCGTTTCTTCTCGTGGACCGGATTTTGGAGATGGAAGAGGGCGTGAAGATCGTTGGTATTAAGAATGTGACTTTTAATGAAATCTTTTTTCAAGGCCATTTTCCCGGACGACCCATCATGCCTGGGGTCCTGATCTGCGAGGCCCTGGCGCAAGTGGGGGCCATCTTGGCTCACGTTTCGGCCACGGGGGAGGAAAAAAACAAGGTTTTTATGCTTACGGGGCTGGATAAAGTAAAGATCAAGCGGGCCGTAGAGCCCGGGGATCAGCTCCGCCTCGAATTGACCTCCGTTAAACGGCGGGGTGCCTTCTGGAAAATGTGGGGAATGGCGTCAGTGGACGGGAAACTGGTTGCCCGGGGCGAACTTTCCGCTATGCAAGTCGACTATGATTGAATGTGATGTTGAAGGGTGTGCAAATGGGGAAAATTCACGCTACGGCTTTGGTCAGTCCTCAGGCAGAGCTCGATACAGATGTCGAGGTAGGTCCCTATTCCATAATCGGCCCCAAAGTTAAAATCGGGAAGGGTACCCGGATCAAAACCCACGTGGTCATCGATGGCAACACCACTTTGGGAGAAGATAACACGGTCTTCCAGTTCGCGACCATCGGTTCCATACCGCAGGACTTGAAATACAAAGGCGAGGATAGTCAACTCATCCTGGGTTCCCACAATACGGTGCGGGAATTTGCCTCTCTTAATCCCGGGACCGAGGGGGGAGGGATGGTCACGAGATTGGGCGATCATAATCTCCTTATGATGTATTGCCACATCGCCCATGACTGTATCATCGGGAATTACAATGTTATCGCCAACGGCGCGACTTTGGGCGGGCACGTAGTAGTGGAAGATTATGCCATCGTGGGCGGCCTCGTGGGTATCCACCAATTTGTTAAAATCGGGACGGGTGTCATACTAGGCGCGGGCTCCATGGTTTCCAAAGACGTCGCGCCCTATTGCAATGCCACTGGCGACCGTGCGCGGCTCAGAGGGCTGAATCTTGAGGGCCTCAAACGGAAGAAATTTAGCAAGGAGCGTATCGAAGCATTGAAGAAAACCTACCGCATTGTCTTTCAATCGGGCTTGCGGACAAAGGATGCCCTGGAGCGAGTGCTCCGCGAGGTACCGCAGACAATTGAGGTTAAGCAGGTGGTGGATTTTATAGCCGGCTCCAAGCGCGGTATCTGCCGCTGATCGTTGCGGCGAGTCTCCGGGATCATTTGGACTCACGGGTGATCTTGCTTGGCCGATGGCATCCCCATGAGAAAGATAGGGCTGATTGCAGGTAACGGGAAATTTCCGTTGATTTTTGCCGAAGAGGCCAAACGGCAGGGTGTCGCGCTGGTGGCCGTAGCCCATCGCGGAGAAACCTCCGAGGCCATCGAGGATCTTGCAGAGTCGGTAACCTGGATCCGTGTCGGAGAATTGGGCAAGGTTATTAAGACGTTACACGGCGCTGGAATTACGGAAGCCGTTATGGCGGGTGGCATCCGAAAGGTTAAGCTGTTCTCGAATTTTCGGCCGGACTTGAGGGGCGCTGCCTTTTTAGCCCGCATGAGAAGCCGCGATGACGACCGGCTCCTGAGGGGGGTTGCCAAGGAGCTGGAGGGAGAAGGAATCCATGTGCTGGAGTCCACTCTCTTTTTGTCCAGGCTAATTCCTTCCGAAGGTATATTGACCCGTCGTTCACCGACGGCCGATGAATGGGAGGACGTGAAGCTCGGGATCGAAGTGGCCGGGGCCATGGGCCGCCTTGGTATCGGGCAAACGGTGGTGCTCAAGGGCCGGGTGGTTCTAGCGGTGGAGGCAATTGAAGGGACCGATGCCGCTATTCGCAGGGGCGGAAGCCTGGGGCGGGGAGGCGTTGTAGTGGTCAAAATGAGCAAACCAGAACAGGACCTTCGCTTCGATGTGCCGGCGGTGGGCGTGGAGACCATTCGCGTACTCCGGGAGGCAGGCGGCGGAGTATTGGCCGTGGACGCAGGGAAAACGATTCTTTTGGAAAAGGATGAAATGCTCAAAGAGGCCGATCGCGCGGGAATCGTAGTGGCTGCTGTGCATTGTTCCTAAATCCGTTGCGATTCCAATGGGTTGGGGTTAAGGCCGGAAGCGTGCAATGGCAAATGGTCAGGCAATAGCCGTCGGAGTCGTTGGCGTTGGCCATCTGGGTCGGCTCCATGCGATGAAATATGCCGCTTCGCCAAAAGCGAATCTTGTAGGGGTTGCGGATGTTGATGCCGGCAGAAGCGCCGCGGTTGGACGGGATCTGGATGCGGCTGCCTTCAGCGACTACCGAGAGCTTATTGGCAAAGTCCGCTGTGTGAGCGTCGCGGTGCCGACGTTGCTTCATTATGAAATCACGCGAGCCTTCTTATCCGAAGGAATCGACGTCTTGGTGGAAAAGCCCATGACGGCGTCCCTGGAAGAAGGGGAACGGCTGGTAACACTGGCTCGGGAGAAAAATTGTATCCTGCAAGTGGGACACCTGGAGAGATTTAACCCGGCCGTGCGCCGACTGGAGAGCGTTATCCGGGATCCCAGGTTTATCGAGTGCCATCGACTGGCTCCCTTTGTAGAGCGGGGCACGGATGTCGATGTTGTTCTGGATCTCATGATTCACGATATCGACATCATTTCGAGCCTGGTCCAATCACCGGTGGAACGGGTCGAAGCAGTGGGGGTGCCCATTCTAACGGACAAACCCGACATTGCCAATGCCCGAATCCGATTCGCCAATGGATGCATCGCCAACGTTACGTCGAGCCGGGTTTCCATGAAGCGAGAGCGGAAGGTGCGGTTTTTTCAGCCCGATGCTTACATCTCATTGGACTATGACCAGAAGCGGGCCCAGATCTATCGCAAGACGGGTAAGGGTGGCGGGCTGGATAGTATCTTCGGTGAAACGGTGGAGATGCAAGATGGTGACGCTCTAGCCGACGAAATCGAGTCTTTTCTGGATGTGGTTGAAAACCGGGGAATTCCGCTGGTAAGCGGAGAGGAGGGACTGAAGGCCCTGAAAATCGCGTCAATGATTAGTGAGCAGTTGTGAAGGCGGCGGGGGAAGCTCTGAGCGAGGCATCTAAAAGGCCCGGTCGGGTCATGCTTGTAGTGGGAGAAGCCTCCGGGGACCTTTACGGCGCCCAATTGGTGCAATGTCTCCACCGAAGGGAGCCTGGCCTGGAGATCTTTGGTGTGGCGGGAGAGAGGCTCAAGGGGACGGGAATACAGGTCGTTTTCGATGTTGCCCGTCTTTCGGGAATGGGCCTGGCGGAGTTGATAGGGAACCTGCGTACCGTCTGGCAAGCCCACAGGCTTCTGCAAGGACTCCTCAGAAAAAACAAGCCGGATCTTCTCATCCTCATCGATTTTCCCGAATTCAATCTGCGACTTGCGAGGTCGGCCAAACAATTGAATATCCCGGTGCTTTACTACATCAGCCCGCAGGTCTGGGCCTGGCGTCGGCATAGAACTCGCCGGATCGCACATTGGGTAAGCCAGATGGCCGTCGTTTTCCCTTTTGAAGTTCCTCTCTATGAAAAAGAAGGGGCACGGGTGACTTTCGTGGGGCATCCCTTGTTGGAGCTGGTTCACGCGGGCCGGTCCCGGGAGGTGACTTTGGAACGGTACGGGTTAGATCCGAATAAAAAAACCATCGCCTTGCTTCCCGGAAGCCGGAAGAGGGAGGTGGAATATTTGCTGCCGGTGATGCTTCGGGCCGCTCAGCGCATGAACCGTGACAAAGGAACCCAGTTCATTCTGTGCCGGGCCAGCACGGTTGAACGGCAACAGCTGCAGGCCGTTTTGAGCTCGGTATCTGTGCCTGTTCCTATTGCCGAGGAAGACACGTACAATGTCATTAACGGGTCGGATTTCGCGTGGGTTGCTTCCGGGACCGCCACCCTCGAGACGGCGTTGCTGCAAAAACCAATGGTCGTGGTTTACCGATTGTCCTGGATAACCTACGTACTGGCCCGGTTATTGGTCCGGGTTGACCATGTTGGAATGGTCAATATCGTTGCGGGGGAAAGAATAGTTCCCGAGTTGATACAGGGCGAGCTTACAGAGGACAGTATTATCGATGAGACAGAGAGGATTCTCGGAGACCCAAAGCGGTATAGGCAAATTGCCATCAGGCTGGGGGAAGTACGGGAGAGGTTGGGAGATCCCGGCGCACCCCAGCGGGTGGCGGATATCGCCTTCTCCCTGTTGTATCCATAGCCT